>Ga0326728_10002605_pt1 | contig 59297 bp, 50 predicted proteins | sample MB3enrmetagenome_FD_207602 | JGI IMG/M metagenome (GOLD analysis project Ga0326728, IMG submission 207602) | Lab enriched peat soil microbial communities from McLean, Ithaca, NY, United States - MB31MN | ecosystem: Environmental > Terrestrial > Soil > Wetlands > Peat | place: USA: New York... | reverse complement strand
CGATCCAGATGGAATCTCCGAACGCTTACGCTTCAACGCCGTCAGCAGGTTCTAAGTCAGCACCGCCAGCCGCAGCCAGGCCGGCATTCCACCCCACGGACGAGGACCTGTCCGCGGGGACCCCGGCCTGGGCTATTTTCGTGTTCTCCCTGACGGGAGAAGGGAAAGACCCGTGGGCCGGTGGCTGGGTTTTGTCGTGCCCCACCCATTCCGCGCAGAACGCGGAATGGATGGGGTACCCGACCACCCACCCCGCCGCTAACTTGTTACCCGATCATCGGGCCAAACAATTGCATTGCCTCCCCTCTCTTATCATTGAAATACGATTCGGCGAACTTTTCGTACATCTGCCGTGAGAGTGCTTCCTCGTCAGTTCCGGGCACTTGATCGTGGATATGACTGATAACATCCCTGACAATCTTCTTACATTCGCTTCGTTGTGACGGACCGGGGATGCGGGTGCTAATTTCCGTGATTGACACTGGGAGGGAGACGAACGCATTCGCAAGGTCACTTCGCAGCTTTGCTTCGATCTCGCGTCTTTTCAATTCAATGTACGTGGCAAGTCCGACTTCGGGGGTCCAAGGCAGGTATCGGATCACCGCGCTGTGCCTGTGAAATGTATCGCGCATTGGGTCGTGTGAGCTTGCCTCCATGATCGATACACTCTCTGTCTCGACATCCTTGTCAAGCAGTACCCACTGCCTGACGTGCTGGGGTAGGACGGCCCGGTTCTTGTCGTAGAAGCGAACGACATTTCGGAAGTCCCCTACGGGCAGGACCAAAGTGGTCGGAAAGACGCCGCCTTGATCGCGATAACGAGCGTTTATACACAGCCTCGCCAAATGTTCAGCCACTGTCTTAGCAGCTTCGTCCTCAACGTAAATAACGATGTCAGAGGTGCGCTCCTCTGACAGCGAAATGCCCCCCAGAGCGTATGCTGGGAAGCACCCTCTCAAAACGGCGGTCCGAGATCCTTGATTCTCCAGAAAGATAATCCGGCTTCTCGGGCAGGATTTGAGGAGTGTAACGGAGTGAGTCGAGACGATAACAGTGAGCGCTTTCTCTGCAGCGACTTGCTCGAGGTACCGAAACAGCCCGATCTGTGCGCGTGGATAGAGAGCCAATTCCAACTCGTCGATCAAAACCAGCCCGCCATTGAGGCAGGTTTGAATTTCACGCAAGAGTTTTAAGACAGACAGCTCCCCGAGGCTGAAGTTTCTCTCTGAAGCGTAGGCGTGCTTACCTCCCGATGCATCAGGCATCCACAGAACGAACGCTTGGTTCGAGCTTCCTGTCGTTAAGTTGATGGTCAACAACCGTGAGTACCTATCGGTGTCAAATATTCGGTTGGCGGCTTCTCGCAGCGCCTGCGGAGCGTATCTCAGCCGGCGCAGAGCAAAGTCCTCAGGCCGTGGCGTGATTCTGGACGCTGTTGCGCCGGAATACCAAACCTCAGGGTAGCCAAACCGTTTGGCCAAACTGCTATAGCGCCTTGGACGCGGGACCCACCTTTCACCTGCGTATGCGTAGGTTACGGATTCGTCATCTAGAATATAGGCAATTTCAGATTTCGAGAAGTCGTCCAAGAGGTTAGATCGCTTAGATGGGGAAAAGTGCAATTGGAAAGCATTTGGGGTTCCGAGTCTACGCAGGCAAGCGAGCAGGGTTGTCTTCCCGGCGCCGTTCGAGCCTGCCAAGAGGTGCACGCCAGGGCCTGGCATCTCAAAATGCAGCTTAGAAATATTCTTGAGGTTCCTAATCTCGACTGCCCTATTCAAGACTCCTCCGGTTTGGAAACGCGCGATTTTAGGTCACATTATTCTACCGCAGGACCGTCGACTTGATGCCCCAACCACCAGAACTGCTTTCAGATGCCCGTGCTTGATTCCACGTGCCGTCGGCTCACGCCCCTTTCAACTCGTCACGGGGCTACTTTTCCTCGTTTGCACGGGATTTCAACCGGTCCCAGTGCGGGATGCGAAGAGCCGCTGGCGGCTAGAATCGGAGGTGTTCTGGGCGAATTTACGCATTTGCACTTGCATACGGAGTACTCGCTGCTGGATGGGGCTTGCGATGTGACCAAGCTGGTGGAGCGGGTGACGGACGCGGGTTAGGCGGCGTGGAAGACTTCGACGTCGCGTTCGATGGTCTTCTTCAGCTCCAGGCGCGCTTTGGACAGGTCGTGCATCTGCTGGAGATTGAGCCAGAATTCGGGGCTGTTGGAGAAGAATCGGGCCAGGCGCAGCGCGGTGTCGGGGGTGATGGCGCGCTTGCCGTTGACGATTTCGCCGATGCGGGTGGCCGGGACGCGAATCTTGAGCGCCAGGGCGTTCTGCGAGATACCGAGCGGGATGAGGAACTCCTCGCGCAGCATTGCGCCGGGATGGGTGGTGATGCGCTGAAGATTCCATCCGGCAGCCGGTCTCTCAATGGTCATCTCAGGTCCCCTTTTGGCGCACATTCGATGATAGCCTCGTTTCCCTCGTTGACACCAATATCTGAACAAGCGGCGGCGCGACCGAACCGCGGGTCCTTCGACTCCCTACCGCTTCGCGTCCGGTCGCTCAGGATGACAGTGTGTAGGAGGACCGTTTGCAGGGCGAATTTCAGACTGGTTTTCCTCATTGTAAGGATTGCTGGTCTTGTTTTGCAGCCTTCCGGGAATCGGCGTGGCGGCTAGAATTGGAGGTGGTATGGGCGAATTTACGCATTTGCATTTGCATACGGAGTACTCGCTGCTGGATGGGGCTTGCGATGTGACCAAGCTGGTGGAGCGGGTGGCGGGGCTGGGGCAAACGTCTGTCGCGATGACGGACCACGGCAATATTTATGGGGCGGTGCACTTCTTTGAGGCTGCCAAGCAGAAGGGCGTGAAGCCGATTCTGGGGTGCGAGCTCTATATCTCGAAGAACGAGGACCACCGGATCGATCGGGCGCCGGGCGAGGGGGACGAGAATAACCATCTCCTGGTCCTGGCGGAGAACGAAGAGGGGTACAGGAACCTGGTGCGGATTACGTCGGAGGCTTCGTTGCACGGGTTTTACAGGAAGCCGCGCGTCAGCAAGAAGTATCTGGCGGAACATGCGGCGGGGTTGATTGGGTTCTCGGGATGCCTGAGCGGCGAGTTGTGCGAGGAGCTTGTGGCGGGGCGGTATGAGAAGGCGCGGAAGGTGGCTGCGCAGTACGAGGAGATCTTCGGCAAGGGGAATTTCTATCTCGAAATTCAAGATCAGGGGCTGGACGAGGAGAAGCGGATTCACGAGGCGCTGTTCAGACTGGAAAGGGAGTTGGGGATTCCGCTGGTGGCGACCAACGACTCGCATTATCTGTGCGGGGAGGACTCGAAGGCGCACGACGTGATGCTGTGCGTGCAGACCGGGGCGAAGATTCATGACAAGGAGCGGTTCCGGTTTGACAGCGACCAGTTTTTTGTCAAAAGCGCGGAGGAGATGGAACAGCTATTTCAAGAGTCGCCGCAGGTGTTGACGCGGACGATGGAGATTGCGGAGCGGTGCAATCTGAAGCTCCAGAAGATCGAGAATCCGTTTCCGGAGTTTGCGGTGCCGCTGGGGCACACGATCGATACGTACTTTGAGCAGGTGTGCCGGGAGGGGTTGAGGAAGCGGCTGGACACGGCGGTGCGGCAACTGGAGTTGAGGGGCGCGCTACGCTCGACGATGCACGACTATCACGCGCGGCTGGACCGGGAGATCTCGATTATCAAGCAGATGAAGTACTCGGGGTACTTCCTGATTGTTTGGGACTTCATCAAGTATGCGCGGGATCATGGGATTCCGGTGGGACCGGGAAGGGGGTCGGCGACCGGGTCGCTGGTGGCGTATGCGATGGAGATTACGAATATCGATCCGCTGCAGAATTCGCTCTTGTTCGAGCGGTTCCTGAATCCGGAGCGGGTGTCGATGCCGGATATCGATGTGGACTTCTGCATGAACCGGCGGGGCGAGGTGATCGACTACGTGACGCGGAAGTACGGGCGCGAGCAGGTGGCGCAGATCATCACTTTCAACACCATGGCGGCCAAGGCGGCGATCAAGGACTGCGGGCGGGCGATGGATATGCCATACGGCGACGTGGACCGGATTGCGAAGCTGATTCCGGGAACGGTGGGGGTAACGCTGGATGAGGCGCTTAAGGATGTGGCGGAGCTGAAGAAGGCGTACGAGGCGGATGGGCAAATTCGCGAATTGATCGACACGGCGAAGAAGCTGGAAGGGCTGGTGCGGGGGGCGGGAGTTCACGCGTCGGCGGTGGTGATTGCGCCGCGTCCGCTAACGGAGTTGGTGCCGCTGAACAAGACGAAGAACGACGAAATTGTGACGGCTTACGACATGAAGGCTGTCGAAAAGATGGGCCTCTTAAAGATGGACTTTCTGGGGCTGACGACGCTGACGGTGATCGACGATTGTTTGAAGCTGATCGAGCAGAGCCGAGGGGAGAAGGTGGACATTGACATGATCCCGCTGGACGACGAGGAGACATTCAGGAAGGTGTTTCATACGGCGCTGACCTCGGGGGTGTTTCAGTTTGAGTCGGGAGGGATGCGGGACATTTTGCGGCGGTACAAGCCGGACACGGTGGAGGAGTTGACGGCGTTGAACGCGCTGTACCGGCCGGGACCGATGGCGATGATCGACGACTTCATCGAGCGCAAGTGGAAGCGGCGGAAGGTGGAGTACATGCTGCCGGAGCTTGAGGGGATACTGAAGGACTCGCTGGGAGTGATTGTCTACCAGGAACAGGTAATGCAGATTGCCAACGTGCTGGCGAGCTACTCGCTCGGCGAGGCGGATTTGCTGCGCCGGGCGATGGGCAAGAAGAGCAGAGAAGAGATGGCCGAGCAGAGGCACCGCTTCATGAGCGGAGTGGCGGCGCTGGGTCATCCGAAGCACGCGGCGGGCGAGATCTTCGACCAGATGGAGAAGTTCTCCGGGTACGGGTTTAACAAGTCGCATTCGGCGGCATACGCGCTGGTGGCGTATCAGACGGCGTATTTGAAGACGCATTATCCGGTGGAGTTCATGGCGGCGCTGCTGACCTCGGAGACTTCGAAGCCGGAGAATGTGGTGAAGTATATCGGCGAGTGCCGAGAGATGGGGATTCCGGTTGAGCCGCCGGATGTGCAGGTAAGCGGGGCGCAGTTTACGCCGCATGTTACCGCCGAGGGCGAGGCGATAAGGTTTGGCCTGGCAGCGGTGAAGAACGTGGGCGGGAATGCCATCGAGTCGATTATGAAGGGGCGGGAAGGGATCGGCGGGCGGTTCAAGAGCTTTTGGGAGTTTTGCGAGAAGGTGGACCTGCGGGTGATGAACAAGCGGGTGATCGAGTCGCTGATCAAGGCCGGGGCGCTGGACTCGCTGGGCAAGCGCGGGCCGCTGATGGCGGCGGTGGACAAGGCGATGGAGCGGGCGCAGAAGGCGCAAAAGGACGCGGCGCAGGGACAGACGGGGCTGTTTGGACTGTTCGACGAGGGGCCGAAGGCGCGGCGCGATGTTGACGATTTGCCGCGGGTGGCGGATTGGGAGGAAGGCGAGCGGCTGGCCAACGAGAAAGAAGTGCTGGGATTCTTTGTGTCGGGGCATCCGCTGGACAAGTATGCCGAGAAGCTGAGGAATCTGGTGGGGGTAATTACAACGGCGGAGGCGCTGGAGCGGAAGCCGCCGGAGCGGCGCTGGGGTGGCCAGGCGGACCCGGCGGACGAGATTCAGGTGGCGGGGATGATTCTGGGGTTGCGGGTGCAGAAGAGCAGGCGGGACCAGAAGCAGTACGCGCAGGCGGCGCTGGAGGATGCGACGGGGAAGATCGATTTGATCTGCTTTTCGCGCGATTATGAGCGGCTGTCGGGACAGTTGAAGATCGAAGCGCCGGTACTGGTGCGCGGCGCGCTGATGGGCGATGAGGATGCGGCGGTGAAGATTGCTGTGAGTTCGATCCAGGCGCTCGAAGAGGTGCAGGTGAAGCTTCCGGCGGGGGTGCGGATACGCGTCAACATCGAGCGGGCGAGCGAGGAGATGCTCGAAGCGTTGCGGAGTGCCGCGGAGGCCGCGCCGGGGCCGGGGAAGGTGATGTTGCATCTGGAGAAGAAGGGCGAGTGGGCGGCGATTCTGGAACCGGAGGGGATGAGCGTGACGGCGGACCGAGGCTGGGTGGAGCGGGTGGAGGAGTTAGTGGGCAAGGGCTCGGTGCAGGCGGTGGGATAATACGATGATGGCGGGGCGCGCATGGAAGAGGCGGCGGAATGCGGCGGTTGATGCTTGTGGTGGTTTTGGCGGGCATGGCAATTCCAGCCGGAGCCCTCAAACGTGTGACCGAAGCCCAACTGGAGCAGACGGTCGCCGCGGCCAACTCGACGCACAAGCCGGACGCGGAGATTGCGCACACGATCGCCGGAATGGAACTGTCTGAACGGCTGAGCGAGGGCGCGCTGGGCCGGCTCTATGCAAAACTGAAGCCGGGTTCGCGGACGGCGCAGGCCCTGGAACTGCTCGCCGACCGGTCGGCGTTTCTGGATTTGCCGGCGAGCGAGTTGCCGGCCACAGCCGCACCCGACGAGGCCACGCAGAAGCAGATCTTGGAGGCGGTGCGCAGTTATGTCGCGCAAACGCTGCGGAAGCTGCCGAACTTTCTGGCTACACGAACTCTGAACCGCTACAACGATAGCCCGCAGGAGGAGAAGAAGGACTCCTGGCCTGTTCGTGCGGGACTCCACCTGGTGGACACCTCGAGCCAAGAGATCTCGGTCAGAGAAGAAAGCGAGGGCGGGCCCGGCACCAAGGGCGCAGCAGTGTGGGAAGAGCGCGTTGGACTGACGACCGCGGGAGAGTTCGGGTCCACGCTGGGCACGATCCTGGCAGATACGGCACAAGGCACGTTGAGCTGGAGCCACTGGGAACAGACCCCGACGGGGTTGGCAGCGGTCTTCCGTTATTCGGTGCCCAAGGCCGCGTCGCATTTCGAGGTCATCGGGTCGGTTCAGCGGCGGACGGAACTGGAGCCGGTCGCAACGCCTATTGCAGGCCGCCGAGGCATTGTGGGCATTGGAGTGCAAGCAAGCGGCGGCGGGACCAGCAACACCTCGATCATTCGCACCAAGCCCGGCTATCACGGCTCCATGTGGGTGGATCCGGCCTCCGGGACCATTCTCCGCATCACCATGGAGGCCGATCCGAAGGACAGCGCCGGGTTCAAGCGGGCCGCGATTCTGGTGGAATATGGGCAGGTCGAGATTGGGGGCAGCAGATTCGTTTGCCCGGTGCGCAGCCTGGCCCTTTCCATGGCCATCAACAACGCGCAGGCCAGCCTGGGCGATGAGCCGACCGAGTGGCTGAACGAAACGCTGTTCACCGGCTATCACCACTTCGCCTCGACGACGCGGATTCTGACGGATGCGGAGACGCCGGGGACTGGGAGTCCCGCGGATGGGGATGAGAAGGCGAAATGATGCACGGGCTCTTTCTGGATCGATTCCGACGGGCACGTTTTATTTCTTGTTCTTCTCCGGCTTGGGCAGGAAGTAGCCGCGACGGGCCTGGACGTCGAGGCCGGGGCGGTCCACTCTGACTTTGAGGCGGTGAAGGGAGCCGTCCGCTTTGACGCCGTCGAGGGAAAGCTCGAGTACGTAGACAACCTCCGGCGCCTCAGTCAGGCTCTTGAGGCCGGAGTCGAGATCGTTGCTGTTGTGGAAGAAGGTTCCGCCGGTGGCGTCGGCGAGGTCCGACAACGCACCCTCGGCCACCTGGACTTCCGCGACGGCGAATTCATTGCTGTTTTCGTTGCCGGCGGTCGCGGATGTTGCGGACAGCCCGTGCGCATCCAAGGCGCTGACGGTGACGTTGGACTGAGCCGCGAGGTCGATCATTCGCGATTCCGCGGCCGACACCTCGGGCTCAAGGATGGGCAAGCCGGGCGACACCAGGATCAATATGCGCTGTCCTGGCAGAGTGCCCATTCTGTGCACAATTTCTCCGATCGCTGCGAAGGATGCAACAAAATCCCGGCTCTCGTCCTTCAGAACCCGCATAGCTATGATTCGCACGCCTTGCGCAGCCTGATATGAATCTGCCGCCGCCCCGCAAGCCACCACTTGCATGCGCGCTTCCTGGAAAGCCTGAATGTTCTCAATTCTTTCCATCTGGTAGGCCTGGTAATACCCAATCTTCGGACAAGCTTCGCTTTCATGCAGGTAGTTGCCTTGCGACTTAAGGCTCAGCATTGCCTCCTGCAACTTCGCGCGATCGCGGGTCAGGCCGCTATTGGTATTTCCGGAAAGGGAAAGTACAGCAGCCATGTCGGAGCCTCCCAATACCCCAGCCAGCGCCTTCGCGCCCGCCTTTTGGGCTCCCGCCAAATCATCAAAGCTTAGGTGCAGGTCATCAAAGAGGAACACGATAAAACGCGGTGGCGCGGGCGATTGAGGTGAGGCGTCCGGAGATGTCGAAGACTGCGGATCGCTTTCCAGCTTGCTTGCCTCCGTCCCACGTCTTTCAACTGTGAATGCAGAGACAAGTCGCGGTTTGTCGTTGTCGAAGACCTGGAAGTCTTCCTGCTTCAGGCCGGTGACGGCGCGGCCCTGCTTGTCGCGGACGATGACGGGGATGAGGACTCGATTGACGTTCAGCTCAAACTTGGAGTTTGAGTCCTGAGGCTCGTTCGCCTGCCGGGCCGCGGAATGCGCGAAGGAGATAAACGCCAGGCTAGCGAGAACAAGAGCTGTGCGCAACGCGACACGCATCTTCATCGGAAGACTCCTCCTTGACCTTACGCCGACGACTTTCAGGCGTGGACCACTATTTCTTGCTTTTCTCCGGTTTTGGCATGAAGTAGCCGCGGCGCGCCTGCACGTCGAGTCCTTCGCGATCCACTTTGACCTTCAGCCGGTGAAAGGAGCCGTCCGGCTTGACGTTGTCGAGGGAGAGCTCGAGGACATAGACAACCTCCGGCGCCTCGGCGAGGGCCTTGAATCCCGCGTCGAGATCGTTGCTGTTGTGGAAGAACGTGCCGCCAGTGGCGTCGGCGAGCGAGGCCAATGCGTTCTCTGAAATCAACATCGAAGTGCGATGGTAGTCGGACTCTTGCTGCACGCCCCCACCCTGGCGATCGGTCGTCTGGAAACTTGGGCTGTGTTGGCTGGCGTCCAGTTCAGCCGTGTACAGGCCGCGCGCGTCGAGGGCGCTGACGGTTACATTGGACTGCGCCGCGAGGTCCATTGTGCGCGACTCAAAGGTCATCGACTCCTGCTCGATGGGGAGGAAGCCGGGCGAGACCAGGATCAACATGCGTGTTCCAGGAAGAGAGGCCATCCCATGAACGACGGCAGCAATGGCGGCGTAGGTTGACTGGACGTCCTGACGGCCGAGATTCAGAGTGCGGGTGGCAGCCGTTACCACCTCGTTCTCAATCGCGTATTGCTGGTATTTGGGATCCATGCTCGGATTGCAGGACATCACCTGCCGGTAAGCATCCTGGAAAGCCGGGCCATCATGGCTATGCTCGTTGTCGATCTGGACGGCCTGGTAATAGGAGATGTTGGGACACGCGCGAATGTCGGGGCGAAAGACGCTCTGCACTTGGAGGCTGGCGAGCGCCTTCTGCAATTTAGCTCGATCGCGGGTGAGAATGCTGTTGGTCTTTCCGGAGAGGGAGACGACGGCGGCATAGTCCGAGGGAGCCAAGCCACCGGCCAACACGTTTGCGGCGGCCTTTTGGGTGTGCGCGAGGTCTTCGGCGCTCAGGTGCAGGTCGTCGAAGAGGAAGACAATGAAGCGCTGGGATGGGGGCGGCGATGGGGGCGCGGGATTCGCAGGCGCGGGCGATGGCGTCGCATTTGCGGGGTTGGCTGGCGCGTTCGATTCCGCCGGGCCGCGTTTCTCAATCGAGAATGCGGAGACAAGGCGCGGTTTGTCATTGTCGAAGAGCTGGAAGTCTTCCTTCTTCAGGTCGCCCACCGCGCGGCCCTTCTTGTCGCGTACCACAACTGGCACCAACACCTTGTTGACATTCAGTTGGATGCTGGGCGCGGCTTTTTGGGCCTCATTGGGTTGTTGACCGGCGACGGGATGTAGGCACAAGTAGGAAGCAAGGAAACCGAGGATAAAAACGCGGGTCAACGGAGAACAGCCGTTCATGGAAGTTTCCTTTCTTGACTTCATAGCAGAGGGCGACGCGGCTCAGATTTCGATGATTTCGATGTTGGCGGCGAACTCTCGACCTGCCAATTGGCTGATTCCACGGTCCAGGGTCGCCAGCTTGCCGTTGTTTTGGATGGCCAGGCCGAGTAAGTAGGCATCGGTGGTTTGACGGTGGCCTTGGATTCTTGCGAAGAGCTGCCCGGTGGCTTCAAGATAGGCGGGAGTGTCGGGCCAGAAGACGTGGCCGGGCAGGTTGACCAAGTTCTGCAAGGCCTCGCGGGCTTCCTGCATATCGAATCGGTCTAACCCGGCGACCCCCTGAACCAACAACCGCAACATTCCCGATTGGGTCATCGGAGAGGTGGCAAAGGGCTTGCCTGAACCAGGCAAGAACCATCTGAATACCGGCTTGAAATCCGGATGAAGCGGTTGGTGGAGGACGAAGAGCAGATTCACATCGAGCAGGAATGTCATTTCCCTATCCCGGGCCGGCTTGCCTTGGAGATGGATTTCTTGCGAGGGAGGAAGCGTTCCACGTACTCGCGATCCATTTCATCCTCCGCGCGCTTGACATCTTCAAGTGTCACATTGACACGGCGATACGGCACATCGAGGACGAGCAAGCCATTGACGTTCTTGAGACGGGAGGGTTTCGGCTCGCTGCGCTGGATGATCCGGTCGATCGCAGCGCTGGTGGATGTTCCGTTGGCGATTTTGAAGCGTTCGACGATTTCCTGAGACTCGGCGGAGAGCGTTATGGTGGTTCTACGGGGAAGATTGTGCTGGAGGCGCGCTCTTGCAGCAGCGCCGCGACGGGAGGAGTTCCTGGCGGATGCGGAGTTTGGGGAAATGGTGCTCATACAACGGCTATGATGCACCTCTCCAGAGGATTATGCAACATGGGAAGAAATGATGCATGGATTTGGATAGTGCATCGGAGGTGAGGAAAGTATGCACTATCGGCGGCTGGGAAATGGGCCCCTAGAGGTCTCGGAGCTGAGTTTTGGGACCTGGCTGACGGTGGCCGGGGGGATTGGGCGGGAACAGGCGATCCGGTGCATTCATGCGGCGGTGGAGCAGGGGATTAGGCTCTTCGATACGGCGAACCAGTATGGCGCGGGCGAGGCGGAGCGGGTGCTGGGGGAGGCGCTGAGGGCTTACCCGCGGGACCTATACATGGTTGCGACCAAGCTGTATTTCCCGGTGGGGCAGGAGCCGGATCGGGGGCTTTCGGCGGCGCAGGTTGAGAAGCAACTGGATCGGTCGCTGGAGCGGTTGGGGGTGGACTCGATCGATCTGTATCAATGCCACCGGTACGACCAGGAGACGCCGCTGGAGGAGACCATGGGTGCGCTGGACCGGGCTGTGCGGGCGGGGAAGGTAAGAGCAATTGGGTTCAGCGAGTGGACGGCGGAGCAGATGGAGCGGGCCGCTGCAATTGCAGAGGCGGGCGGGCTGACCGGATTCTGTTCAAGCCAGCCGCAGTATTCAATGCTGTGGCGGAAGCCGGAGGCGGCGGTGTTTGCGGCGTGCGCGCGGCTGGGGATCGGAAACCTGGCGTTTTCTCCGCTGGCGCATGGGGTTCTGACCGGCAAGTATGCGCCGGGACAACCGCCTCCGCCGGGAAGCCGGGCGGCGAGCGACGAGATGAATGTCTTCATGGAGACAGCGGGGCGGCATTACCGGTCTGATTATCTTTTGGCTTCAGTAGAGCATCTTCGGCCTATCGCCGGAGATTTGGGTTTGACGATGGCGCAGTTGGGGCTGGCGTGGGTTCTGCGGCGGCCGGAGGTGAGCTCGGCGATCATCGGGGCGTCGCGGCCGGAACAGATTGCGGATAACGCGCGGGCCGTGGGGGTAAAGCTGACGGAGGATGTGCTGGAGCAGATCGACCGGGCGGTGGGCGGAGTGGTGGTTTGGGAGTAAGGAGGGAAGCAAGTTAGTCCCGCTTGCGTGGGGATTGAGAATTAGCTCTGGAGAGGGAATTGCGAGAAGGGCCTTGCTCTGACTGGCCCCCTTCAGTTTTCGCGATTTGCCAGCAGCTTCTCGATGCGGCGGTCGGGAATTAGCCAGAAGAGAGCCACCACAACGTAGAGGGCCTGGGCAATCCAGTGATTGACAAAGGCCAGTGGAATGGCCACTGCGTAGATCAGAATCGACAGGTCTTCTTTGCGGCCCCTGCCCATGGCTTTTGCCAACAGCGAGTCCTTGCCTTCGATGGAAACGATGGTGCGTGCGAGTATCCAGTAGGCCGTGCCGGCCATCAGGAGGACAAAGCCATAGAGGGCGCTGGGCAGGGGCGCGAAGTGGTTCTGGCCCATCCACCCGGTGACGAAGGGAAAGAGCGAGAGCCAGAAGAGCAGGTGGAGGTTGGCCCAGAGGACGCCGCCTTTGACGCTGCGAGCGGCGTGCAGCATGTGGTGATGGTTGTTCCAGTAGATGCCGACGTAGAGGAAGCTGAGGACGTAACTGAGGAAGACAGGCAGGAGGGGCTGCAGGGCGGCGAGATCTTCGCCGTGGGGAACGTGCATCTCCAGCACCATGATGGTGATGATGATGGCAAGGACACCGTCGCTGAAGGCTTCAAGGCGGCTTTTGCTCATGGGAGATTGGCTCCGGGAATGAAGTACAGAACGATTCCCAGGAGGCAGAGCAGATATGGCCAGTACTCGACGGGAATGAAGAAGAGGGAGTCGGTTTTGCGGAAGAGATTGAGTTTGAAGGAGGAGGTTTCCGGTTCGATGGGAGGAGGCTGGCCGGTGGAGGCAGCCGGAGCGTCCCGCGGGGAGAGCCACCAGACCAGGGCCGCGGCGACGAGGCAGGCGATGAGCTTGGGCCAGGGATGGGTCTGGTAGTAGGTGTCGTCGCGGTAGCGGAATCGGGTGTAGGCCTCGGCGGCGAGGAAACACAGAAATACGATGAGGGCGATGAGGCCGCCGCGGCCGCGATGAACGATCATGGGAACGATTGAAACATAGTGGAGAATGTGGGGCAAGAATGGCGATGGAAGGCTCGTGGAGCAGGCGGGAGTTTTTGATCGGGGCGGCGGGGAGTGTTGCGCTGGCGGCGACGGGCCAAAGCGCGCAGGGAGCGGGTGGGAGGCAATCCGGTCTGCGGGGCAGATTCCTGACGCATGTCTCGGTTGTGCGCGTGAACCAGATTGAGGTAACTCCGGATCGTTCGATCGGCGAAGACGAGGCCACGGACAACCGTCCGGAGCGTATCCGTTCGCGGCGGGAGGCTTTTGCAAGGGGTTGTCCCGAGGGCCGGATGACCTGGGCAGTTAGCTGGCTGGCATTGCACGACCAGCGGGCCGAGTATCGGGAGGCGCGGCGGCTGCTTGCCTCGTATCACGAGCGGTATGGCGACGAGATTACGTTCATACCGGGCGGGTATTTCGCTCCGATGTACGACACGCGGGAGCATAACCGGGCGACGATACATACGGCGCTGGGCATGGTCGCGGATATGGTGGGGAACGGGTACCGGCCGGAGTGCGTGGTGGCCGGGTACCTGGACGCGGAGAACCAGAGACACCTGGCGGAAGACGAGGGGATTCACGTGTGCCAGGGGCAGATCTGGAGCCAGCATGCGATCGACAACGGGGATGGCGACGGGGGCATCTGCTATCCGTATTATCCCAGCCGCGAACACTACTTGAAGCCGGCCCAAGGCGTCTCTGATTTTATCGACTGCGTTTGTCTGGATGGGTGGACCTGCGACTTTCTGGCAGCGCGACGGGATGGGTTTCAGGGAGGGTTCAACAGCCGCCTGGGAGTTGGCCCGATCGAGACGGTGGGCAACCTGGGAACCGAATCAGGGCGCAAAGAGATGCTGGATACAACGGCCATGCACTTCGACCAGGGCTACAACCTGAACGGATTTGGATGGGTGACGGGAATCTGGGAGGTCTCGGTGGGCCACGATCAGGACTTGGCGTGGTGGCTGCAGGCTGTGAGGGAGCGATGGCCGGATACGCAGGTGATGACGGAGGGGGCGTTTGGCCTGGAGTGGCGGAAGCATGCGCCCAACAATAGGTTGCTCAACTACCGGTTCGATGCGAAGGGGACTGGCGCGCCGGGCTCGGAAAAAGAACTCGAAATTCAATGGTTCATGAACCGGGAGTTTCGGCTGGCACTATTGCGCAACTGGACGACGGGCAGTCCTCGGTTGGCGATCGACTTTACCCGGTACGATTTGAAGGCCGAGGAGCCCCAGGTGTTGCAGCGGGAATGGAGCCTGATGAACGTGCTGAATCAGAAAGGAACGCGGGCGCAGGACAAGCCCATCCGGCTGGGAGAGTTGAGCGGGGAGGATCGGCGCCGGATTTTTGCGCGGTATCCGGAGTTGAGGAAGTTGGCGTAAGGAAGATGGGTTGTAACTCACTAAGATTGAGTTACACCTACATTGTAGACATTCTTGCTTCCCATCCATACGCAGGGGCATTCTTGCAGTTGCCGTCCAGCAGGCATCGTGCTAGCCCGCCTGAGGCGCAAAAACAAAGACGCGCCGAAGGTGAGGCGCCCTCATATTTGCGAGACTGACGATTATTCGCTTTGGCAGAGGACGGCGGCGCATTTGCGGATGGAATCGGCGGTGATGGGCTGTCCGCTCGCTTCGCTCGCAGCTAACTGGACGGCGAGGTTGCCGATAGTGGAGCTTTCGGACTGACCGTTTTCAACGGGGAGGCCGGTGCGCTGTTCGGTGAGCTTGGTGAGCAGCTTGTTGCGGCTAGCTCCGCCGAGGATATGGATGCGCTCGAGTTTGCGGCTGAGCATCCCTCCGAGGCTGGCGATGGCGGAGGCATAACGCGCGGCAAGGCTCTCGAAGATGACCCTGGCAAAGACGGGTTCGTTGCCGGCAATGTCCGGAATGGTGTTGCAGCGGCGGAGCCACAACTGATGGTTGATGCGCTCGGGCATGTCGGAATCGAGGAGCAAGGGCTCGGCGTCCACGTTGATGGTGCCGGGAAATCCGGAGGTGGCGGCTTGGGCGATGAGGTCTTCGATGTTCCAGACGCGGCCTTCGGCGCTCCAGGCATCCATGCATTGCTTGATGAGCCACATGCCGTTCACCAGGGTGTGAAAGCAAAGGTCTCCGGTGGCAGCGCCGAGGTTGGTGTAGCGAGCTTCAAAGGCCTCCTGCGAGGTGACCGAGGTGTTGGTGAGGGTACCGACCAGCGACCATGTGCCGGAGCAGATGTAGGCGGTGGAGTCGAGGGTGGTGGGAATGCCCGCGACGGCCGAGGCGGTGTCGTGGGTGGCCGGGGCGATGAGTTGGGTATCGCGGAAGGCGGGGAGTGCGGCCAATGGACCCTGAAGGCGACCAAGGAAAGTTCCTGCGCGCACAATAGGCGGGGCGGCTTCGAGAGGAAGATCGAATAAGCGAAAGAGTTCGGGGTCCCAATCTCGGGTCTGGAGACTGACGAGGCCGGTGTGGGAGGCGTTGGTGTACTCGGCTACACGACGGCCGCCGAGCCAGTAGAGGACGTACTCGGGCAGCATGATCCAGGGGGCTTGGGGGTCGACGTAGTCCGCGTTGGCGCCCACGGGGTCGGCGAGGAGTTGGTAGATGGTGTTGATGCGCAGGGGCAGGACGCCGCTGCGCGCAAAGAGCTGTGCAGGCGGGAGAACGGCGTCGGCGGTCTCTTTGACGGGAGTGGTGCGTTCGTCGCGGTAGCAGAAGGGTTCACACAGCGGGCGGCCATCCGGGGCGAGGCGAACGTAGTCCACCGACCAACTGTCCGCCCCAATGGAGGCGATGCCCTCTGGAGCAGCCAGGGCAGCTTTGCGCAGGCCCTCATCGAGACCGGCGAGGATGGAGTCGAGCGGCCAGCGCATGGATTTGCCGCGGTGAACGGGACCGTTGGGGATGCGATGGATGACTTCGATGGAAGGCTGCGATCCGGTCCAGCGCAGCAGGGAAACCCGGCAGCTTTCGGCTCCCAAGTCGATAGCGATACGTGCGGGTTCTTGCATGGCAGCAGGTGAATCTCCGTTGGAGTTCAACGCAAAAATGCCTCTGTGAGGCCACCATCCACGGGAATCAGGTGGCCTGTGGTGCAGCATGCCTTGGAACTGGCAAGGAAGAGAATCGCCTCGGCGCAGTCGGCCGGGTCGATGGGCTGGCCGGTGAGTGTGCGCTGGGCGTAGAAGGCGGCAAGCAAGCCGCGCAGCTCCTCGTCGGTGAGTGAGTCGTCGAAGGGAATGTTGTAGTTGGTGAGGGAGGCGCAAACGCGTTCACGGGAGAACATGGTCGGGCCCTTGACCACGGTGGCGGGGCTGATGCCGTTAACCCGGACCTTGGGCGCAAGGGAGACGGCCAGTTCGCGAATGAGGTGCGAAAGGGCGGCTTTGCTGACGTCATAGGCTTCGCTTCCGCGCTTGGGAACGACGGCGTTGGCCGAACTGGTGAGGACGATGGCGCCTTCCAGGTCCTGCACGGCAAAGAGCTTGTCTGCCTCGTCGGCGAGCAGGTAGTTGGCGGTTACGTTGACATCGAAGGTGGCGGCCCACAGATCGTCGGGCAGGAGAGCTTCCGGCGAGGATGGGAAAACGGCCACGGTGTTAATGAGGATGTCGACTCCGCCGAAGGCCGCGACGGCGGCCTCAAGAAGCCGGGCGATAGCTTCGCGGCTGCGAATGTCGACTTCAAAGGCGGCTACGGACTCAGGCAAGGCGATCGATTTGAGTTCTTCGGCGACGGCCTGGGCGCCCGTGTAGTCGCGATCGGCTACCAGGACATGCGCGCCACGGGCAGCAGCAAGGTGAGCGACCTGCCGGCCGATGCCGCTGGCTGCGCCTATGACCACGGCGATGCGGCGGCTGAGTTCCTTCTCGGGGGGCTGACGGCGAATTTTGGCCTCTTCCATGGCCCAGTACTCGATGCGAAAGGCTTCTATGGCGGGCAGGGCGACGTAATTGGAAAAGACCTTGAAGCTGGCGGGGTCGAAGCCTGGGCCGCATTGGGGGGGCATCTCGCCTTTTTCCCCTTCGGATAAGAGCGTTGCACCCTCCATCACGTGGATGGCGTTCCGGTAGAACTCGCCGGTAATGCGCGCCTCGGTCTTGTTCTTCGCGAAGCTGAACATGCCGAGCGAAGGAATGAGGACGACGCTGGGGCTGGGGTCGCGCAGGGCCGGTGAATCGGCGGTGGCGAAGGAGTGGTAGTAAGAGCGGTATTGCTCGCGGTACTCGGCGAGGGAGCGATCGATCTGCAGCTTCAGTCGATCGAGGCTTAGGTCCGTGTCGGGATTGGCGGTCCAAGGCACGAAGAGGGGACGGATCTTGGTGCGGATAAAGTGGTCGGGGCAACTGGTTCCGAGGAAGGCGAGATCGCGGGCGTGCGCGGAGTTGACGAACTGGAGGACGTCGGGAGCGTCGGAAAAGCTGGCGATGACGCGCTGGCGGGCGCCGATACGGCCGCGCAGGAAAGGGGCGATCCGGAGAGCGAAGGCGGCGCGGTCTGGAAGGGCGGGGACGGCCTCGCCTCCGAATCTCCCAGGGCCTTTGGCGATACCGTGACGCTCGATAAACTGGCCGATGCGGTCGATGACGGCGAGGGTACTCAGGTAACATTCGCGCTGGGTCTGGCCCCAGGTGAAGAGGCCATGGCCGCCGAGGACGATGCCGTCGCAGCCGGGATTCTCGCGGACCGCCCGGCGCATGATCAGACCCAGTTCAAAGCCGGGCCGCTGCCAGGGCAGCCAGACCAGGGAGTGGCCGAATTCGCGGTTGAACTCTTCCATTTTGACCTTGCCGTTGGCGGATGCGGCCAGAGCAATGCCCCAGTCGGGGTGCAAGTGATCGACGTGGGGGAAGGGAAGAAAGCCGTGCAGGGGGGTGTCGATGGAAGCGGCGACAGGATTAGCCTGGAAGGCGCAAAGGGGGTAGAGGGCCACCATGTCGTCTTCGCTGTCAACACCTTTGTAGAGAGGCTCGAGGGCGAGGAATTTCTGCTGGTAGAGGGTGGCGAAGCCGGCCCGCTTGATGCTGCCGAGGTCGCCTCCGGAGCCCTTCACCCACAGGACTTCAACTGCTTCGGCGGAGAGAGGGTCGAGGGCGGCGATCTTAGAACTGGTGTTGCCGCCGGCAAAGTTGGTGATGCGGAGGTCGGAGCCGAGCAGGTTGGAGCGATAGCGCAGAAGCTCGGGTTCGTCCAGGGTAGCCGCAAGAGTAGGATCCCAGCGGTCTTCGAGGAACTTGAGCTTTGGAACACGGGGAGCCAACAAAGCCATAGATACCACTTTACGGGGGTTGGTGCGCATAAACAAGATAGCAAATTGAAATGCAATAGGCAATCAATTTCACAGACGACATCCCGCAGTTCTTCATGGCTTTCCGAAGAGTCCTTTGCTTCGGTGCCAGGATTTCCCCGGAAGCTCTAACAGCGGCTACTGAAGGGGGTCATGGTTTGCACTTTTGGTTACCCGCTCTTGCGAGAAATTGACGCGAGGGAGGATTCTCGGTCCCGCCGAGAATCAGAGCAAGGATGAGAGGCCAAGTGGCGCCCTGACATGGCCTAACCGGCTACAGATTGAAATAAAAGACAGGAGCCATGGATGCGAGCGCGGCGCCGGCTTGGAGGGCGAGGACATAAAGCGATTGTTTCGGTGCGCGCGGCAGCCACTTGATCGCAAAGAAGGCCAGGACCGGCATCTGTCCCGCCATGAGGAGCTGCCAGATGTGTGCAGTGGCTCCCTCATCGGCTTCACGGACGGCGCCGTAAGTGGCGATGTGACCAAGGACGAGGACCAGTCCGGTGAGCGACATAGCCATGGGGAGGAAGGCGCTAGGTTGCCTCAGGACGGAGCGGAAGGAAGGGGAATTTGGGTTCATCTTGGATCCTCGAGTGGGGCAGATGCGCTCATGGAGAGCGGAGAGAAGGACGTTTGCGGAGGCGCGCAGGCTATGACCGTCACCGGCGGGTGTCGGTGAAGGCTGAAGCACGAACCGTTCAAAACAGCGGTCTCTTCGCAGATTTCTAGGCCTCCGCTTCTTCCGCGCCCAGGGATTCCGGGGTCACGCATCGATGGCGCGTGTAGTTATAGGGAGGGACCGTGTAGCCGCGCAGCAGGGCAATGCCGAGCTGGATGAGGCGGGGACCGTAGCTTTCGACTTCGTGGGAGATGGAACCGATGAAGGCGCTTTTTCCGGAGCGCATCTCTTCGAGGGCTTCGGGGATGCAGTCCTGGCCAACGATGGCGAAGTCTTGCTCGCGGCCGGCCAGGCGGGCGGCGTCGAGGACGCCGAGGGCGCTGGAATCCGTGGCGGCCGCGACCAGGACGTGCTCGCCTTTGCGATGTCCGCGGAGAAAATCGGCCACGGCCATCTGGCTCGGCTGGCGCATGCCGCGGCCTTCAAGCTGGATGAAGCGCGCGGCGGGCAGATCGCCGAGGCGTTGCCGAATGCCGTCGAAGGCGCCGGTGATGCGGGCTTCGACGAAGCTGCCCGCCTCGGAGAATCCGATACCGAGGACCCAGTCCACCTTGCTCTTCCACTTGCGCTGGGCGAATTGGGCCAGCATGGAGCCGGCTTCAAAGCCGACTTCAAAGTTATCGACGCCGAAGTAGGTGGCGTTGGGATGGGGGACGTCGATGGCGACGAGGGGGATGTCGGCCTTTTTGAAGATGTGGGCCACGCGAGGGGCAACGCGCTCCTCGACCTGGAACTCGAGCACCAGGTCTACGCGCTTTTTCACGAACTCTTCGGCATTCTGGACGGCGATGTCCGGGTCGTAGCGGTTATCGAGGACGAGCAATTCGACTCCGGAAGCAGCGGCGGCAGCGGTGACGCTCTGGGCGACGGCTACGGAGAAGGGCATTTCGGCGCTCTGGGCGGCAAAGCCGAAGCGCAGGCGGCGCGGCCGCGACACCAGGCGGTAAAGGCCGTTCTGGGCCTGGGCCACATAGCCGCGATGCACGAGAGTCTTGAGGATGCGGTAGACGCTTGTCTTGGAGATGTGCGTTTTCTGAAAGACATCCTCGACGGAGACGGGAGCGGTGCTCTCTTCGAGGAGTTCGAGCACGTCGAGCGCCTTGGAGAGAATTGGAATCAGGTAGAGCCGCTTAATTTTTGCCTTGGGCAAGTTCGATCACCCTCAAAAGCCTTTCCGGAGGAAACCCCGAACCCTCTCGGGGGTTTCGATCAGCATAACCTTTTCAGGCGTAGCTGTTAACCGCAGAATGACGATGGCCTCGCTCGCTGCCGATGCGTTCGACATAACCGCTGGCGCGAAGGGCGGCTAGGGGGTCGGCGGGCAGGCCGCGAGCCTCACGCCAAGCAGCGGCGAGGGGGCGGACATCGGTCCAGAAAGCGCCACGGAAGAGCTCTTCGGCGGCCACCAGGTCACACGACTCCTGAAGGGCGGCCAACGGCTCCCGATCGACGAGAGCGGCCTTGAGGTAGAGCTCCTGCGCGGTGACCACGGTTTGCACCATGGCTTCGACTTTGCCTTTCAGGTTGTGACTCTGGTCGATCATATAGGCAATTTCGTGGGAAACGCCCTCGGTGGAAGCGGTGTGGATCTCATGGAAGATGCGGAAGATCTGGTAAGGATCGATGGATCCCAGGGTGAGGTCGTCGTCGGCGTAGCGGCGGTCATTGAAGTGGAAGCCGCCCAGGAGGCCGGTGTGCAGGAGCCATGCGACGATCTGCTCGATGTTCTGCGAAGAATAGTGGTGGCCGGTGTCGACCAGGACGCGGGCCTGGGGGCCGGCGAGACGCGAGAGGTGTGAGGACATGCCCCAGTCGGCAATATCGGTGTGATAGAAGGCGGGCTCGAAAGGCTTGTACTCGATGAGCAGGCGCTGCTCCGGGAGGAGACGATCATGGGAGATGCGGAGGCCCTCCTCCAGCCAGCCGATGCGGTGGCGGATGCTCTGCGTGCCTGGGTAGTTGGAGCCGTCGGGGAGCCAGAGGGAGATGTCGCGGGAGCCGAGGCGCTTGGCGATTTCGATGGAATCGAGGATGTGAGAGACGGCTTGCTGGCGAATCTCCGGCGAAGGGTTGCAGAGCGAGCCGAACTTGTACTCCTGGTCCTGGAAGAGGTTTGGATTGATGGATCCGGAGCGAATACCGAAACGGCGCTCGAGTCTTGCTACCTCGGGGACATCCTCGATGCCGTTGGGCAGGTCCCAAAGCACGTGGAGAGCGAGCGTGGGGGTCGCGCCGGTTAGCCGGTTGACCTCGGCCGCGTCGGAGAACTTCTCCTCGATGGTGGAAGCGGCGGCGGCCTGGACGAACTTGCCAAAGCGGGTGCCGGTGTTGGCGAATCCCCAGGAGGGAATCTCGATCTGGAAGGAATCCAGGGCCTGAAAAGCAAGGTCAAGAGCTGCGGATTTGGGTTGTGTCATGACTGGTTACCTAACCTTTGCGGAGCGGCTCGATGCCGGTCTCCGATCATTGCTCGTCGCGAACCAGGATTACATGAAGAAAGCGTGGTCCGTGGACGCCCTTGATGCGTGTCATTTCGATATCTGCCGTGGCGCTAGGCCCGGAGATGTAGGTTGCCAAGGCCGGGGTCCCCAGCGACAAGTCCTTGTCGCTGGGGTGGAGGGCCGGTGGTTCCTGGCAGCGGTCGAAGTACTCGGGCAGTGTTTCCACGATTTGCCCGGCGCCGAGGATGCACAGGTGCCAGTCGGGGAGCAGTGTGAGCACCCGGCGGCCCTCGGTTTGAGAGTGGTGGAGGACGATGGTGCCGGAGTCGGCGACTCCGCAAAAGGCGGCGGTGAGAACGCCTTCTGCCTGTTCGATCTCCTCGATTGACAGACTGTGGTCGAGTTTCCAATTGAAGCCGGGCGCGAGCCACTCGGAGGGCAGGCCTGGCGGGACGACGAAGTTACGCTTGCCGCTGGCGGCAAGCTGGGCGGAGATGGCTGCCGGGAGCTGTTGCGGCGTGGATTCGACGACTTCGGCGTCGTACTCGCGGAGGCGCTCGATCATCAGGGCGATGCGGGCCTCCGGGCTGAGGCGGCCATGATGGATAAGAGTGCGCGGCAGAACGGCATAGGCGCCGGGGAGCAGAGAGGGGTCTTTAGCGACAGACTGGGTTGCGGCGTGGATGCGATCGAGGATTCTTTGACGGGAAGGAACGGCGGCGCTCATTTGCCCTCCTTACTCGCCAGGGGGCTCGACTGCGGGGCGCGGGCGGCCCACCAGGCGTGGAAGGTCTGGCTGGGGAGGCCGCGCAGGTCGCGGGTTTGGGTCCACTTGGCACCTACGCTGGGCAGCGAGTGAATCCATCCGTCCTTACGGGTGAACAGGCCGAGGCCGATGCGGCCGAAGAACTGCGCGGCATGGAAGAGCCAGGCCTTGGCGAAGAGGAGGTTGGCAATGCGGAGGCCCAGGTACATGGGATCGAGGAAGCGGGCGAGGTCGTGGCGCTCCCGGTCGGTCACCTGGGCGCGCAGGTCGATGAGGACCTCGGGGATGTTGATCTTAACCGGGCAGACCTCGTAGCAAGCGCCGCAAAGCGAGGAGGCGAAGGGCAGGGACTGGGCGTGATGCAACTGCATCAACTGCGGAGTGAGAATGGCGCCGATGGGGCCGGGATACACCGAACCGTAGGCGTGGCCGCCCGTCTGGCGATATACGGGGCAGGTATTCATGCAGGCAGCGCAGCGGATGCACTTGAGGGTCTGGCGCTCGCGGGGCTTGGCGAGGATGGAGGAGCGGCCATTGTCGAGCAGAACGACATGGAAGTTCTGCGGGCCGTCGCCGGGGGTGACTCCGTTCCAGAGCGAGGTATAGGGGTTCATGCGCTCGCCGGTGGCGGAGCGGGCCAGGATCTGGAGCATGATTTCGAGGTCGCGGAAGCGGGGCAGGACCTTTTCGATGCCCGCGAGGGTAATCATGGTGCGGGGTAGCGTGAGGCACATGCGGCCGTTGCCCTCGGATTCGACGATGGCCACGCCGCCGGTTTCGGCGATGAGGAAGTTGGCGCCGCCGATGGCTGTGGGGACGCCGAGGAATTTCCCGCGCAGATAGTTACGGGCGGCGGCGGTGAGGGCTTGGGGGTCGTCGGAGAGGTCCTTGAGGCCCATACGGCGGGCGAAGATTTCACGGACCTGGCTGCGATTGATGTGCAGGGCGGGGACAACGATGTGGGAGGGCTCTTGATCGCCCAACTGGAGGATGATTTCGGCCAGATCGGTCTCGAAGACCTGGACGCCGGCGGCTTCGAGGTAGGGATTCAACTGAATCTCGGCCGAGGTCATGGTCTTGATCTTGATGACCTGGGAAGCGTTTTCCCGGCGAAGCAGGTCGAGGATGATGCGGCGGGCTTCGGCGGCGTCGGCGGCCCAGTGAACGTGGCCTCCGGCGGCGGCGCAACGGGTTTCAAACTGTTCTAGATAGGCGCCCAGGTTTTCAAGAGCGTGGGCGCGGATGCCGGAGGCGGCGGAACGGAGTTCCTGCCAGTCGGATTTTTCTGCGACAAGCTTGCCGCGCTTGGTCTGGATGACGTCTATTGCATGGGCGACGTTTTTGCGCAACTGGGGATTGCGCAGGACGGGCAGAGCGCCCTGGGGGAATGACGGCGCCAGGACCGGGTCGAGGACGGGGTGGTTGGCGGAAGCGACGCTCAAAGGGTTGCCTCCGCCGGAGATTCCTGGGTGCTGGCCAGGATTTGGGCCAGGTGGATGGTCTTCATGCCGGCATACTGTCGGTGCATGGCTCCGCCGAGGTGCATGAGGCAACTGTTGTCGAGGGCAGTGCAGTACTCGGCGCCGGTAGAGACAACGTCCTGGAGTTTCACGGCAAGCATGGCCGAGGAGACCTCTCCATTCTTGACGGAAAAGGTGCCGCCAAAGCCGCAGCAGCGGTCGAGATTGGGGAGCGGAACCTGCTCCAGGCCGCGGACTTTGGCCATTAGGCGAAAAGGCCGGTCGCCCAGATGCAGGGCGCGGAGACCGTGGCAACTGGCGTGGTAGGTGACGCGATGGGGGAAATAGGCGCCCACGTCCTCGACGCCGAGGCGGTCGATGAGAAACTCGCTCAGCTCGTAGACGCGCGGCAGAAGGGTCGCGAACTCCTGGCGGAGGGGGTCGTTTCCGAGTTCCTCAAACAGATGGGGGTACTGATCTCGCATCATGGCCACGCAGGAGGAGGATGGGATGACGACGCTCTCCGCATCCTGGTAGAGGCGGACGAAGCGTTTGGCCTGGGAGAAGGCTTCGGCACGGAAGCCGGTGTTGGCATGCATCTGCCCGCAACAGGTTTGGCGGGGACGGAAATCGAGTTCGACACCCAGGCTTTCGAGCAAGCGAACTACGGCGCGGCCAGTTTCCGGGTAGAGGGTGTCGTTATAGCAAGTGATGAAGAGGGATGTGCGCATTGCCGATACCAAAGTGAAACCGAAACCGCGACCCAGAAAGCGAATGATATTCGATAGGAACACGTATTGTCTATTGCAATTTCAAGTCTTCCATCTAGATCAAATCGGAATCGTACTACGGAAGAAAGCCGGATACGGTCGTACGAGCTGTTGAGTCCAGGTCAGTCAGCTTCGCCCGATCGGCATGAGATGGGTCAATGCAAGTTGAGTCGATCTCTTCTGACAAGGCACTCACTTGGTCAGGCTGCGACTCTGAAGGGGCCAGCCGGAGGCGTGGCCGGTAGCTTAGAATTGCGGGTTCGATCTTCAGGAGGGAACATGCAAGACGAAGGGAAGAAGAAATGGACGCGCCGCGGCCTTGTGCGAGTGGTTTTGTCCTCAACTGTTTTATCGGTGATCCTCCTGCTCGGCCCAGCGGTAGGCCGGGCACAGAGCGCGGATGACGAGAAGAAGATCGACGGAACGATTTCGAAGCTGACGCTGGAGGAGAAGATTCAGATGCTCTCCGGTTCCAGCATGATGGCCTCGACCGGGGTGGCGCGGCTGGGAATTCCGGCCTTCAGGATGAGCGACGGCCCGGTGGGGGCGCATGTTCCTCCGCCTTCTACGGCTTATGCGGCGGGGATCGGCCTGGCGGCGAGCTGGGATCGCGAGCTGGCGGAGCGGATTGGGACCGAGATCGGGCGCGACGCGCGCTCGCGCGGAGCAAGCTTCCTGCTCGGCCCTGGGGTGAACATCTATCGGGCTCCTCTCAACGGGCGGAACTACGAGTACTTTGGCGAGGATCCGTTTCTGGCTGGAGAGATGGCGGTGGGCTACATCCAGGGCGTGCAGTCTCAAGGCGTTAGCGCCACGGTCAAGCACTATGCAGCCAACAACTCGGAGTACTTCCGCTTTACCTCGGATTCGGTGGTGAGCGAGCGGGCGCTCAGAGAGATTTATCTGCCGGCGTTCGAGGCGGCGGTGAAGAAGGCCCACGTGGGCTCGATCATGGACTCCTACAACCTGCTGAACGGGCAACACGCGACCCAGAACTACCACCTGAATGTGGAGATTGCCAAGCAGCAGTGGGGTTTCGACGGGGTGATGATGTCGGACTGGACGGCAACCCACGACGGGGTAGCGGCAGCCAACGGCGGGCTGGACCTGGAGATGCCGTTCGGGACCTACATGAACGAAAAGACGCTGTTGCCGGCGGTGAAGGCAGGAAAGGTCAAGGGATCGACGATTGACGACAAGATCCGGCGGATTCTGCGCGAGGGCTACCGGTTTGAGTGGATAGACCACGACCCGCTGGACAACTCGATTCCGCGCTATAACCAGCAGGGACGGCTGGCCGCTTTAGAGGGCGCGCGGGAGGGGATCGTCTTGTTGAAGAACCAGGGCGGCCTGCTGCCGCTTGACCCGGCCAAGGTGAAGACCATCGCGGTGATCGGTCCGGACGCTTTTCCTGCGATACCGACTGCGGGGGGCAGCGGAGAGGTTCCGGTGTTCACGGAGGTGAGCGCGCTGCAGGGGATCAGCGACCGGCTGGGACTGAAGAGCAATGTGCTCTATGACCAGGGCGTACCCAGGCTGTCGGTGCTGGCGATGCGGTCGGGGTTCTCGCGGTCGGCGAACAAATTCGTGCGGGGGATGACGGTAGAGACCTTCGACAATGCCGGCTTCGCGGGAAAGCCGGTTGCGACCAGGAAGCAGGAGTTCTCGAAGAGCAGTCCAGGCGAGTTCGATGCGCAGGACACGGCGGAGACGATCAACGACATTACCCAAGACCAACTGGACGAATTCATGAACAAGAGCGGACCGCCGCGCTTCGACCGCTGGACGGGCTACTACTTTGCGAGGACGCCGGGCAATCATGTGGTGTTTGTGGAGGATCAGGGCAAGTACCGGCTGAAGATCGATGGCCACACGGTAATCGACCACGCGGAGATACCGAAGTTCGCGCTGGCGGATAAGACGCTGGCGCTGACCTCGGGTCCGCACAAGGTGGTGCTGGAGGAGTTGAGCGGTCCTCAGTTCGGCGATGCGCCCGTCAAGATCGGCATCGTTCCCGAGGGCGGTTTTGTGAACCAATCGGCGATCGAGCTGGCGAAGCGGGCGGATGCGGTGATTGTAGCCGTGGGCTACAACCCGGAGATCGAGACGGAGGGCGCGGATCGCGAGTTCCAACTGCCTCCGGGGCAGGACGATCTGATCGAGAAGATCGCGGCAGTGAATCCGAACACGATCATTACCGTGACGGCGGGTGGCAGTGTGGACGCTTCACGGTGGATCGATCATGTGGCCGGCCTGTTGCAGAACTGGTATCCGGGCCAGGAAGGCGGGACGGCGCTGGCCGAAGTGCTGTTTGGCGACGTCAACCCCTCGGGACGGCTGCCCATCAGTTGGGAGCGGAGCCTGAAGGACAACCCGTCGTATGCGTGGTACTACCCGAAGCCGGGGACGCTGCAGATTCTCTACAAGGACGACGTGTTTGTGGGCTATCGCGGCTATGAGCATAGCGGGGTGAAGCCGCTGTTTCCGTTCGGCTTCGGTTTGTCGTACACGAGCTTCAGGTATTCGGGGCTGGAGATTCATCCGGCTGGAGGCGCGGGGGCCTACGAAGTTGGTTTTGATGTGACCAACACCGGGACGAGGGCGGGGGCAGACGTAGCCCAGGTGTATATCGGCGAAGATCGGCCGCAAGTTGCGCGCCCTCCTCAGGAGCTGAAGGGGTTTGCGCGGGTGGCGCTCGAAGCCGGGCAGACACGGCATGTGACAGTGCCGCTGGATGCGCGGAGCTTTAGCTGGTATGACGAGAAGGCCGCGGCATGGCACGCGGATGCGGGGAGCTTCACAGTGCATGTGAGCCGGTCGTCGGCCGATCCGCAACTGGAAGGGAAGATCGCGCTCCCGGAGCCGATCGTCCTGCCGGTCAGGTAACCCGGCTCAAGGGACTGCTCGCCTTCTTGCGCGGGCGGGCAGTTCGCCGGTGAGGGAGTCTTGTTTGACCCAAAAGGTCAACTTCCCGCGGCATCGCACGTCTAATCAGTGTGTTTGCCCCCCGATTACGATCTGCGAGCGGTCAATTGGCAATAATTCCTTCGATTTGAACAGCAACTTTCTACGGTTTCGGGGGTCTCCTCCGGAGAAAGGTCCAGGAAAAACACTATGCGTCCGATGCGCTTCCCCCTGCTCTCAGTTTTGCTCTGCGCGCTGCTTTGCAGCGCGGCGTCGATGGCACAGCGATACGCACCCACGGTACGGATCGTGGATAAGATCGATGAAAACAATCTGGTGACGCTCCAGGGCAACACGCACCCGGCGGCGAAGGCGAAGAACGATTTCGGGAAGGTCCGCGACGACCTGCCGATGACGGACCTGATCCTGGTTCTGAGCCGCGACCCGGCGCAGCAGGCGGCATTCGATAAGTATGTGGCCAGCGAGTACGACTCGAGTTCGCCCAACTTTCATCAGTGGCTCACTCCGGAGCAGGTGGGCGAGAACTTCGGCCCCTCGCAGACGGATATTGCGACGATTACGAATTGGTTGACGGGACATGGGTTCACGGTTTCGCAGGTGACCAAGGACCGGATGTCGATCCGATTCAATGGAACGGCGGGGCTGGTCAACAGCACCTTCCACGCCGAGATTCACAATCTGCTGGTGAAGGGCGCGAATCACATCGGCAACATGAGCGACCCGCGGATTCCCGCCGCGCTCGCGCCGGTGGTGGTGGGTGTAAAGTCGCTGCACAACTTCTTCCCGCGGCCGCTGCACCATATGGGCAGCCATGTTGCGCTTGACAACGCGACGGGAAAATGGGCGCGGTCTTCGAACGCATTGACAGCAGCATCGTTTCTGGGCAGCGGCGCCAAGGCCTCCACGCAGGTAGGGAGACTGGGGACGGCGGCGAGTGCCAAGCCGGATTTCACCATCAATGTTGGCGGCCAGTATCCCTACCTGGTTGAAGATGTGGGACCGCACGACTTTGCCACCATCTACAACGTTCTTCCGCTGTGGAAGGCGGGCATCGACGGGACCGGGCAGACGATTGCGATTGCCGGAACGAGCAGCATCAACCTGAATGACGTGGCCACCTTCCGCTCGTTCTTTGGCTTGCCGTCCAACAATGCGGCCAATGTCCCTATTCTCCAGTCGGGCAACAGCGAGCCTCTTACCGTTTGCACAAGCACTGCTTCGAACGCGCTGTGCGGCATCGACGATCTGCTGGAGAACTCGCTGGATGTGGAGTGGTCTGGGGCGATAGCCGAGAACGCGCAGATTGTGCTGGTGTCGTCATATCCGGCTTCGCCTACGGACGACAATCTTTACGATTCGGAGAGTTACATCGTCGATCATCTTACGGCTCGCGTCATGAACGTGAGCTATGGGGAGTGCGAACTGGGCGAAGGCACGTCGGGCAATGTGGAGTACTACAACCTGTGGCAGACCGCGGCGGCGGAGGGAATCTCGGTTTTTGTGGCGGCGGGAGACTCGGGGGCGGCAAGCTGCGACGACGGCGGGGATAATGGCGGGGCTAACCTGCCGTATCCCGCCGAATATGGGCTGTCGGTGAGCGGGCTTGCATCCACGCCGTTTAATACGGCAGTGGGCGGCACCGATTTCAACTGGTGCCCCTTTCTCACTGCGGTCAATGCGACCAGCTCTTCAACAGAGTGCCAGGCGGGCCCCTATTGGAGCTCGACGAACACTGCGAATGCCAATGCAACCGAGAGCAGCGCTTTGGGCTATGTGCCCGAGGTTCCGTGGAACGATACCTGCGCAAGTCCGTTGGCGCTCCCGTGGATGGAGCAATTCTTCAGCGGCAGTGCAATCAACGTCACGGACGCGGAGACGGGCTGCAACGCTTTTGTCTATTACGACATTTTTCTTGAAGAGAATGGCGACGGAAGCCTCCTCTACTTTGTCGATACGGTGGGCGGGAGCGGGGGCAAGAGCGGGTGCGTGGTGAGCGACGCCAACCAGGACCTGTCGAGTTGCGGGACGGCCACCAGCACGGGCTCGGTCACTATCCCCTCCGGAACAGTGGTCGGCTCGATTGCCCTTGTAAATGACGGATGGCCCAAGCCGAGCTGGCAAACGGGCGTGCCAGGCATTCCTTCCGACGGAGTGCGCGACATTCCGGACGTGAGCTTCTTTGCCTCGGACGGCTTCCTTTCTTCGAGCGCGTATCTGATCTGCGTCTCAGCGGCCTCGGAAGACCCGGAGTGCACTTACTCGTCAAGCAGCGAACCGTTTGCAGAAGAGGTCGGCGGGACCTCGGTGGCGACGCCGGCCATGGCTGGGGTGATGGCACTGATCAACCAGAAGGCGGGGGCGGCGCAAGGAAGTCCAAACGCGGAACTTTACAAGCTTGCGTCGCAGCAGAGCTACTCGGCGTGCAGCGCGGAGAGCGTCACGGCCAGCAGCACTTCATGCTACTTCAACGATATCGATGCGGGCCCGTTTTCATCGCCGGGCACAAACTCCATGCCCTGCGCCAGCGGTACTCCCAATTGCAACGTGATCCACTCCGGGGACACGGTTGGGCTCCTGGCCGGCTACAGCGCGGGCACGGGATACGACTTGGCGACAGGACTGGGGTCGCTGAATGTGGCGAATGTGGTGAACGCGTGGCCGGCGACGACGCCGGGGTCCGCGACGGCCGCGGTGACGGTAACGCCGGGGCAAAACATGCTGAATTCCAATAACTCGCTGGACGTGACGGTTACGGTAGCCGGCGGGAACGGGGCTCCGCAGACTCCGCTTGGAGCGACGGTGATGCCGACCGGGTCGGTCACGCTCACCGCGTCGGGATCGTCGTTCTCAGGCACGGTAACGGTTTCAAGCACAGGGACGGCCGCATTTACGATTCCGGCAAACTCGCTGGGCGCGCCGGGCAGCACGCTGACCGCGAAGTACAGCGGAGACGTGGTCTACGGCGCGGCCAGCAACACGGCCCAGGTGACGGTGACCACCATCGTCCTGCTGGCGCCCACGGTGACGGTGGCCCCGGCATCGGCCACGCTGAACTCGAACGCGAGCCTGAATGTCCCGGTTACGGTGGGCGGGGCGGGCATCACGCCAACTGGAACGGTGAAGCTTTCCGGCGGCGGCTATCCCTCTACGACGGGGACGCTAGTGAACGGAAGCTACACCTTTACGATTCCCGCCAATACGTTGAGCGCTGGAGCGGACACGCTGACGGCGACCTACAGCGGCGACGCGAACTATGCCTCGGGGAGCAATACGGCAAACGTGACGGTAACAGAATCCACCTTTACGCTGACAGCGACCGCACCTGCGACGATCGCTCCCGGAGCCATCGCAACCTCAACGGTGACGATTGCAGCGGTGGCCGGCTACGCGGGTACGGTGACGATCACCTGCCAGCAGACCAGCACCACGGCCAGCGGAGGGGATGGGACCACCTGCACGGGCGGAGGCAGCGGAACGGGCGTCACGCTCAGCTCGGGAACGACGAGCGGAACGGTCACCTTGACTGTGTCTACGTCGGCTCCCATCGCGGAACTGGCTTATCCGAAGGTGCGCGGCAAGGGCCGAGGTTGGATGGGCGCGGGGGGCGGCGCGGTTCTGGCTTTCCTGGTTTTCCTGGGGATTCCGGCGCGGCGGCGTAGCTGGCGGCAGATGCTGGGCGCTCTAGTGCTGATGGCGGCGCTAGGCAGTCTGGCCGGTTGCGGCGGCGGCGGTGGTGGAGGCGGAGGAGGGGGTGGTGGCGGCGGCTCCAGCGATCCGGGAACGACAGCCGGTACCTATACTTTCACGGTTCAGGCCACGGGAAATCCATCGGTCACCCCGGCGGTTTCTACAACCTTCACGGTTACCGTGAATTAAATCGACCGCGGAATTGCGGCGGGTTGGCCCTTCCTTCGGGGAGGGCCAACTTGTTTGTGGGGAGGGTTTGACGGGGATTCGGGCGGTAAAGTCGTGTGCAGGTGGCAGGCTCTCGATGGAGTGTGGAGAATGGACAAGAATTCACTAGGCAAATCAATCGCCGGGCGTGTAGGCTTCTGGGCAGCACAAGTAGCGCAGCTTACGTGCAATCCCCAACCAAGGAAGGTACTATCATGTCAAGAAACCTCTTTGCTCTCAAATCGCTGAGCATACTCGCGATCCTAGCCTTCGGCGTCTCTTCGGCGCTGGCCCAGGGCCCATCCACAACCGCGGCCGGGGCCCCTACGGAGACTAGCGCGGCGATTACAGCGCCGGCGGTCCAAGGGCCTATCTCACACAACTACACCCTCAGGGGGATTAGCGGGAACCTGAATATCATGGTGAACCCGGACGGGAGCTGGCTCTTTTCCGGAAGCGGAAAGGCATTCCCGCACAAGGATTTCGACGTGAGCCTGGCTTTGAAGAACAAAACCGGCGCGATCATTCTTTTCCAGTACATCGGCGACGCGACCAACGGGATTCAGTTCAGCAAGCAAGGGCAGAACTCGATTCTCAAGGAGGACTTTGCCTCCTTCGCGGCGGGTCACAGCGCGGCGTGGTCGTATCGCTTCTCCGAGGACAAAGAAGGGCGGAGACTGGCCTATGAAGCGCGCATGAAGAAGCTGGAAGAGCTGCGCAAGGCAGAGGAAGAAGCCAAGAAGAAGCATCAAGAGGCCGAGGCGGCAGCGGCAGCGAAGCGTCGCCAGCAGGAAGAGCAGCAGCAGGCAGCCCAGGAGAAGGCTCAGCAGAGCAGCGGCGGCGGCGGCGGATCGAGCGTCGGAAGCGTCCTGGGCACGATCGGAGGTATTGCTGCTGGAATCCTGTCGTTCCTGTAGACGGAAACGGGGCTGCATTTTCCCCGCGAAGGGAAGGCGGTTTTATCGTCAGATAGACTGAACAGCACAAAAGGCTGGGCATTTTGCCCAGCCTTTCGCTTTGGTGCTCGCCTCTGGTTGGAGGCGGGGAAGCCGCGTTGGAAGATCTATTTGTTTAGTCTGTCCAAGTCGAGATTCAGAGCCAAGACATTCACGCGGGGTTCGCCGAGCAGGCCGAGTTGACGCCCTGCGATGTGCTGCTCGATGAGCTTGCGCACGGCATCTTCGCTCAGGCTGCGGGCTTTGGCGACACGGGGGGCCTGGAAGTAGGCGGCGTCGGGGGTGATGTCCGGATCGAGGCCGGAGCCGGAGGTAGTGACCAGGTCGATGGGAACGGGATGGCCGGGGTTTTCCTGGGAGAGCTTGTCGATTGAGGCCTGGATGCGGTCGACCAGGGCCTTGGAGGACTGGGCGAGGTTGGAGCCTCCGGAGGATGTGGCGTCGTAGCCGTTGCCCGCGGCGGAGGGGCGGGGATGAAAATAGCGGTCGGAGGTGAAGCTCTGGGCAAGGAGTTCGGAACCGATGACCGTGCCATCCTTGAGCTGGATAAGGCTCCCGGCGGCTTTGTGGGGGAAGAGGACTCCGGCGATGCCGGTGACGAGAAGAGGGTAGCCGAGGCCCAGGAGCACCGTGGTGACAAGGGTGAAGCGGATTGAGGTCTTCCAGACGGAATGCACGTTCTTTCTCCTTAAGGGCTCCTTGCGGGGCCTGACAGAGGCCGCAGATCGCAGATTCAAGCCATGTGCATGGCTACGAGAGCCATGTCGATGATCTTGATGCCGATGAAAGGCACGATGATCCCGCCCACGCCATAGATGAGCAGGTTGTTGCGCAGCAGGATATCGGCGGCCTTGGGCTCGTACTTGACGCCTTTGAGGGCCAGCGGAATCAGGGCCACAATGATCAGCGCGTTGAAGATGACCGCGGAGAGGATGGCGGACTGGGGCGAGTGGAGGAACATGATGTTGAGCGCGCCCAGCACCGGGAAGACACCGGCGAACATGGCGGGGATGATGGCGAAGTACTTGGCCACGTCGTTGGCGATGGAGAAGGTGGTAAGCGCGCCACGGGTCATCAATAGTTGCTTGCCGATTTCGACGATCTCGATGAGCTTGGTGGGATTGGAGTCGAGATCGACCATGTTGCCGGCTTCCTTGGCCGCCTGGGTGCCGGAGTTCATAGCCACGCCGACGTCGGCCTGGGCGAGCGCGGGAGCGTCGTTGGTGCCGTCGCCGGTCATAGCGACCAGCTTGCCCTTGCCCTGCTCGCGCTTGATAAGGTCCATCTTGTCCTTGGGCTTGGCCTCGGCGAGGAAGTCGTCGACGCCGGCCTCGCGTGCGATGACGGCGGCGGTGAGGGGGTTGTCGCCGGTGATCATGATGGTGCGGATGCCCATGGCGCGGAGACGGGCAAGGCGGTCCTTCAGGCCGCCCTTGACGATGTCCTTGAGGTAGATGACGCCTAGGGCGGCGGCGTTTTCGGCGACTACCAGAGGCGTGCCGCCAGCGCGCGCGATCTCTTCGACCTGCTCCCGGACCTTCTGGGGCAGGGCTGAGCCCTGCTCTTCAAGGAAGCGGGAAATGGCGTCCACGGAGCCTTTGCGGATGCGGGTGCCGGGGAGGTTGACGCCGCTCATGCGGGTCTGGGCGGTAAAGGGAACGAACTCGGCGTGGATACCTGCGAGGTCGCGGCCGCGCAGGTTGAACTTCTCTTTTGCCAGGACGACGATGGAGCGGCCTTCGGGGGTTTCGTCGGAGAGCGAGGCGAGCTGCGCGGCGTTGGCCATTCGTTCCTGACTAATGTCAGGGGCAGGGTAGAAGTCGGTGGCCTGTCGATTGCCCAGGGTGATGGTGCCGGTTTTGTCGAGGAGCAGGGTATTGACGTCGCCGGCGGCTTCAACGGCGCGCCCGCTCATGGCCAGGACGTTGTATTGGACGAGGCGGTCCATGCCGGCGATGCCGATGGCGGAGAGCAGGCCGCCTATGGTGGTGGGAATGAGGCAGACGAGGAGCGAAACCAGCACGAAGACCGATTGCGGGGCCTTGGAGTACATGGCGAAGGGCTGCAGGGTGACGACGGCAAGCAGAAAGACAATGGTGAGCCCGGAGAGCAGGATGGAGAGGGCTATCTCGTTGGGGGTCTTCTGACGGGTGGCGCCTTCAACCAGGGCGATCATGCGGTCGAGGAAGGTTTCGCCGGGGTTGGAGGTGATGCGGACTTTGATCCAGTCGGAGAGGACCTTGGTGCCTCCGGTGACGGCCGAGCGGTCGCCGCCGGCCTCGCGGATGACGGGAGCGGATTCGCCGGTGATGGCCGACTCGTCCACCGAGGCGACACCGTCAATGACTTCGCCGTCGCCGGCGATGTAACGTCCGGCTTCGACATAGATAACGTCGCCGGAACGGAGCAGGCCGCTGGCTACGTCTTCAAGGTCATTGGTAGCCGTGTAACGCCGGGCTACGGTCTCGCCCTTGGCCTTGCGCAGGGTGTCGGCCTGGGCTTTGCCGCGGCCCTCGGCCATAGCCTCGGCAAAGTTGGCGAACAGCACCGTAAACCAGAGCCAGAGGGTGATCTGGAGATTGAAACCGAAGCCGGGGCGGTGATTGACGGTGTTGTCGATCAGCAGCGCCGTGGTCAGGACGCTGCCGACCTCGACGACGAACATCACGGGGTTCTTGACCATGCCGCGGGGATCGAGCTTGCGCACCGAGTCGATGATCGCCTGGGTGATGATTTCCGTGTTCCAAAGACTCTTCTTTTCAACCATGACAGTCCGTTTCGTAAGGCAGCTTCTAGCTGTTAGCTTTCAGCTTTTAGCTCGCCTTGCTGGAGCGAGCTAGTTAAGATGCTACGTCGGCTTCTAGCTAAGAGCTAAAAGCTAACGGCTAATAGCTCAAAAGAGTTGCCCGGTCTTGAGCAGCAGATGTTCCAGGATGGGTCCCAGGCTCAGGGCGGGGAAGAAGGTGAGCGCGCCGAGAATGATAATGACGCCGACCAGCAGCACGGTGAACAGGGCCGTGTTGACCGGGAAGGTGCCTGGGGACGGCGGCACGCTCTTCTTCGAGGCCAGGTTGCCGGCCAAGGCCAGCACCGGAATCATCATGAGAAGGCGTCCGCAGAGCATGTCCCAGCCCAGCGCCACGTTGTACCACCAGGTGTTGGCGTTGAGTCCGGCAAAAGCCGAACCGTTGTTGCCCGCGCCCGAAGTATAGGCGTAGAGAATCTCGGTGAGACCGTGCGGTCCCTGGTTGTTGAGGCTGGAGAGGCCGATGGTGGGGGAGAGCACGAAGGCCGCGGTGAGGGAGAGGATAATCAGCGGAAAGATGAGCACGTAAAGCATGGACATCTTTACGTCGTAAGCCTCGATCTTCTTGCCCAGGTACTCCGGGGTGCGGCCCACCATGAGGCCGGCGATGAAGACTGAAAGCACCACCATGATGAGGATGCCGTAGAGGCCGGAGCCGACACCGCCGAAGACCACTTCGCCGAGCATGATGTTGGTGAGCACAACCATGCCGCCGATGGGAGTGAAGCTGTCGTGCATGCCGTTGACCGCGCCGCAACTGGCATCGGTGGTGATGGTGGCGAAGAGGGCGCTTTCGGCGATGCCGTTGCGGACCTCCTTGCCCTCCATGTTGCCGCCGGGAGCGTTCACGGTGTGGGACTGGGCGGCGCCGTGAATGAGGGGGTGGGGGTGCGACTCGGCCCAGTAGACGGTGACGAAACCGGCAGCGAAGAGGATGAACATGGCGGCCAGGACAGCCCATCCGTGGCCGGGTGAGCCGGTCATGCGGCCCAGCGTGTAGGTGAGGCCGGCGGGAATGATGAAGATGGACAGGATCTGCAGGAAGTTGGAGAAGGGCGTGGGGTTCTCATAGGGATGGGCGCTGTTGGCGTTGGTGAACCCGCCGCCGTTGGTGCCCAGCATTTTGATGGCTTCCTGCGAAGCAACGGGGCCTTGGGCGATGGTCTGGGTCTGGGTGGGTTGCTCGATGGGATGCGCCGTCGCATAGGCGTGAAGGTTCTGCGGTACACCCTGGCCGACCAGAAGAAGCGCATAAACCAAGGATGCCGGCAGCAGAATATAGAGCAGGGTGCGGGTCATATCGACCCAGAAGTTGCCGATGGTGCCGGAGGTCGTCCTCTTGATGCCGCGAATGAGGGCTACGGCGACGACGATGCCCACAGCCGCCGACCAGAAGTTGTGGGTGGCGAGACCGGCCATCTGGGTGAGATAACTCATGGTGGTCTCGGGGGTGTAGGACTGCCAGTTGGTGTTGGTGGTGAAGCTGGCAGCCGTGTTCCAGGCCAGATCGGGCCCAACCGCAGCCAACCCTTGCGGGTTCCAGGGCAAGAAGTTCTGCAATCGCTCGATGCCGTAAGTGAGCAACATGCTGGTGGCTGAGAAGCCAAGCATGGCGAAGGCATACTCTCGCCAGTTCATCTCGCTGCCGGATTTGACGCCGGTGAGCTTGTAAATGAGCCGCTCGATGGGGCGGAGCACCGGATCCAGCCAGGTTCGTTCCCCTTCCAGGACGCGGGCAAGATAGATGCCCACGGGGCGAACCGTGGCCAGCAGGACGAGGCAGTAAAAGGCGAACTGCAACCAGCCGTTGGCGGACATGTCAGAACTTCTCCGGGAAGAGCAGGGTGAGGGTCAGGTAAGCCAGCAGCAGGACGGACAGGATCAGGGCAACGGCGGTGATGAAGTCGATGTGCATGGGGCTACCTCAACTTCTGGCACGCCTTGACGTAGAGAAACGCCAAGGCGAAGAAGAGTACCGTGAACAGCAGCATGGTTGCATCTTGCATTGCAGCTCTCACAATTCAGGCCGGCATACGCCGGCCAGGTTCGGTGCTGGGAGCGCCGGTCCCATCAAACAACCAAGAGGAAACGGCGCATTCAGGTTGCATCGGATTCCGCCCACAGGAACGATTCTGGATCAAGTCTTGTTTGAGTATCGGAAAGGTTTCCTAAATATTGTGTAAGGAAACGAATAATCGGGAGAACTGTCCTGACAAATCTTTTGACATCAACATCTTGCGCCTCCGTAATGAGCCGCGCGCTGAGCAAGAGTCAGTCCTGGTTCTCGCTCCAGCCTTCGGGGATAAAACGATAGCCTACCCAGGGCTCGGTTTGAATGTACTGCTTACCGGTCTGGGTCTCGAGCTTTTTCCGCAACTGGCCCACAAAAACGCGGAGATACTCGGGCTGGTGGGCGGATTGGGCGCCCCAAACGGCGGTGAGCAGGGCGCGATGGGTCATGACCTTTCCGGCGTGACGGGCGAGGTGGAAAAGCAGGTCGAATTCCTTGGGGGTGAGGTGGATAGGGTCGCCGAGAACGGTGATGGAATGGGCCTCCGCGTCGACCGTAAAGTCGCCTGTCTCGATCGCAGAAGAGGTGCGTTCCGGAGCGCGGCGCATGTGGGCGCGCACGCGGGCCAGAAGTTCCTGAATACTAAAGGGCTTGGTCACGTAATCGTCGGCGCCGGCATCCAGCGCCTCAACCTTGGACCGCTCGTGATCGCGGACGGAGAGAACGAGCACGGGCGTAGTCGCGCGGGCACGGATGGCGCGGCAGACTTCAACGCCCGAAATTCCGGGCATCATCAGGTCGGTGATTACCAGGTCGGGCGGCCAGTCCTGGAAAAGCTGCAGACCCTCGGCGGGATCGTTGGCGGTGCGCACGTCATAGCCTTGCGCGGAGAGGGAAGCGCGCAGCACCCGGGTGATTTGGGGTTCGTCGTCGATGACCAGAATCCTGCCGGGCATCTCTTTCTTCTTTCATCGCAAGATTACATCATACGGCCCGATACGTCCCGGCGGGTATCATGCACGGTGGGAGGAAAGTGAGCATGGTCTCGGATTCGCGCGGAATCGTTCACTGGGTGGTTGGAACGATGATGGCGACGGTGACCACAGCCGCGCTGGTGTTGGTGGGGGCAAACTCGACCGCCGCGGGCATGGCGTTTCTGGTGCTGGTGGTGTGGTCGTCCACGCAGGCGGGGCTATGGCTGGCCCTATATATCGCGGTTCTTTGCGCACTGTCGTTCGACTATTTTTTCCTTCTCCCCTACCATACGTTGCGCATTGTCGGCCCCCAGGAATGGGTGGCGATGGCCGCGTTTGTGGGCAGTTGCATCGTGGTGGAGCGGGTTGCCGAGCTGGCGCGGCGTCAGGCGCACCAGGCCGAACAGCGGCGGGAGGACGTGGAGAGGCTTTACGAGCTGAGCCAGGAGATGATGCTGCATGAAAACACGGAGGGGCTCATCCAGGAACTGCCCCGGCTCATCGCCCGCATCTTCGAGCTGGAGGGGGTTGTGCTCTACGTCAAGGAGCAGGACGAGTGTTACGCCTCGACCTCCGATCTTCCCATGAGCATCAAGGCAAGCCTGCAGGCGATGACCGAGGGGAACAATCCGACCTGGGCCATACCTGGGGGTTTCACGGCGATGCCTCTGATGCTGGGCATGCGGGCGTTGGGTGCGTTGGGCTGGCGTTCGGAGGCAAGACGCAGCCGGGAGGTGGCCGGAGCGGTCGGCGCCCAGGTGGCCATCGTGCTGGCTCGGTCGATCGCGATGGATGCCTTCGCGCGCATCGAGGCTGCGCGGGAGGGGGAACGGCTGCGCACGGCGCTGATCGATTCGCTCACCCACGAGTTGAGGACACCGCTCACCTCGATTCGCGCCGCGGCAACGACGTTGCTTGAGTCCGGGAACTTGGACGAAGCGGGGCGGCTGGACCTGGCGGCCATTGTGGATGAAGAAGCCGCGCGGCTGGATATGCTGATCGGCGAGGCTGTCGAGATGGCCGAAATCGACGCCAACACGGTCCAGGTCCACCGGATACCGCAGCATCCACGGGCGCTGCTGGAGCAGGCCGTGGAGGAGTCGCGCAAGGTCCTTGCTTCGCACCGGATCAGCATCGGCCTGGAGGGGCCGGACGAGCCGGCATGGTTCGATCCGCACCTGCTGAGCCGGGTGCTGCGCCATTTGCTCGAGAATGCGGCCCGGTACACGCCGCCGGGGAGCCGTGTGACGCTGAGCAGCCGCCGTGCCGGAGACCGGCTGGAGATCCGCGTGGAGGACGACGGCCCGGGTATCGACGCCCACGATTTGCCGCTTGTCTTTGAGAAGTTCTACCGGGGCAAGAAGCGCATGAACGCGGGAAAAGGCTCGGGGATGGGGCTGGCGATCGCGCGAGCCATTCTGACCGTGCACGGAGGGGGGATTGAGGCTGTGAGCGATCCAGGGCACGGAGCAAGCTTCCGGTTCTGGGTGCCGCTGGTGGAGAAGGAGCCAGGCCAGTGACTTCCGTTGGATCAATGCGGCTTGAACGTTTTGCCGGTCTCGATCAGCGTCTTCAGCCGGGAAAGAATCCGCGGCCATCCGTCGGAGCAGGAGGCGTACGCGGTGTCGTTCTCAGCCCATTCGTCATGCGTCACAGTCACTTTGGTGGCTTCCGACTCTGGCGCCAGTTCCAACGTCACGCGCGACGTCTTGGCGTTTTGACCCATTGCAAATGTGTATTGGAGGAGTTTCGGCGGATCGCACTGAAGAACCTTGCCTTGAACATAGGTCATGGGCTTGCCATCGGGTCCGGGGCCGACCCATGCCATCGAGCCGCCAGGCTTGAAATCCGCATCAAATTCAGCGCCTGCGAAGATGATGCGATTGGACTCCGGCGACACAAAGCCCTCCCACACTTTCTCTGTTGTGGCGGCGATGTAGAAGGTGTAGTTCAGCGGCGGTTGCTGGGCCATGGTTGCTCCTGTAACTATTCGCATGCAATTTGCCTACTATAGCCGGTTTTCTCGCAGGCTGCTTCTTGGCTTCATGCAGAATCAGCGATTCGCCGCCTTCGGTTCTTCGCTCCAGTCGCAATGGATTTCGCGGCGCTGCTCCGAACTTTCCATTGCCCACTCGAGGAGGCGGACCGCGCGCCATGCGTCGAGGGGTGTGACCGGAGCGGGGGATTCTCCGAGAAGAGCGTCGCGGATGCCGGCGTAGTAGAGGCGGTAGTCTCCGGGGATGGGCGCGACGGGGTGAGTGACCAGGTCGCCATCCACATCGACGTGGAGCGTGCCCCACTCGGCGGGCGGCTCCTGGCCCCAGGCTGGGTCGGCGATCCGGGTGATTTTGTTGAGTGCGGCTTCCTGGGGGTCGAGGCCGGATTTGATGTAATTACCCTTTGTGCCGCGAAGATGGAAGCGGGGGCGCGGAGGAGAAGACAGGCAGTTGGCGCCAAGGACGACCGTGAAGCCAGAGTAGCGTAGGCGGAGCGTGAAGGCGTCATTCACCCTGGCCCAGTCGCGCTCCGAAAGCACGTCGGCGGAGATTGCTTCGGGCTTGCCGAAGAGAGCCAGCGCCTGGTCGGCGATATGGATTCCCAGATCGAACAGAACCCCGCCGGAGGAGGGGTCTTCCTTCCACAGGCGATCGGTTGGGGGATGCGGACGCCAGCGGTCGAAGCGGGACTCCAAGTAGACAAGACGGCCCAAAGATCCTTCATTGAGTACTTTCTGAATTGTCTGGAAATCGCTGTCCCAGCGGCGGTTATGAAAGGGAACGAGAAGAACGTTTTTGGCAGAGGCGAGGGCAATGAGCTGGGCGATTTCGGCCGAGGTGGTGGACATAGGCTTGTCCACAATGACGCTCCTGCCTGCTTCTAGAATCTGCTTTGCGACTTCAAAGTGGGTTGTGCTGGGGGTGGCCACGACGAAGAGGCCGAGGGACGTGTCGGCGAGGATGGCTTCAAGGGAGCGATAGGTGACGATGCCGGGGTAGCGCTGGGCGGCGTTCGAGGAGCTACGTTCTATGACCGCGGCCAGTTCAAGCCCCTCGACGGAGGAGATGAGCGGGCCGTGAAAGACGCGCCCTGCCATGCCGAAACCTACTAAGCCTACTCGAATCATTGCGGTGTCTCCCAAATTCGATTCATGCCCCGCGTTTGCGCCCCGGGAGCTTCCCGATCTTCTATTATCTCTGCTTCTCTGCTTCGGCTGCTGCTGGTCCTGTCCTCGAAGAAGCAAAAAAACACCCCAAAGCCGCGCAGCGATTGACAGGGTCACTCCATATCGGAGCGGTTAGCCATAAAATGTTCATTTGGTTCGTGTTGTACAGAGTTAATGTGGTGGGCCCGGAGGGATTCGAACCCCCAACCAAGGGATTATGAGTCCCCTGCTCTAACCGTTGAGCTACAGGCCCTTTAATGACTCAAAGCAACCGTCTCGTTGAGACTAGCGGATATTGTAGCGGGTGGCAGTCGTTTTGGCCCGTTTTCGGCGAAATCGCCGGACAGTTGCAGCCGCTCGATAGCCCGCTCCACCGCCTCCGGGGTTGGATGAATGTACCTCGCCTGGCTCAACGTCCAGGGCGCGCGATGGCTAACGAAAGGCATACAATAAGCCTCCTCGCCATGGCATGCGAGGAACCTGCACCACAACCAGTCGTATCGCAACATTCTTAAGAAATCAATCTACTGGGCAATCCTCCTGTGAAAGTAAGAGCGGCCGGCTACCCCAATTTTCCACCCGCCCCCATCCCACTACGGAACGATACAATCCCATAAAGGCCACCCAATGAATCCGGGCAGGCCGCAAGGAGCGCTCCGCCCCGTGGCTTACCAGGTTCTGGCCAGAAAATACCGTCCGCAGCGCTTTGCCGACGTTGCCGGCCAGGATCATGTCACCCGCACCCTGCTCAATGCTCTCAGCCAGAACCGCATCGCGCATGGCTACATTTTTTCGGGGCACAGAGGCATCGGCAAAACCACCATCGCGCGCATCGTCGCCATGGCCCTCAACTGCCGCACCGACATCGGTAGCGAAGCCCGCCCCACTCCCGAGCCCTGTGGCCATTGCGATTCCTGCACCGAAATCCGCCAGGGCAACGCCGTCGATGTCATTGAGATCGACGCCGCCACCAACCGCGGCATCGACGAAATTCGCGAACTCCGCGACGCCGCCCGCTACTCCCCCGCCCGCGACCGCTACAAGGTCTACATCCTCGACGAGGCGCACCAGATCACCGAAGCAGCCTTCAACGCCCTGCTCAAGACCCTCGAAGAACCTCCGGCCCATGTCATCTTCATGATGGCCACAACGCAGCCGGAGGACATCCCCCAAACCATCCGCTCCCGCTGTCAGCACTTCAGCTTTCACGCCGTCAAATTCGACGATATTCTCACCCAGCTCAGGATGATCGCCGCCCAGGAGAATGTGGAGGCTGAAGAAGCAGCTCTCGCCCTTCTCGCCGAAGCCGGCGACGGCTCCATGCGCGATGCGCTCTCCATCATGGACCAGGCTATCGCCTCCGCGCCTGTCGACTCCGGCCGCCCTGTTCTCTCCGCCGCGCAGATTCGCGAGCTGATGGGCTCGGTTCCCAACGCGGTCTTTGAGCGGTTGCTGGAAGCCGTTGCCGCCGGCCAAAGCGCAGAATTGATGGAGCAGTTGAACCTGCTCCTCAACGCCGGCCACAACGCCTCCTCGCTGGCCCGCCAGATGGTGCGCTATCTGCGCAACACCCTCATGGCCAAGCTCGACGGCGAACAGACCCAGCTGCTTCAGGTTTCCTCCGACGAGCGCGCCCGCGCCAGCCGAACCGCCCTCCTTTTCAGCGAAGAGGACCTCACGCGGAATCTCCAGATCGTCCTGCGCACCTTCGACGATTTGAACTACCGCCAGGAACAGCGCTTCCATCTCGAACTGGGCCTGCTCAAGCTCATTCACGCCCAGCGCCTTCTCCCCCTCGAAGAGCTTCTCAGCGGTGTAGCCGGCGGAGCCGGCGTCCGAAACACGCCTGCCTCACCCCGTCCGCCTGCTGCCCCAGCGGAAAGGCCCGCGCGGGCCGCCGCTGCCCCCGCAGCCCTGCAGCCGGCTCCATCCATCTCTCCTTTTGGTCCCTCCGGCGGCGGCTGGGGCTCCGGCCCAGCCCTTAAGCAAAGCAGCAGCGCGGTCGCCGAACTCCAGCGCGCCGAGCCCGAGCCCGCGCTCTCCATCTTGGCGCCTGCCAGCCCTTTTCTGGCCCCTTCGCCCATCGCTGCGACCGCCTCGGGCTATGCCGCCACGGCCACGCTCACTGAAGGCGCTCTGGCCATGGCTCTTGAAGCCGCATCGCCGACTGGCCCCGCGCCCACGCTCGAACTCATCCGCCAAGCCGTCGTCTCCGCGCTCGCGGCCGCCGGGCACAGTTCAGCCGCGCAATTACTCGGCGCCGGAGCATGGGCTCTCGATGGAGCAAGCCTTCGGATCGAAGCGCCCATGGGCAAGAAGATGCTCAGCCTGACGGTGAATGCCGTGGCGGAGAAAATCATTCGTCAGGAGTTGCAGCGGCTTGGCGCGCCCGCTCGCTTCATGGTCGTCCCCGGAGACGCTTCGGATTCGGCTTCCGCGGCTCCCGTGGCCCCGCCGCCCCTTGCCGGCAGCATCCGGCAGGCCGCACTCGCTCATCCAATGGTTCAGAAGGCGCAGGAGATATTCAAGGCTGAGGTGCGCAGTGTCCTCGATCTGCGCCAAAAATAACTCAACCTCCCACAAGGAGATTCCGCCATGGTCAACCCGCTCAAAATCACCGAAATGCTTTCCCAGGCCAACCAGATGCAGGAGGAGGTCCAGCGCAAGTTGAGCCAGACCGTAGTCGAGGGAAACAGTGGCGGCGGCGCCGTCACCGCTACCATGAACGGCAAAAAGCAGCTCCTCAAGCTTTCCATCGACCCCTCGGCAGTGGTCGGACTCGGGGGCAGCCAGCCCGACGTGGAAATGCTCCAGGACCTGGTCGTAGCCGCGGTCAATGAAGCCGGCCGCAAAGCCGACGAAGTCATCCAGTCCAGCGTGCAAGGCATGCTGGGCGGGCTCAAGCTCCCCGGCTTGGGAGTTTAATCGGCGATTGGTTCGCGCACCGCCTATGGAGGCGACACTGTGTCACGCTATGCCGAGCCGATGGCCCGGCTCATCGAAGAGTTGAAGAAGCTACCCGGAGTGGGCTCCAAAAGCGCGCAGCGGTTTGCATTCCACATCCTGCGCTCCACCGACGAAGACGCCGCCGCCCTGGCCGAAGCAGTGCGTGGCCTCAAGGCCAGCCTTCGCCTTTGCTCCGTCTGCAACAGCGTCACCGATATCGATCCCTGCGCCTACTGCGCCAGCCCCGCCCGCAACCACCGCCTGGTCTGCGTTGTCGAGGAGCCCACCAACATCGAAGCGGTCGAGCGCACCCGCGCCTACCTGGGTGTCTATCACGTGCTGCACGGCACCCTCTCGCCTTTGCACGGTGTCGGCCCCGATCAGTTGCGCACCGCCACTCTCGTCGCCCGCGTGGAGCGTGGAGAAGTCGATGAGGTCATCTTCGCCACGAGCCCCACTCTGGAGGGCGAAGCTACCGCCAACTGGCTCGGCGCGGCCCTGCGCGCCTTCCCGATCCGCATTACCCGCATCGCCACCGGTGTTCCCGCCGGCAGCGACATCGAATACGCCGACGAAGTCACCATGGCCCGTGCCCTCGACGGCCGCCGCGAACTGTAGCCGGCGAGCGCAGTTTGAATTTGGGAATCACCGCCGCAGTTTGGTTAGCAGATCCTGCGGATGCACGGGTTTGGCCAGAATCTCGAAATCGTAGCCCTGGGCGCGCGCCCTTTCCAGCAGATCGGCCGTTGCCGCCTGCCCGGAGAAGAGCAGAATCTTGAGGTCCGGCAGCAGGTCGCGCATCCGGATAGCGGTATCGATGCCGTTCAGATCGCCCATGATGACGTCGGTGATGAGCATGGCCGGCTCGAAGATGAGCGCCAGTTCTAGGGCTCTTTCGCCGCTATAAACCGCGCGCGCCTCAAAGCCGCTCTGATTCAGAATCATGGCCAGCGTATCGGCAATGACCCGCTCGTCGTCGGCAACCAACACTTTGGGTTTGGCGGTCTTCTCCGGCATGCTTTCCTGGGTTCAGCCTCTGGCTCGCATGACACGCGCATGCAGCAGCAAGTGTACATGGCGCAGCCCCGGCAAGGTGCGAGGAATTCCCGCTTCCATGGCAAGACGCTGTTTCCCAATGATACGCTCGAAGGGAGCAACTCAGGGAAGCCGTCCCTGGACCGGGCCGCCGCGAGAGGCCCCAGGCCCATCTGAAATTGAAGTATCGATTCAGCCCAACTGACCCCAATGGGCCCCATTCATCTGAGAGCAACCGGACACACTTACCCTTGAACAACTGGCCGCGTTTTAGAGCGGACCCCCACCCGGAGAAGCACGCATGACTGAAGCGGCCGTCCAGACCGAACGCACCCCTTCGGCCCTCGAGGCCATCATCCGCGCCGAAAAGATCGAGAAATACTACGCGCAGCCGAGTCAAAACCGGATCCAGGTCATCTCGGCTACCGATCTGTCGATCGTGCCCGGCGAGATCCTTGCCCTCCTCGGCCCCTCCGGCTCCGGCAAATCCACCATGCTGCGCATGTTGACCGGCCTCTCTATCCCATCGGCCGGCCAGGTCTACTGGCACGAGAAGCCCATTGCCGAATCCGAAATCAACGTCTCCATCGTTTTCCAGAGCTTCGCCCTCTTTCCCTGGCTTACGGTTTTCGAAAACGTTGAAGCCCCGCTGCAGGCGCGCGGAGTCAGCCCCGGCGAACGCCGCGAGCGCAGCATGAAGATGCTCGACACGGTCGGCCTCGACGGCTTTGAAGGCGCCTATCCGAAAGAACTGTCGGGGGGAATGCGCCAGCGCGTCGGCTTTGCCCGCGCCCTGGTCGTCGAGCCGGAAGTCCTCTTCATGGACGAGCCTTTCTCCGCCCTCGACGTGCTCACCGCGGAGAACCTCCGCTCCGAACTTCTTGAGCTCTGGGCCAACAAGACCATGCCCACCAAGGCCGTCTTCCTGGTCACCCACAACATCGAGGAAGCCGTCCTGCTCGCCGATCGGATCGTCGTCCTGGGCCGCAATCCAGGCCACATCCGCACCGACTTCCGCGTCCAGATTCCCCAGCCTCGCGACCGCAAATCCGAGCCCTTTACCCAGTTGGTCGACTACATCTACAAAGTGCTGACCAAGCCCGATGTTGCCCCCGCCGAAGCGCCCGATCGGCAACCCGGCCCGCGCATCCGCGACCAGCGCCAGATGCGCTATCAGATGCTGCCCCACGCCCGTCCCGGCGGCATGGCCGGCTTGCTCGAACTGCTCCTGGACAAGGGTGGCCGCGACGACATCTATCGTCTCGCCGACGACTTATCCTTCGAGATCGACGACCTGCTGCCGATCGTCGACGCCGCGCAATTGCTCGGCTTCCTCTCCATCGAAGAAGGCGATGCCGCCATCACCCCCAGCGGCACGGAGTTTGCCAACTCCGAGATTCTCCGCCAAAAAGAGCTCTTCCGATCGGCCGCCGTCGAGCACGTCCTGCTGCTCCGCCAGATACGGCGCGCCCTGGAGTCCAAAAGCGATCACACCATTCCCGAAGACTTCTTCCTCGACATGCTCGACGAGCAGTTCAGCGAAGAGGAGTGCCTCCGCCAGATGGAGACCGCCGTTGCCTGGGGCCGCTATGCCGAACTCTTCGACTATGACGCCGGCCGCCGCCGCTTTGTTCTTCCCGACGCCCAGGACGAGGAGATTGCCTTGAACGAGGAAGCCGAGTGAAACTCCAACATCCCCTCGCCCGGACACTGGTCACCGCCCGCACCTGGCCACTCCTCATCGATTTGGGAGTGGCCGCCTGTGCGCTTGCCGTCTTCTTCATCGTCGTCAGCACCGGCACCTACTGGCTGGGCAAGCCCATGCCGGTCATTCCCATCACCCACGCCCTCACCGCCCTGCCGTCCTACGCCCTTTACTCGATGGTCCGCATCGCCATCGCCTACTTTCTCAGCCTCACTTTCGCCGTCGCTTACGGCTACACCGCCGCCTATAACCCCAGGGTCGAGCCCTGGATGATCGCGGTCCTCGATATTCTGCAATCGATTCCCGTCCTCAGTTTTCTTCCTCCCGTGGTGCTGGCCATGGTCGCGCTCGTGCCCGGCCATCAAATGGGCATTGAGATGGGCGTGATCCTGCTCATCTTCACCGGACAGGTCTGGAACCTGGCCTTCAGCTTCTACTCCTCCTTAAAGACAATCCCGCGGGAGATGATTGAAGCCGCGCGCATCTTCCGCTACTCGGCCTGGCAGCGCTTCTGGCAGCTTGAAATGCCCTTCTCCGCCATCGGCCTGGTCTGGAACTCCATCGTCTCGGTCGCCGGCGGATGGTTTGCCCTCATGGCCTGCGAAATGTTCACTATGGGCGCCCGCAATTTCCAACTGCCGGGCCTGGGCAGCTACCTGCAGACCGCTGCCGACTCAGGCGACATGCGCGCCCTGGTGGCCGGATTCACGGTGGTGATTCTCATCGTCGTTGCCACCGATCAATTGGCTTGGCGTCCGCTTATTGCCTGGAGCGACAAGTTCAAATTCGAGCAGGTCGAGTCCGCCGAGCGCGTCACCTCCCCCGTCCTTGAACTGCTCCGCCGTTCAACCCTCTTCAGTACCCTGCCCGGCCGCCTCTTCGCGCGCATCGAAGAACCCCTCTTCCGGCGCATGGCGCGCACCAGAGACTGTCAAATCGTCCATCCGCTCGACGAAGGACAGCCCCGAGGGAAAGCCTCCGCCGCACTCTGGGCACTGGCCGCGGTCGCCATCGCCGTTGTCGCCTGGGGCGCCCTCAAGGCCATCTTCATGCTCTCGACCGTCACCTGGCCGGAGCTGCGGCTGCTTCTAGCGGGCGCGGGCGCAACCTTCCTGCGCGTCAACGCCGCCCTTCTCATCTCCGCCGCCTGGACCATCCCCGCCGGCGTCGCCATCGGCTTTAACCCCAAACTCGCCCGCTTCGTGCAGCCGGTCGCCCAGGTGCTGGCCTCCATCCCGGCCACGGCCTTCTTTCCCATCCTGCTCATCGGACTGGTCAAAATCGGCGGCGGACTCGGCATCGGCTCCATTGCGCTGATGTTGCTTGGCACCCAGTGGTATATCCTCTTCAACGTCATCGCCGGCGCCATGTCCATCCCCTCTGACCTGCGCGAGGTCTCCTCCCTATTCCACTTCACCCGCTGGCAGCGCTGGACAAAGCTCATCCTCCCCGGCATCTTCCCCTATCTCATCACCGGCATGGTCACGGCTAGCGGCGGCGCCTGGAACGCGTCTGTCTTCGCCGAGTATTCCCACATGCCCGGCCGCACCCTTCAGACCATCGGCCTCGGCGCGCAGATCGACGCCGCCACCGACACGGGCCGCTTTCCCATCCTGCTGCTCGCCACCATCTTCATCTCCCTTATGGTCGTCACCATGAACCGCCTGGTCTGGCGACGCCTCTACCACCTGGCTGAAACCCGGTATAAACTCGAAGGCTGAGTAGCCTGCGTAAGAATCCGGCTTTGTATCAGTCCCCCACCGTCGTTGCCGACCCACGGGGGATGAAACGGGTGTCTTTGCTCGTTTAGAGTAATCTTGCGTCGTCGGCGCCGAGGTCGGTCGTTCCCTGGTGCGTGCGAGCCCGAGTGTCAGTCGGGCCCGGAACCCTTTTGCACCCCGGATTGTGCCACGGGCTTATCATCAGCCCCGGAGCGCGCTTTTTAGATTCTTTTGGATAGGGGTTCCACGCCAGCGGCGCAGAAGGAGAGGTCATGGAAGTTCTTCACGCTCATTGCGCTGGCCTGGATGTTCACAAGGACTCCGTTGTTGCCTGCGCTCGTCATATGGTGGATGGCAAGGTAACAACTGGCGTCAAGACTTTCAAGACCACCACCCAGGAGCTGATGGCCCTGTCGGAGTGGCTTTCCGCCGAGGCCGTGACGCACATCGCCATGGAAGCGACGGGCGTCTACTGGAAGCCGGTCTGGCACATTCTCTGCGACGGTGAGTTCGAGTTGGTCCTGGCCAACGCGGCCCACGTCAAGAACGTGCCCGGTCGCAAGACCGATGTCAACGATGCCACTTGGCTGGCCGATCTGATGGCGCATGGACTGATCAAGGCCAGCTTCGTGCCCGACGAGCCTACCCAGCAGATGCGCGACCTGTTGCGCACCCGCAAGCAGATCGTACGAGAGCGCTCCAGCCACATCCAGCGCATCCAGAAGACGCTGGAGGATGCCAACATCAAGCTGGATTCGGTGGTGACCAACATCCTGGGCCTCAGCGGACGCCGCATTATCGAGGCCTTGATCGCCCCGGCCAGACCGTTCCCCAGGCCCTGGCGACGCTGGCCCATCGCAGCATCAAAGCCACCACCAGCGAACTGGAAGCCTCACTGCACGGCCGGGTAACCAAGCATCACCGCTTCCTGCTCAAGCTGCACCTGGACCAGATCGACGCCCTCGACGCGACCATCGCCGCGATCGACAAGGAGGTCGACGGCAACGTCGAACCCTTTCGTGTAGCCATCGAAATGCTCAGCGCCATCCCCGGCGTTGGCGGCCTGTCGGCAGCGATCATCGTCTCCGAGATCGGCATCGACATGAGCCGCTTTGAGACTGCGGGCCATCTGATCAGTTGGGCCGGTCTGTGCCCCAAAAACGACCAAAGCGCGGGCAAACGCCGCTCGACGCGCATGAAAAAGGGTGCACCCTGGCTCAAATCGACGCTGATTCAATGCGCATGGTGCGCCAGCCGAACCGAAGACAGTTATCTCCAAGCCCAATATCTGCGCCTGCGTTCGCGCCGCGGGGCCAAGAAAGCCGTCTGCGCGGTCGCCGCCTCCATCCTCACCGCCGCTTACCACATGCTCAAAAACGGAACCGTCTACCAAGAGCTCGGCGCAGGTTACTTCGACAACCGCGCCAAGAACAAACAGGCTCTGCGCCTTGTCAGCCGACTGAAAAACCTCGGATTCGAGATTCAGATAAAGCCATTGGCAGCGTAAGCGGAGAGCAGTTTCTTTTTAGTCTCCCACCGGCGTTGCCGACCCACGGTGTATGAAACGGGATTTGTTCCTGGTTTAGAGTTTACTTGCGCCATCGGCACCGAGGTCGGCCGTTCCCTGGTGCGTATGAGCCCGTATTTTAGTCGGACCCGGAACCCTTGTGCGCCCCGGATTGTGCCACGGGCTAATTCAGCCCCGGAGCACACTTGTCAGATTTCCTTCAAAGGGGTTCCACGCTGGCGGCGCAGGAGGAGTAGCGATGGAAGTTTTGCATGCGCATTGCGCCGGTCTGGATGTACATAAGGACTCGCTGGCGGCCTGCGTTCGCCACATGGTGGATGGCAAGGTCACGACCAGAGTCAAGAGCTTCAACACCACTACCGCGGAGTTGATGCTGCTCTCCGATTGGCTATCGTCCGAAGGGGCAACGCACGTCGCCATGGAAGCGACGGGCGTTTACTGGAAGCCGGTCTGGCACATTCTCTGCGACGGAGAGTTCGAACTGGTCCTGGCCAATGCCGCTCATGTGAAGAACGTGCCGGGACGCAAGACCGACGTGAACGACGCCATGTGGCTGGCCGATCTGCTTGCCCATGGGCTGATCCGCGCAAGCTTTGTTCCCGGCGAGCCCACCCTGCAGATGCGCGATCTGCTGCGCACCCGCAAGCAGATGGTGCGGGAGCGCAGCAGCCATACGCAGCGCATCCAGAAAACGCTGGAAGACGCCAACATCAAGCTCGACTCGGTGGTGACCGACATCCTGGGCCTCAGCGGCCGACGGATCATCGCGGCCTTGATCGCCGGTCAGACCATGCCGCAAGCCTTGGCATCGCTGGCCCACCGGCGCATCCATGCCACCGTCGATGAGTTGGAGGCGGTGCTGCGCGGCCGGGTGACAGCGCACCACCGCTTCCTGCTCAAGCTGCATCTGGATCAGGTCGACGCCATCGACGCGGCCATCGCCCGCATCGACGAGGAGGTGAGCGCCAACGTCGAGCCCTTTCGCGTAGCCATCGAAATGCTGAGCACCATCCCCGGCATCAGCCGCCTCTCGGCAGAGGTGATCGTCTCCGAGATCGGCATCGACATGAACCGCTTTCCCACGGCCGGACATCTGATCAGTTGGGCCGGGCTCTGTCCGAAAAACGACCAAAGCGCTGGCAAACGCCGCTCCAACATCGGGGTCCCCACGGACAGGTCTTTGTCCGTGGGGTGAAAGCGTATGAAGAAGGGCGCACCCTGGCTAAAGACCACGCTCATCCAATGCGCCTGGGCCGCCGCGCGCACCAAGCAAAGCTATCTCCAGGCTCAATACCTTCGCATCCGCTCCCGGCGCGGGGCCAAAAAGGCCATCGGAGCCGTCGCCGCCTCCATCCTGACTGCTGCGTACCACATGCTCAAAGACGGCACGTTCTATCAGGATCTCGGCCCCAGTCACTTCGACGACCGAGCCAAAGGCAAACACGTTTTGCGGCTCGTCAACCGGCTGCAAAACCTCGGACTCGACGTGCAGATCACCCCGCTGGCGGCTTAATCGAGGGCTTGTTTCTTATCAGGGTCCGCCATGCCGTCCGCCAGCTATAGACATGCTTTTAGGGTCGAAGCCCGTCAGATGGCCCCGACCACCTCCGTGCCGTGGAATACCCGTCTGGAGACGTAAGACGCAAAGACGTGGTGTTCCGGTTGTACCGGGCCAAAGGACTCCGCCCGCGCCCGCAACCGTGCCGGGGCAGAGCAAGCAACGTCCGTCAGAGGGATGGCCCGGACTCCTGCCGCCGTCTTGCTCTTGCGAATCGTCAGAGTGCGGTCGAACAGGTCGCCATGGGACCATTGCAGCCCCTTCAACTCACAGCCCCGCGCGGTCGTATTCAGGCAGAGGATGGCCGCAAGGTAGGCCGTCTCCCACTCGGGCCGCATTACAGCCGTTTTGAGCAGCCGTTGCTTGTCATCCTCAGTCAATACCTTGCCGATGGTGGACGGCCCTTTCAGTGGCCGCATATCGTCGCCAACACGCGCCCAGAGCCGCGCCCGCTTCAAGATGCGCCGCAAGATGCCCAATTCCGCGTTCAGGGTTGCCGGTCCAACCTTTTGCTCTGCCCGCCATGCCCGGTATTCAATGATCCACTTGGCCGCGATCGCCTTGAGCGGCTCCGCCTGAAATAGGCCCGTATCTGCACCGACAATTGCATTTCCTTGGCTTGGCTTGCCGGGGCCAGTTCCAACTTCCGGGCGGTCACATAATCGTCAGCCGCCAATCCAAACGGCTGGCGGGCCATGCTGGTTGAAGTCTGGTGCAACTTGCCCTCTGAGGCCGCCGTTATCAGATCCTTCTCTTTGCTCTACGCCTCTCGCCAGTCCGTTGGCCCAAGCTCTGCCGGAATCGTTGCCCGTTGACAACGAATGACAGTGTCGCGTCTTACCGCGCTTTTTGAGTGCCATCTTTTTTCCTCTCTCTTTCACGTTTGCGTTGCTGCCACTCTCTCGCAGTCTTCCGGTGAGCACACTCCTGAGAACAGAATTTCTTTGCGTGCTGAGTCTTGAAGTCTATGAGTCCCCGACACTCAACACAGAACCGAATGGGATGGTTCTGGGCTACGTCCTGCCACACCATCCAATTCAACGCATCCACCAGATTGCTGATGCCGAGCGAAGCCCGCAACACCTTTCCGCCTCGGTGCTGCTCCACCGTGAATCTTGAAGGCGAACCATGCAGTTCTGAGGTCGAAATCAACTGGGTCACTGCCGCCTCAACCTGCTTCTGAGGCAGCGTTTCAAGAAACTGCTGAAGACGCTGATCGTCCTTGAGAAAGGTCACATCGGGGGGCAATGGAAGCAGCGTCTGGAGTCCGCCATAGAGCGACATTTGTGTGTCCGGATCGCTGCCGGTGAACTCAATGAAGCGTCAGAGAGGGCGGAACGTTGCGCGTCCGGCTGTTCTCCTGACGCCAAGAGGCGGGCAAAGGCCGACAGTCTATCCCTCTCTCTGCGATACGCTGCAATTGGATCGCGGCCGCTCCATCGGTTGAACAAATAGGGGCAAAGCGGGCTCCCATGCTTTCACAGAAACTCGTAGCGCAGCGTCATCGCTCGCTTGAATGAGTTGGCGATGCAGAGCCTTTTGCTACGCCTTCAGAAAGCCATAGTGGCCCATTCGGTTCAATTCCCAGGTCGCTGTCCCACCAGCGAATTCCACTCGTGAGCATCCGTACCAGCCTCCGAACCCCCAAGCGTTAATAGGAGATTGGCCACCATCGGCAGATCGCTGGAACGCCGGATGTGCGAGAAGAGCCGGTGGTGGTTGATCCACATGATGCCGATGAATAGGAAACTCAGCAGTAAGCCGGCATAGCCGGGCCACGGGCTCACGATCCCGACCCAAAACGAGAGCGCGGCCGAAGGCGGTTTCAGATCGAGCACCAGCAACGTGGCGGTGATCGAAATCACGCCGTCGCAGAAGGCCTCGATTCGGCTGGTCTCGCTGGTCACGGGCCTCTCCTGCTCCGCGGATAAGGGAATGTTCTACGGGCCACCTGGATTTCGCCGCATCATAGCAGAGCGTTTTGCCGTCCGATCCTGAGCAGAATTGCTCACTTATCCAGGAATTATTTTCTCTTTGTGAAACAAACTGGAGGCGCAGGGCTTTGCTCTGGTGTGATCTCCCATACAATGGGGCTATAGGGTGGGCGCGTAGCCACTCTCCAAGGGATCTTCCTCAGTATGGCTTCAGTTGTCACCGCCCATTCGCCTGATATCGCAGCCTCAAGCCCAACCACACTGAATCCCAAAGCTCCAGGGTCCTCCAAGTCCACCATCCTCCACGCGATGCCCGCCTGGAAAGAGATTCGCATGGGCCGCGCCGCGACCATCGGCGATGGCATCAACTGGTTGACGTTTGTCGTGGTTGCCTTCTTCCATGTGGGCGCTCTCGCCGCCTTCTTCTTTTTCAGTTGGCAACGGCTTGCGGTGGGGGTCGTGATGTATATAGTGGCCATCAATATAGGCATTGGCATGTGTTACCACCGCCTGCTCACGCACCGCGGCTACCAGGTACCCAAGTGGCTGGAGTACCTGATGTCAATCTGCGCCACGCTGGCTCTCGAGGGAGGACCCATGTTCTGGGTCTCGACCCATCGCGTACATCACCAACTGAGCGACCGGGATGGCGACCCGCACACCCCTCGCGAGGGCGGCTGGTGGGCGCATACGGGCTGGCTTCTTTTTGGCAATGCCCTGCATGCGCAGACCGAGGTTCTGAACCGCTACTCCCCCGACCTGGGCCGCGATCGCTTCCACGTCTGGCTGAGCAAGTTCCACTGGATTCCGCTCACCGCGAGCGGTTTGCTGTTGTTCGGCTTGGGCTGGCTCACGGGAGGGCCGATGAACGCCATTGGCTGGGTGCTGTGGGGAGTCTTCCTGCGCGTCACCCTCGGGCTTCACGCCACTTGGCTGGTCAACTCGGCAACGCACCTGTGGGGAACCCGGCGCTTCGAGACGCGCGACGACTCCCGCAACAACTGGTGGGTCGCCCTGATCAGCGGCGGCGAGGGTTGGCACAACAACCATCACGCCCATCCGGTGTCCGCGCGCCACGGCCTCGCCTGGTATGAGATCGACCCCAACTACTGGGGCATTTGGCTGCTTTCCAAGGTCGGCCTGGCCCACACGATTCGCGTTGCCAATTTCGACCCCGCAAACCCCAAACCAGCCGGGCTGTAAGAACCGCGCTGAGAACCGTGTCTTGGGCAAAGAATACGGGCTTTACAGGCAGCAGAAGAACTCGATCCGGGTGCAGGAACGGGTTTCAACCCCCGCACAAAGTCAGCAGAATCAACGTGGGCATTAGCTCAGAAGAGACTCCCTCCGATGTTTTCACCCGAGAATCCGAGTTTCTCCGCAGCCGATTAACGCATATGTAAAACCCGCAAAATGAGCGCGCGCTGTAGCCCCTGAGGGAATGCGATCTACGAGGCAAGACTTCCTCGGAGGTTCCCTATACCAGCCGTCCACCCGCCATCTTCTCCAGCATCGCCAATGGCGCCGACTCCGGCGTGACCATGGCCAGCGGATCCACCAGGAAGGTTTGTTCAAGTGCATACTGTCCCGCCAGCACGGCATGAGCAACGGTCTCGGTGTACACCATCCAGCTCGACCCCGGCGGAAACTGAATGTACTCCTTCGCGCAACTGCTCTGGAACCCCGCATCCTCCTTCATCGCGTTGTGCAGGCGCATCATGAATTCGTCATAAGCTGTCCGCTTCCATCGAGGCACCAGCCCGGCCAGCCCCGAGGCTTGCGCCAGCCGCTTCCCCGCACGCGCCAACCCGCCATCCGGCCGGGGGATGGCCAACTTGCCGGGGACAAAGGCCTCTACCACGCGCGGAAACGGTTCGCCCACCACCCAATCGCGGGTCCGCGTGGGATGTATGTTGTGAAAGAAGCGCAGAATCCGCCGTCCCCGCGTGGGCCGCGTGGGAAATGCGTCCGTATGCAGCAGGTCGTTGCGCCGCCGGACCGGCAGATCCCTGCCTTCTTCTTCCAAAGGGCGATAGCTGGCATAGTCCAGAATCCATCGCCGTTCATACGGCGTCAGAAACTGGGCCAGGAATCCGGCGACGCTGGCCGAGTAGCGCCGCATCACCCCTCGCATTTGTTCCACCAGGCCGGGCGTAGCCGTCTTTGCATCCACACCGCTCACCAGGTCGCGGCTCGATTTGAAGGCAATGTTCTTGTGCAGTCTGCTCCCGGTTTGCTGCCGGCCAAGGAGAATACGCAAATCCTCGGCCGGAATCGGCACTGGCGTCTGGGGAAAGTAGAGGATGCCGCCGGCCTCAAGCTGCGCGCACCATCTGCGAGCCCGCTCCATCTTACCGGTCTCGCCCTCGCTCGGCGGACCGTCGATCTCCTCGAGACCAATCGAATGCACAGGCATGGGCGGCTATCCCTTGTGCAGCTTTGCGCGCACCCACAACGCCGCGAAAACTGGTAGCGCCACAGCTAGCACCACAAGCCCGGCCGGAAGACCCACGTAGCGGTAGCTGGCGGCATAGCTCACGGCGTGATGGCCGAGCAGGTTCCATCCCAGAAGCGAGAGAATGGCAATGCAGGTGGATGCGAAAAAGGTGAAAAAGGCCGCGGCAAAGGCCAGTAGAAGGCTGGTGAACAGCCCAAACCCCGCCAGCGGGAAGCCCAAAACCGTTCCGCCGCCGGGGTTTCGCACATGTGCGGATTCCGTCATCCTGGGGCCTCCGTCGTCTAGAATACAATTTCATGTCCACCGGCGCGCAAATCGAACTCTGGCATGCGGAGAAGGTTGCTGCTCAGGCGACAGTGACCCTGGCCGCCAACGGAATCCATTATGCCGCCTGGGGTGAGAACCGCATCCCGGACTCCGACCTGGAGCAGTTGGTATGCGCCGTGCCGGCAACGCTTTCCGCCGCGCTCAGCGCGCGCGCTTATTTCTTCGTTCCGCTGGCCATCGCCGATACCGGCGAAGTCCTGATCGCGCCCGCCTACAGCGTCGACTTGGGCGACCGCGCCATCTGCCACCGCAACGCGGTCTTCGGCGCCACCGAAGCGGTTTTTGTTTCCACCCGACTGGTCGAGGACCGCTTCGGCCTGGCCTTCGAGTTCTTCATCAACGTGGCCCACAATTTCGTCGAGGCCGCCGGCGTCCCGGAAAGCTTTGCCACGCTGGTCTGGTCGCAAGCCGAGGCCCAGGTGCGCGGGGAAACCAGCCAGGATGCCTGGGAGACCCGCCGGCGCGCCCAGGAAAACCGGAATCCGGACAGCCGCAACCCCGACAGCCGCAGCCCGCAGAAGCCGATCGACGAGCGCGCCCGCTCGAGCTACTACGAATCGGCTTTCTCCGATTCCCTGGCGGTATACATGCTGTCGCTGGCATTGGACTTCGACTACCACGACCTGCGCGAGCGTGACTACCCGCTTCTGGCCGCCCCAGCCCTCGCCGAGCGCCTCCGCCACGTAGCCAGCCTCTTCCCCGCCAACCAAGGCTACGAGTTCCAAATCCTCTACCGCCGCAAGGGGTAAGAAGGAAGAGTCGCTTCCGCTTAGTCCGCGATCCGTCCAGGGACCCTGGATTGCGCTTCCCAAGTGTTCGATAGGCGACTCGGCGTTTTCGGGGCCAGATTTTACTCCGGGTTGGGTTCGGTCGATGGCGACACCTGGCCAGCCGCGCATAATGCCGCCCCGCGGGGGGCGGGCGGCGGAAATATCGGGAACTCCGAACCTGCCCGTTGCCGGGCGCCTGCCAAGAAACCGCGTTCGCATCCCCAGGCAGGATCCATACTGTTTGTGGCACAGAGTCGTTTGGCTGCTTCGGCGAGAACAGAACAAGTTGCCCACACATATTGCTCCATGGTCTCAGAAGCAACCGTCGTACCCGCGTGGACGCACGGAGGTGACCAAACGTGTGGAGAAGGATCCGAGCAAGAAGTGCTGTCGCAGTGCTCGTATTGCTTGCTGCGGGATGGGTGGCCGGCAAATGGTTCAGCAGCTCGCCGCGGGAGCAAATAGGGGGACCGCGGTATCTGATCGTCAACGCCGATGATTTCGGATTGTCGGACGGCGTGTCTGAAGGGATCTTGCAATCGTGGCGCGACGGGGTGACCACCTCCACTTCAGCAATGATGAACATGCCGGGCGCCCCGCAGCGGCTTGCCAGGGCGAGAGCGCAGTATCCTGACTTGCCAATCGGCTTGCACCTCAACATAACGGGGGGTCGCCCGGTACTTCCGCCCAAACAGGCGCCCACTCTGGTTGACGCCAATGGGGAGTTTTATACCAACGCCACGATCCTGGAGCACCTGCCGAACATCTCCCTCGATGAATTGAGCGCCGAGCTGCATGCGCAAGCAAAGTTGTTCGTGGCCACCGCAGGTAAATTCGACCACATCGATTACCACCATCACATGGTGGCTCTGTACACGCCGTTCTATCCGGTGGTCCGTGAGCTGGCCAAAGAGTACGGTGTTCCCGTTCGCCAGCCAGTTCCAGAATCCGTTTACGGGCATATCAAGCTGGCGGGCGGCGGAGGCGCGGGCGAGGCAATAGGACAAATGATCCACTTTGGTCTCCATCGGCCGCGACTGGCCTGGAGGCTGATGCGCTACATGGGACCGCAGGCGTTTAAGCGCCAGGCCGCCCTGCTCGACGAGGAGAATATTCCCACGCCCAACTGGTTTGTCGACGGATATTACGGCAAACCGAGCGTGGAGAATTTCATCTCTATGCTTCGCCAGTTGCAGCCGGGCATCAGTGAAGTGATGGCGCATCCAGCCAACGTGGACAGCCAATTGTCAGCGACCGGCGGCGATCATACCCGGCAAAGGCAGACCGAGCTGCAAGTGCTAATCGACCCCCGCGTAAAGGAGGCTGTAGCCAAGTACAACGTAAGACTGGTGAATTTTTCTTTTCTAAGCCGGAGCAACGCACGCTGAGCCCAGTCAGGGGTGGCTCGGTTGCACCCTTTTGGTGAATCCCGAACCAATCGCGGGGCGTCTTCCCGGGTTGTACCTGGATTACCGGCAAGCCGGAAGCTACCCGCGTTTTGGTATCAGTCCCCATAATGGCCGCAGCCTGGAGCGACTCGGATAGCTTCCGGTTGATCTGCGAACTGGATCCTCGCCGCTCTTATGGAAAGCGGTAGAGGGTCACGCGGAGGATGGAGTTGCGGAGGACGAGGATTTCTCCCTGAGCATCGTCGTCGCCGGCGATCTGACGAGTGACGACGAACTTGCCGTCGACAAACTTACCTTCCTGAACGTCGCCGAGGCCTATGTTTTGCGGGCCCGGAGTGTTGGGCGTGAAGTCGATGCGCATGCCCCAGCCGGCGATCCAGTACTCGTCGGGACCGGTGGAGATGAAGAGGGCGGCGGCTTCAGGCGGGGGCTCGGAGGCGGCTGCGGCGAGGCCGAAGTTGGATGCCACGACTCCACCCCTGGCTTGCGGAGGAATGTGCGTGGCGCGGCCGGTGTAACTCAAGGTCAGGGTGTAGTTACCCAACTTGACCTGTTTGGGCGGGTCGCCCTGGCTGAGGCGCGCGGCGGTGATGGTGTCTGTCCCCTGATGGGCGAGGATCATCGGGGATAACTGGTTGAGCATGCTATAGGTGGCG
>Ga0326728_10002604_pt1 | contig 59299 bp, 59 predicted proteins | sample MB3enrmetagenome_FD_207602 | JGI IMG/M metagenome (GOLD analysis project Ga0326728, IMG submission 207602) | Lab enriched peat soil microbial communities from McLean, Ithaca, NY, United States - MB31MN | ecosystem: Environmental > Terrestrial > Soil > Wetlands > Peat | place: USA: New York... | reverse complement strand
ACAGGTACGAGAAGACATCCCTCTGGAAGAGGCTTTCGTGGAACCAGATCGATTCGTAGCCCAGGGACTCGGCCCTCTTGGCCAACTCCACAGCGTCCCTCACGGGGAGGACGGGATTGAAACCAAGCGCCAGACGCCCCGACATGGTTTCCCTCCCCGACCCTCCGCATTTAAACCATCAAAGGGAGTGACGGAAGCCTTATTGATTCGATGAATCAAAAGAGCGTTCCACAGCAATGCCGAATCGAGTCGGTATCATTGGGGTCGGCTGCGAGGGGTTCAGGCCTGTCGTCTCCGACCTCTCGACCAGGGAGCTGATGTTCGAGGCCGCTTCGAAGGCCTACGCCGATGCGTCCATAGAACCAAGGAAGGAAGTGGGCTCCTTCATCTGCTGCACCGAGGACCTCTGGGAGGGCTGGAGCATCGCGGACGAGATGGTACCTGACCAGATAGCCGGCGCGGGGAGGCCCCTCTGCACCATCGCCGGAGACGCAATAACGGGGCTGGGGAATGCCGTCATGCACATCCAGGCAGGGGTGGCAGAACTGGTCACCCTGGAAGCGCACAGCAAGGCCGCCGACGTCATCGACAAGGAGGCCGTCGAGAGGCTTGCCCAGGAACCTTCGCTCATCCGCCCCGTTGGGGCTGGCAACGACAGCCTCGCCGCCCTCGAGATGGACGCTTTCATGAGGGATGGAGGATACGACCGGGAGACGCTGGATGACCTGCTGATCAGGATGAAGGTCCAGGCCATGCGCAACCCCCGCGCCAGCTTCGGCGCGCGGCTCAGCAGGACCGACCTGGAAGGCTCCGAGCTCATCTCGTCGCCGCTGAGGAGGATCGACAAGGCGCCCTACGCCGACGCGGGGGTCGTGCTTGTGCTCGCGTCCGAGGGGTGGATACGGAGGAAACGGCGGGAGGCGGTCTGGGTCGACGGAGTGGCCTGGAACTCCTCCCTGCCCTGGTACGACGGAGGAGAGACCACCCGAGCCGGCTACGCCAGCGGCGCCTACGCCAGGGCGGTCTCCCAGGCCGGCCTCAGGAAGGACCTTGGTGCGTTCGACCTGCTGGAGCTCGACGACACCTACTCCTACAAGCTGTTGCAGCACCTTCACTCGCTAGCCAGGAGCCGAGCCGAGGAGAAGAGGGTGCTCTCGGGGGCGGGACCCGTGCTCAACCCGAGCGGCGGTTCCCTGGGAACGGGGAACCTGCTCGAGGCCTCCGCCATGCACCGGCTCCTTGAGAGTGTCCTGCAGATCCGCGGCCAGGCGGGGGCGATGCAGGTGAGCGGCGCAAGGAGGGCGCTGGTCCAGTCCTGGCGGGGAATCCCGACGGCGACGGGAGGCGTCGCGGTGCTTTCAGGGTGATGGGATGATCAAGAGAAGAGTCGCTGTAATCGGGGCAGGCATGACCCTGTTCAGGAGGAGGCTGCTCGAGACCGGCAGGGAGCTCTCCTACGAGGCCTCGAACATGGCGCTTGGCTCGGCAGGGATGACCATGAAGGACATCGAGTCGGTCGTCATAGGAAGCGCCCCCGACGCCTTCGACGGGGTCCACATGAAGGGCGAGTACCTGCTGGAGGGCTCCGGCGGGATCGGCAGGGCGAACAGCCGGGTCTACGTCGGAGGAGGAACCGGCGTCTTCACCCCGGTCGGCGCCTGGTGGCACGTGGCCTCGGGCCACTTCGACACATGCCTCGCCGTGGCGGAGGAGAAGATGTCGCCGCTGCACCCGCACCCCCAGACAGCCTTCTGGAGCATATTCGACCACACGACCGAGAGGCCGCTGGGCGTGACCCTGCTCTGGATATTCGCGCTGGAGATGCGGAGGTACATGCATGCTCACAACGTGAAGGAGGAGGAGATCGCGCTGGTCGCCGTCAAGAACAAGATGAACGCCCTGGACCACCCGTGCGCCCAGCTGGGGGCCAAGATAACCGTCGAGGACGTGATGAACAGCGAGAAGATCGTCTCGCCGGTGAAGAGGTACGACGTCTCTCCCCCCTCCGACGGCGCAGCGGCCGTGATCCTCGCGTCCGAGGAGGTCGCCAGGAAGTACACCAAGGACCCGATCTGGATAGACGGCGTCGGCTGGAACGTCGACACGCAGTACTGGACGAACCGGGACCTCTACTACCCGGCCTATGTCGAGAGCGCGGCCAGGATGGCCTACAAGATGGCGAGAATCGAGAACCCCCGCAGGAGCCTGGACTTCGCTGAGGTCTACGACCCGTTCGACTACAAGGAGCTCCATCACATGGAGGGGCTCATGCTGGCCAACAAGGGCGAGGCCCCGAAGCTCACAAAGGAGGGCGTGACGCAGCGGGGAGGGGAGTTCCCCATCAACCCCTCGGGAGGGCTGCTGGGAGTGGGCAACCCCATAGCGGCGGCGGGGATGATGAAGGTCTGCGAGGTCTACTGGCAGCTCAAGGGCGAGGCGGGCCGGAGGCAGATCAAGAACAAGGCCGAGCGCGGTCTCGCCCAGGCCTGGGGGGACCTCCTGCAGGTCGGCACCGTGCTGACGATGAAGAGCTAAGGGCGCCCGCGCTTGGCAAGAGTGCTCTGGGAGCCGTCCGATGAGGTCGTCGAGAGGGCCAACATCACGGCCTACTCGCGATGGCTCAGGGACGAGAAGGGTGTCGGCGCCGAGAGCTACACAGACCTCCAGGCCTGGTCGGTAAGGGAGCTCGAGCAGTTTCAAGAGTCTGTCTGGGAGTACTTCAGGATGGAGTCGCAGGGGCCCCACGCCAAGGTCCTCGAGAGCAGGACGATGCCGGGGGCGAGATGGTTCCCGGGCTCGCGCCTCAACTACGCCGAGCACGTCTTCAGAGGCAAGGACCCTGGGAAGACCGCTCTTCTCACCAAGGAAGAGTCGGGACGCATCGGGAGCGTCACATGGGCCGAGCTCGAGAGGAGGACGGGGTCATTCGCCGGATCGCTGAGGAGACTGGGAGTCAGCAGGGGCGACAGAGTGGCGGCCTACCTGCCGAACGTCGCCGAGACGGTGATCGCCCTGCTCGCATGCTCGAGCGTCGGGGCGATATGGTCGAGCTGCGCGCCCGACTTCGGGGCCCAGAGCGCCGTCGATCGCTTCAGGCAGATAGGGCCCAAGCTCCTGATAGCGGCCCAGGGCTACAGCTACAGGGGGAGATGGAACTCCAGGGCAGAGGTCGTCGACGAGATCCGGAGGGCCATCCCGAGCATCGAGAGGACGGTGATGGTCGGGACCGGGGGACCCGGGATGGGGTCGGTGCTGGACTGGGAGGAGATGGCGAGCTCCGGCTCCAAGCTCGAGTTCGAGCAGGTCCCCTTCGACCATCCGCTCTGGATACTGTATTCGTCAGGGACCACGGGGCTGCCCAAGCCCATCGTGCACGGGCACGGCGGGATACTGCTGGAGCACTTCAAGACGCTGGCCCTCCACAACGACCTGAAGCCCAGCGACAGGATGTTCTGGTACACCTCCACCGGCTGGATGATGTGGAACTACCTCGTGGGCGCGCTGCTCCTCGACTCGACGATAGTTCTCTACGAGGGGGACCCGTTCTACCCGGACGCCCACGCGCTCTGGAGCCTCGCCGATGAGACAGGCATGACCTTCCTGGGCGCCAGCGCGGCCTTCGTGAGCGCCTCGATGAGGAGCGGCGTCGACCCGCTGTCGTCCCATTCGCTGAAGGACCTGAGAGGCTTCGGTTCTACGGGCTCGGCGCTGTCGGAGGAGGGGTTCGAATGGGTCTACTCTCACGTGAAGAAGGACATCTGGGTTGCTTCGATCAGCGGCGGGTCCGACCTGTGCACAGCCTTCGTCGGGGGCTGCCCTACACTCCCGGTCCGCTCAGGGGAGATACAGTGCAGGAACCTGGGCGCAGACATAGCGGCCTTCGACGAGCGCGGGCGCGAGGTCGTCGGCGAGATGGGCGAGCTGGTGATCCGGAAGCCGATGCCTTCCATGCCTCTCTTCCTCTGGGGCGACCCCACGGGAGAGAGGTACATGGAGAGCTACTTCAGCACCTTTCCGGGCGTTTGGCGCCACGGGGACTGGGTCCGGATCAACGGGGACGGGAGCTGCGTGATCTATGGCAGGTCGGACGCCACCCTGAAGAGGATGGGTCTGCGGATGGGGACCGGCGAGGTCTACCGCGTCGTCGAGTCGATCCCCCGGGTGGCCGACAGCCTCGTCGTCGACATGGAGTTTCTGGGGGGCCGTTCCTACATGCCCCTGTTTGTGGAGCTCAGGGCCGGCACAGCCCTCGACGACCCCCTGAGGGCCGAGATCATCCACAGGATCAGGAGCGATCTTTCGCCCAAGATGGTCCCCGACGACATCGTCGCGGCCCCCGAGATTCCGAGGACGCTCAACGGGAAGAAGGTCGAGGTACCTGTGAGGAGGATACTCCTGGGGACGGACCCTGCGAAGGCCTACAACCCGGGGTCGCTCAGGAACCCGTCTTCGATGGATTTCTTCATAGACTTCGCCCGGAGGATGAGGAAGTGACGCGGTTTATATGAGCAGGAGAACGACGAGGAGGACCGCTTGAGCTCGAAGATCTCGGCCTATCCAGGAGTTGAGATCACTCACGAGGACCTCAGGAGCCAGAGGTACCTCATAACCAAGTACCAGACGGACCTGAAGTACGCCTGGACATCGGGCGTGGCGACGGCGCGATTCCTCGGGGGCCTGAAGAGGAAGGAGATCTGGGGAAGGGAGTGCGATGGCTGTAGGAGGACCCTCGTCCCTCCAAGGATGTACTGCGAGCTGTGCTACAGGCCCACCGACCGCTGGGTCAGGCTCAAGGACACAGGGAAGGTGGTCACCTACTCCATCGCATACGTCAACTCGGATGCGAGCAGGAGGAAGGAACCCATACTGGTGGCCGTGATCGAGATAGGAGGAGCATCCCCCATGATGGGCATACTGCACCTGCTGGGCGAGGTGCCTCCCCGCGAGGTGAGGGTGGGGATGCGCGTCGAAGCCGTATGGAGGCCCGACGGAGAACGGACCGGCGCCATCACAGACATCAAGTACTTCCGGCCGAGGAGAAGGAGCAGGTAGAGGATGCCAATGGAAGAGAAGCTCGGGTCCGTCGCCGAGGTGAGGCAGTGGGCAGACACAATCCCCTTCCAGTACGAGTACACTGCGGGCGTCGCCGGGGAGAAGTTCCTTCGCGGACTGATTGAGGGCAAGATACTCGCAGGATACTGCCCGGCCTGCCGGGAGCTGTCGCTCCCAGCCAGGATCTATTGCGTGACGTGCTACGGTCCCATCGGCAAGTACGTGAAGGTGGGGCCCGCCGGCAGGGTGAAGGCAATCACCAAGTCAGGGGGGGAGGGCGCGCCGACCTTTGTCTATGTGACATTCGAGGGGGCCCGCGGGGGAATGATACACAGGCTGCTGGGCAGGGGACGCGCCGGGAGCAAGGTCGTGCCGAGGTTCAGACCCAGGAAGGAGAGGACGGGCTCCATCCTGGACATTCAGGGCTTCGAGTCCGGGACCTGAGGACGGGACACCGCCGCGCCCACCTGTCTCCTGAGCACCTTCTGGATGGCGCCGTAGAACAGGGGGGCAATGACTGCGAAGAAGACAAAGTCGCTCACCTCGTGGGCGACCATGAAGGGGGCGGCGGGGACCAGGAATAGGACGGCGACCCGAAGAGAGCTGCCCGAGACCAGCGGCGGAGCGATGTTGGTCACCAGGTCATAGGCGAACGCCCCGACCAGGCCCAGGGATCCCCAGAACAGGCTCCTCACGGGCAGGGCGAATGCGTCGGGGCTGAACGACCTCCGGACGAGCCACCCCAGGAAGGCATAGATCGTCTCCGATCCGATGAGGATCAGCAGGAGCAGTCCGCCGTCCGGGCCCAGGGGGTTCACTTCGCCGTAGACCAGCCAGGCCAGGGCCCCTACCGATACGCCGACCTCGAGACCGAAGGACAGGGCGCAGACGAAGACGATGGAATCCATCACCTTGACGTTCGCCAGGGGCAGCATGGCGTAGTCGGTGGCGACGGCCAGCGCCGTGAACATCGAGATGGCGGCAATCTTCCTGCTCCCTACCAGCGGAGCGGGGTTCAAGTCATGGATGGCTCATCCAGCCATGCTATTAAGGATGAATCGCCATCTGCCGAAGGAACCATCGCCGTTATTAGTGGGACGAAGCTAGGGTGAATCAGAGATCATGGTGCAACCGGTAATCCTCTCGGCCTGCAGGACCCCGATAGGGAAGTTCGGCAAGAGCCTGGTGCGCGTCTCGGCGGCCAGGCTCGGGGAGGTGGTCGTGAGGGAGGCGATAGCAAGGGGAGGCCTGCAGCCCGGCGACATTGAGGAGGTCATAGCCGGGAACGTCATCTCGGCGGGAGCGGGTCAGAACCTGGCGAGGCAGGCCGCAATCTACGCCGGGGTCCCCGTGACCGTGGGGGCATTCACGATAAACAAGGTCTGCGGGTCGGGGCTCAAGGCGGTGATGCTGGCAGCCCAGGCGATCAAGGCCGGAGACGCGGACGTGCTCGTGGCCGCCGGCATGGAGAGCATGAGCAATGCGCCCTACATCGTCAAGGACATGCGATGGGGAGTGAAGTACGGGGACTCACGCCTCATCGACTCGATGATCAATGACGGCCTCTGGGACGTATACAACAACTACCACATGGGGATGACCGGCGAGAGGATAGCCGAGAAGTTCCACGTCTCGAGGGAGGAGGCCGACCGGTTCTCCTACAGCAGCCAGATGAAGGCCGCCGACGCCCAGAAGGAGGGCCGGTTCGCCGACGAGATAGTCGGAGTCAGGATCGACGGAGGATCCAAGGGTGCCGAACTCCTTGAGCAGGACGAGTGCATACGCGCCGACACGACGGTCGATGGGCTGGCCAAGCTCAAGCCGGCCTTCAAGCCCGGAGGAGTCCTCACGGCGGGGAACTCGTCCCAGCTGAGCGACGGCGCCTCGGCCGTCGTCGTGGCCTCCGAGGAGAAGGCTGAGAGGATGAAGCTGAGGCCGCTGGCCAGGGTCGTCGGCTATCACACCGGAGGGACGGAGCCCGCGGACATCATGGAAGCCCCCATCCCGACCGTCAAGGCCCTGCTGGAGAAGACAGCGATGAGCGTCGACGAGATCGACCTCTTCGAGCACAACGAAGCCTACTCGGTCGCATCAATCGTCGTGAGGGACGAGCTGGGCATCCCCGAGGAGAAGTTCAACGTCAACGGCGGGGCCATAGCGCTCGGCCACCCGATCGGCGCCAGCGGCGCGAGGGTGCTCACGACGCTGATCTACGAGCTGAAGAGGAGGGGCAAGAAGCGAGGGCTTGCGACGCTGTGCCTTGGCGGCGGCAACGCCGTCGCCATGATAATCGAGACGGTCTAGCCTTCCCGCAGCTTCCGCCGAACTACCTTTCCCACGAGAGACTTCGGCAGGTCGTCGACGAAGACCACCGAGCGCGGAGCCTTGAAGGTTGCGATGCGCTTGCGGCAGAAGTCGATCAAGTCCTTTTCCGAGACGCTCCCCTTGCTCTCGGGCTTGAGCACGACGTAGGCCTTCACGGCCTCGCCCCTGTATTCATCGGGGGCTCCCACCACGGCGGCCTCCTTGATGGCCGGGTGCGTGAACAGCACCTCCTCGACCTCCCGCGGCCAGACCTTGAAGCCTCCGACGTCTATCATGTCCTTCTTCCTGTCCACGATGAAGAAGTACCCCTGCTCGTCCATCTTCGCGATGTCCCCGGTAAGGAGCCACCCTTCCCGCAGCACAAGGTCCGTCTCCTCCTTCCTGTTCCAGTAGCCCAGCATCACCTGCGGTCCGCTCACGGCTAGCTCCCCGACCTCGCCGACGCCGAGGAACTTCGACGGGTCGTCCATCCTTACTATCGCCGAGTCCGTGCTCTGTACGGGGATGCCGATGGAGCCGTCCTTCACCACGCACCCCTCGCCGATGGGATTCACGTGCGTCACGGGGCTCGCTTCGGTGAGGCCGTAGCCCTCGACCAGCGCACTCCCCGTGAGCTCGATGAAGCGCTTCCTGACGGCCACCGGGAGCGGAGCGCCCCCGGAGATGCAGGAGCGCACGCTTCGAAGGTTGAACTTGGTGACCTTGGGATGGTTGATCACCGCGATGTACATCGTCGGGACGCCGCAGAAGCTAGTGACCTTCTCCCTCTGGATCGCCTTAATGACGGGCCCCACCTCGAACCGCGAGAGCACAACCACGGCGCAGCCGACGCTGAAGGGCGCCGTCATGGTGGTCGTCATCCCGTAGATGTGGAAGAAAGGCAGCACCGCGAGGGAGACGTCGCTCTCCCTGAGCGGCAGGGCGGCGGCCGTCTGGTACGCATTGAAAAAGAGGTTAGCGTGCGAGAGCATCGCGCCCTTGGAGACGCCCGTGGTCCCTCCGGTGTACTGCAGGAGCGCGATGTCCTTGAGCGGGTCGACCGCCGCAGACTGCTTCAGAGGCTGGCTTCGATTCACGAGTTCCGTGAAGCGCACCGTGTCGCGCCTCTGGACGTTCTTGACCCCTGCGAACCCGGCCAGCGGCCTCTTGAACGCCGGGATGTAGTCGGTCACGCTCGCTGCGATCACAGACCTCAGTGTGAGGTCGCCCCTGCACCTCTCCACGCTTGTGAAGTAGTCTATCCCGCCCACGACGTCGTTCACGGCGACGACGAACGCCGCCCCCGAGTCGCGGATCTGGTACTCCAGCTCCTTCTCCTTGTAGAGCGGGCTGCACGGGACGACTATCCCGCCGGCCTTCAGCGTCCCGAAATAGGCCATGACGAACTGGGGCATGTTCGGCATGAAGAGGGCCACCCTGTCCCCCCTCTGCAACCCCAGAGAGATGAGGCCAGAGGCGAAGCGCGACGCCAGGTCGTCCACCTGGCGGTACGTCAGGGAGCGCCCTTGAAAGATCAGGCAGGTCCTATCCGGGGAACGTGCGGCGGAGTCCTCGAGCAGGCGGTAGAGAGGCCGCGGTTCGACGCCGACCTCGCGGGCAAGGGTCTTCGGCCAGGACCCGAACCACGGTCGCGATAATCCCATTCCTTTCAGGAACCGGCAATCCTCTTCGCCCTTTTATTTACATTACGAAACGTCCGCCGCGACTTCGTTTCTCATAGTAGTTTCGAAAACCGGGGTAGCGCTTAAGTATGGAGGCCGCGTTATCTTGAAATTGGAATGTCGGCGCAGGGGGATAGGCTGCTCATACTCGCCGTCGACAGGGATGGTGACCTGGAGACCAAGACCAGTGTCCGAACTCCCGTGTTCGGCAGAGACCCCGTGCTGAGCGCCGCCACACAACTGGCAATATCCGACCCCGAGGAGGCCGACGCCAACTCGTTCTTCGCAGCGATAAGGGAGTACGACCGGCTCCAGTCTATGAGCGAGGGATGCGAGGTCGCCATCGTCTGTGGAGTCTCGGACAGCGGCGTCGACGCCGACAGGAAGATCAAGAGAGAGATAGAGAACATCCTCAGCAAGGGACAGTTCTCCGGCATCGTCCTGGTGACCGACGGCGCCGAGGACGAGCAGATACTGCCCATAATCCAGCCGATGAAACCGGTCGCCTCGCTGGTGAGGATAGCCGTGAAGCACAGCAGGACCGTCGAGGAGACGTACATGGTCCTGGGGAGGTACCTCAGGATGCTGGTCTTCGACCCGCGCTACTCCAAGTGGGTCGTCGGTGTGCCGGGCGTGATATTCCTCCTTGCCGGGGTGCTGATCCTCTTCGGACGGGCCTACGAAGCAGGCATTGCGATACTCCTCATCCTGGGCTCGGCCTTCTTCGTCCGTGGCTTCGGCATAGACAGATCCGTGGCGGCGATGCTGAGCCAGCGCCCCTACGGCTATCTCAGGATCTTCTCCGCAGTGGCCAGCTCGCTCATCTTCCTGGTCGGGCTCTCCAGCGGGTATGCCTTCATGAACGCCAAGGACGCCGGCGGGGTGCTGGCGGTCAGCGGGGACCCGTCCAAGTTCCTCACGGTCGGACCGACCCTGGCAGGCTACTACCTTGAAGGAGCCATCCCGCTCATCTGGACGGCCTACGCCATCTACCTCATCGGCACGCTGCTCGCCCACATCGCCAGGGGCAGCAGGAGGGTCTGGAGGGACGGGGTCCTGCTGGTGCTGCTGGGCCTGCTCTACCTTCCCATGAATCAGTTCGCCATAGTCCTGACGGGAAGCGCAAACAGCTCCGTCCTGCTGATCTCCTACGTCCTCGTGGGACTTGCTGTGACCTTCGCCGTGGTGACGGCGCTATACGGCCGCATCAGGGGCAGGAATCCGCTCATCAAGGAGTGACACAAGTGCTTGATGAGTTGCTCAGGGCGACAGGAGCCTACAAGTTCTACGAGAACAGGTTGACCTGGCAGGTCGAGGAAGGACCCGTCCCCGGTCACATAGGCATAATCCTCGACGGGAACAGGAGATGGGCCCAGGACCGCAGGTATTCCCGGGACGTGGGCCACGCCCAGGGTGCCGACGTGGTCGAGAAGCTCCTGGACTGGTGTCACGAGCTGGGAATCAAGTCCATCACGCTCTACGTGCTGTCGACCGAGAACCTGCGGAGGACGGCCGAGGAGGTCCAGGAGCTCCTCAGGCTGATCGAAGAGAGGCTCACCAAGCTTCTCGGCGACGACCGCATCTACAGGTACAGGGTCAGGGTGAAGGGGATAGGGAAGTTCGACCTGCTGCCGAGCTCCCTGCTGAGCATCCTTCGCGAGGTCGAGGGCAAGACGGCAACCTTCGACGGCCACTTCCTCAACATCGCCATAGCCTACGGCGGCAGGGCCGAGATCACCGACGTCGTGAAGTCCATCGCGGAGGATGTGAAGAGCGGGGCGCTCGCGCCCGAGAACATTGACGAGGAGACCATAGCGAGCAGGCTCTACACGTCCCACCTGCCGAACCCGGAGCCCGACGTGATCATACGCACCTCCGGCGAGGAGAGGATGAGCGGGTTCTTGCTCTGGCAGGGAGCGTACAGCGAGCTCGTCTTCATGGACGTCTACTGGCCGGCTTTCCGCAAAATCGACCTTCTCCGGGCCATAAGGACCTACCAGAAGAGGAAGCGCAGGATGGGTCACTAGGCGCCTAGATCAGGTTGACCAGGAATCCGACGAGGAACCCGACGAAGATGCCCATGTAGGTGACCCTCTGGGAGGCGTGGTCGGAGTCCCTGAACATCGTCTTGAACATTGGCAGCACGGCGTAGAGTATCGCTCCGATGGCGAGCCCGTCGAACAGGACCGTGAACGCGTTGGAGCTGTAGAAGAACCCCAAGGCGCCGCCCGCGATGGTCGGGATGCCGCCGACCAGGAAGAACGCGGACATCTGCAGCAGGTTCCTGTCCTTCTCCCCCAGGAATGGCGAGGCTATCGGGAAGCCTTCGGTGATGTTCTGCATGATGAATCCGACCAGGACGACGAGCGCGGCTCCCGAGAGACCGATCGTGACTGCGAGGGCACCGAAGACCAGCCCCTCGGTCAGATTCTGGAATCCGATGCCGAGGGCGATGATCAGCGAGGTCTGGGGGGGGCTCAGGTTGCTCCTCTTCCTGTGCTCGCTGTAGTAGAGCCCGAGGAACCCGATGGCGAGCGCCAGCGTGAAGATGCCGTCGTAGTAGGAGGAGGAGCCGTAGCCGAAGAGGGAACCGTTGAACATGATCATCGACGCGTCGCCCCAGACATCCCCCAGCAAGAAGATGAGAATCCCAATGGCTGCGGCAAGAAGAAGCCTGTTCGCCATGTTCGTCGTGCGCATGCGCAGGACCACGGGCAGGGACACGAAGATGGACAGGCCCATTATGGCCGAGAAGAGAAGGGTCTCTGCAAAGCCAACCATGGCGCTGGGCATAACATATGTCATATTTAATGTGAACGGCGTTAACGCTCGTGATTAACGGTGTTATTAACAGGCACGCAGGCCTGGATTCCGCGTCCATCATGGATATATCGAGAACCTGGGAAGCGACATTCCCATGGCGCAGAAACCCGGCGCGTTCAAGAGCGAAGAGAGGCTGATTCCCATCATCAGGGCGGCGCTGGCGGAGAAGCTCGCCGCCCAGGGCTTCAAGGTCAAGGAGATTGCAGCTGCGCTCAACGTCACGCCAGCGGCGGTGACCCAGTACACCAAGGGCAAGCGCGGCGCAAGCCTCCCTTCTCTCGGCGACATCGGCGACCTCATCGATCCGCTCTCGGACAAGCTCTCCAGGATGATTCGCTCGGGTTCGGGCGCCATAAGAACGATCGAGCTGCTGGAGACGGCGCGCCAGGTGATGGTGATGAACGCCGGGAGGAGGCTGGTGGCGATCGAGGCCGCGAGCCCTCAGAAGAACGAATCGCTCGAGCTCTTGAGGGAGAGACTGCAGCTTGAGCTCTCCGCTGCCGAGAACTACCTCGACTTGGCCAACAAGTCGGACGACGATCACACGAAGCTGCTCCTCCGGATGATAGCATCGGACAGCATCAGGCACGCCGACGTCGTCTCTCAGGTGATATCATGGCTCGAGACTGACAGGGGGAGGAGTTTCGAGGTGCCCGGGGAAGACCTCCTTAGGAGCATGTTGGCGCTGGAGGACTCGGCCAAGGAGGCCAGCCTGCATGAGAACGTCAAGATAGACAATCCGGTCGCCCGACTGCTCCTCGAGTGGATCGACATGGACGAGGCCAAGCATGGCAAGATCGTTGTCAGGATGCTCGGCATCGGCAGAAGCGGAGCCGGCCGTGGTCATGGGTAGATCCGAGAGCGAGACCAGGGACTGCTCAGTCTTTGACCAGAGCCAGCGCCTGTCGCACTCCGCTCCTAACAGGCGACAGAGGGCGAGGGGGCCCACGATTCCAGGCAAGTAAAATGGTTATAATCTCTCACCAGAAGAGGTGGGCGAAATGAAGATAATTCTGGGCACCTTCAAGGAGAACGGCGACGAGCTCGCCGAGTTCCTCGAACCAAGAGTGGGCGCCAAACCTCAGGTGAGCGGCGGTGAACTCGCCATCGATGACGATTCGATTAAGAAGACCGTGAAGGCGCGGCACGTCAAGACCTACGTGAAGAGGTTCCTGTGGAAGAAGGGAGAGAGGAGGAACTACAGGGTGCTCGTGGAGGGAAAGGAGCTGAGGCTAATAGAGCTGGAGCCGTCGGAAGCAGAGCAGGAGGAGAGGAAGAAGAAGGAAGAGAGGGAGCAGGCCATGAAGGAGGAGCCCGCCAAGGAGGAGGAGCCGAAGAAGGAAGTAGAGCCCGCGGCCAAGGAGGAGCCTCCCAAGGAGGAACCGAAGGCAGAACCCGCGCCCGAGACGCCGGCAGAGCCGGAGAAGCCCGCGGCCCCGAAGCCGGCTAGGAAGAAGACAAGGAAGAGCGCCGAGAAAGCGCAGCCTTCCGCTTCTCCCTCGCCCTGACGCGTCCCAGCTCGGCGAGATATGCTCTCAGGCCTGTCCTTGCCGCCCGCAGTGCCGTGAGGGCTTCCGCGAGGCTCGCAGACCGTGCCAGAGCCCGCGCATCCTCCAGGTCGTGCAGGGCTCGCGAGAGGAACTCCTCAGGATTCTTGGAGCGAGGAAGCTCCGAAAAGACCCCGGGCCTCTCGGCCCCCAGCCTGTACTTCAGCCTCGCCACGGCCGTTTCGGTCCTTGCATACAGGAGCCAGACCTCGCCCTCCGCCGGGGCCGAGGGGGGCGGGCGCGCAACCAGCCGGCCCAGCGAATCACAGAGCGCATCGATCTCGGCAAGCACATCCTCGCGCCGTGGGGTTGACCGACCGGGCATGATTGGCCGCGGGCGCGGTCCTAGCTTTTTTGATTTTCCGGTCAGAACCTTATTAACTCCCGGAATGGACGGGCGACCAAGTTGCCTGCCAGGAAAGGAAGACGCAGGATAATCGGCGGCTGCTTTGTCCAGTTGAGCGGGCTCCTGGAGCTGGGGAGGCTGGCCTGCGCCCTGGAGAGAGCACAGCTTCCGATATTCATGTCAAGGCACGGCGACAAGATGAGGCTCTCCGTCCAGAACGACCTTTTCATGGGCGTGCCGATATTCTACTACGTCGATTTCGACAAGAGCGGCGAGTTCCTGGCCTACAGGAACGCGGGCGAAACCGAGGAGGTGCAGCTGCGAGAGTCCGCAGCCACGCCCTCGTACATCTACTCCCCGATAATCCATGTGCTCAAGTTGCCCAGCATCCTCGAGCACAGGAAGGACTTTCACCAGAAGTTCCTCGCCGCGCAGGTCGCAGACCTCGCGTCTCTTGTGAAGCTGGCCACATACAAGATGCTCTACGAAGAGCCGCCCCTGCCGCTCTACTCTTTCAAGAACGGGACTGGCTGGATAGTCGGGTCGTTCGCCAGGCTGGACGACTACGAAGAGGCATCGCTCTTCTTCTACGCGCGAATAAAGGAAGAGCCGCCCACGGGCTTCGTGAAGTACTCCCCGACGAACATCGGCGACACCGGGTTCAGCAAGAGGACCGACGAGCACGGATACTACTACGTCAAGGTGATCAAGCTGGCGGAGAAGCATCCGCTGGTGGAATTCTAGTGCGCTTCGGAGATAGGCTCAGAGAGTCATCCCAGAGGCACGGAAGCAGGATCGTGCTGGCCCTGGACATCACCGGGCCACAGGCCACCAGGACGCCGAGGGCCGAGGCCCTCCTCGGCGAGGTCGCCGACTCGCTGGCCGGAGTGAAGATCAACTTCCAGCTCCTCCTTCCACAGGGGCTCCAGGGTCTGGCGGGTGTCGCCGGGGCATGCAGCAGGAATGGGCTACCGCTCATAGCGGACATCAAGCTCAACGACATCGAGTCGACCAACCTCGAGACGGTCGAGACCCTCTTCGGAGCCGGCTTCGACGCGGTCATAGCCAACCCCTTCACGGGCCACGACGAGGGTCTCTCCAAGGTCATTGCGCGGGCTGGCGCCCTCGAGAAGGGGGTCATTCTCCTGGTCTACATGAGCCACGAAGGAGCCAAGGAGGGCTACGGGCTGAAGGTCGGGGACGAGCCCATGTACATGCGCTTCGCCAGGAGCGTGCGGGATTGGGAGGCTGACGGTGCCATCGTCTCGGCGAAGTCCCTGGAGATAATCAGAGAGGTCAGGAGGACGCTCAGCCCGTGGCAGGTCATCCTCAGCCCCGGAGTGGGATTCCAGGGTGGCGAGGCGGACAGGGCGGTCAAGGCAGGGACGGACTTCGCCATAGTCGGGCGCTCCATCATCGACGCGCCGAACCCCCGCAGGGCGCTCAGCGAGATCAACGGGTCGATGAAGGACCACTGAGCAAGTCTTCGGCCGCGCGTAGAAGCCTGATGGAGTTGGAGTAGCTCACGACCTTGAGGGCCTCTTCGTAGCTCAGCCAGGCGTAGTCCCTGTGCTCGAAGGAGAGCACCACCTTGTCCTCCCTCGACTGCGCCAGGAAGAAGGTGACCTCCTTGTGGACCGTCCTGCTGTCCCGCTTGTAGTAGTACTCTATGACCTTCCGGAAGCCCGCCACGGGGACGACGTTCACCAGCCCCGTCTCCTCCTGGACCTCCCGAACCATGGTCTGCTCCGGCGTCTCTCCCTTCTCGACCGCCCCCTTCGGGAAGTCCCAGTGGCCGGCGGGATACTTCAACAGGAGATAGCGCCGGCCGGCCGAGGTCTCGTTGAACAGCAGCGCGCCGGCCGACCGCTCTTCCAGACTGCTCAGAGGCACCCACCTGCCTGTGAGCTCGAAAGGTGACTGGGAATCAAGCTGCGACGGGAGCGTCGATCCTGCGCCGAAGGTAGACAAGCCCGGCCAGGGCTATCAGGACCGCCACGATGATGGGCAGCGTGTATCTCGTCGTCACGTCAACGCCCACCGTGATCGTCTCTCTGGGCGCCAGACCGGCGATGGACACTCCCTGGTACTCGAATGTGACGTGGGAGGAAGTGGTGTCGATCTTGACGCCCGCCGACGCCGTGGCGGTCACGGCCACCGTCTGGTTCGAGTCTGCCCCGAGCGATGGGACGGAGACGGTGACGGTCTGTCCGGACGCCGTCGCACCGGAGAGCACCTTGAGCCCGGACGGGATGGTGAAAGCGTAGGTGGCGCCCGTCACGGCGACGCTCGCCGGGTTCGTGAAGGTGACGGAGATGGTGAAGTCATGGTTCTCCTCGGGCGTCGAGGGCGACGTCGTCAGGGTTACCGAGACAGGTCTGAAGACCTTGACGTAGGCGGGCGCTGAGGAGAAGCCCACCGTGAGTCCGCCCACCACGACGGTGACCGTCGCAGCGGACGATGATTCGTTCCCGTAGACGCCGCTCGTCACGGCGACAGTGTAGTTGAAGTTCTCGTTCTGCTGCGCTGCAAGGGAGGCGTAGGTCCGCGTGGCCGTCGTCCCGGCCGCCAGCGAATCGAAGCTGTCCGAGTTCGAGCTCAGGGTCGCGTTGTAGACGGGGCCGGAGCCGAAGTTGGTGATCGCGAGGTAGACGGGGGACGTCATCCCCGGAAACGCCGCAGCCGAGCCGAACGTCTTTGTTATCGCTATCCCTCCAGGGATCACATAGGCGCCTCCGAAAGTGTGCAGGGTCGCGCCCTCGTAGGACGTGGTCATTGATGCCGGCTGAATCACGAAGTTGTCCCGGCTGAAGCTCAACTCCAGAGTGTTGGCCTGGGTGTCCTGGGCGGTCAACGCCGGTATTGCAATTGAGTAATTGCCGCTGCTGCAGACGCCGTCAGTCCCGGAGACCACCTTGCACGAAACGCCCGCGGGGAGCGCCTGCGTGCCTGTCACCGTGCCCGAGACACCCGCACCCGAGTTCGCGAAGGTGTAGGTCACGTTGAGCGCGCGGGACGCGATGGAACCCGCAGTCAGGGTGTCGCTCGTCGAGAGCTGGACGAAGGGTATGACCATGCTCGAGTGCGACATGATAAGAGATACGGAGTTGGTTACGAGAGACGAGGTCTGCTGCGCGGAGTTGGTGAACGAGACCGAGAACGACCTTGTGAGGTTGTTCTGCATGAGACCGGTCATTGAGATGGGGATGCTCACTGTCTGGGTGCTCCCCTGGGCCAGATTCGCAAAGGAGTAGCCCCCCACCTTCAGGTTGAGGGCGGGCGAATTCCCGTTGTTGCTCAGGGTCAGCGTGAAGTTGCCGGCAGTTCCCAGCGGAGCCCCAGAAGAGATAGTCGGGCGCGCGATCATGCTGATTGCGGGCCCCACGCTGTTTACCTGCAGCACCGCCTGGTTCAGCGTGGCTCTGCTGCTGTAGCTGGTGGTTGACAACAGGTACTGGAAGGTGGCCGTCGTTGCCGGTACCGTCACCTGCAGGCTCGATGTCGAGATGACCTTCAGGACGTACGATTCGGTCATGTTCTGTCCGGGAGGAATGCTAGGCAGCGTGAAGCTGTAGTTCCCGCTGACGTACTGGAAGACCGTGGGGTAGCTCTGCCACCAGTTGTCGTTCAGGGCGAAGTTCGTTATCGAACCGCTCTCGGCGGTGTTCTTCATGACTATCGTGACAGCGAGCGACTGGTTGGAAGTCAGGGTGCCCCTGTCGAATTCGCGGTAGGCTATCGCCGTCGGGGCTTGGCTGAGGATGGTCGCGTTGACCTTGACCTTGGAGCCAGGGCTCACGCTCAGCGTGTAGGTGCCGCTCAGGTTCGATGCGTCGTTGGAGACCGTGGCCTTGCCGGTTGACTGTACGACTCCGTCGAGCGAGTGTATCACGACCTCGCTGGAGGAGGACGACGACGAGGCAGTCAGCACCCCGTTGGCATTGGAGAGAACCTCGGGCACGTTGATGGCTGAGGTGGAGTTCAGGATGCTTGAGGCGGCCGCGCCTATCGTTATCGAGTGGCTGAAGCCCGAACCGTTGTTGACGCCGGTGAGCGCCACGGACGGCATCGCGAGCCCAACGAACGACGCTTCCGTCAGGAAGCTGGCGAACCCCTTCATCGTCGTGGGGACCAGCTTGTAGAGCACGGGGGCAGCCAGCACGGTGAAGTCCGCTGGTGCGAAGTATACGTAGGACCCGCTCCCCGAGGAGACGAGCGTGAAGGCGGTAGCGAACCGGTTTCCGAAGAACGACACGACCGGCGCCGCGGCCGAACTGCTCGAGGCGTTGACCGTCAGGAAGAGGCCCTGCGATGGCATGGACGGCACGTGCAGGACATTGTACCCGTCGATGCCGAAGACCTGAAGGTCACTGGTCGCCGCCTGGGTGCTCAGAGCAACGAGGCGGTAGGCGCTCAGGCCCGCCGAGGACTCGGCGGAGGCCAGGTTTGGCACCGTCGAGTTCAGTCTGTTCAGGGTCATGAGCCAGTAGGCGTTGGAGCCCGCCGTGTAGACGTCGAGCCGCTCCGTGTACTGACCCTGGGCGCGGACCGGGGCCGACGCGAACATTGGAACTAGCGCAAGAGAGAGGACAAGAGCCAGCATGATTGACTCTCTAGCTTTCATGAAGGTTCTCGCCGCCGAAGAGACAATATTAAACCGTTGCCCGGCGGCGGCTACTTCCTCTTTGAGGACTCTTCAGAGGGGTCATCGATGCCTCTCTCGTCGAGCATGAAGACCGCGTCCCGCTCCGGGTGGTACGGACTGTCGATCATCCTCGCTATGCGGTTCTTCCCTGCCTTCCGGAGATAGATCCTGTAGGTGCTGGTGTGCGCCACGACGTGGCCGCCGGTGGCCCTTGTCGGGTCGCCAAAGAAGCTGTCCGGCGCGGACTGCACCTGGTTGGTCATGACCACGGCGATGTTGTAGATCTCGGCCGTCCGGAGCAGGTTGTGCATGAAACGGTTGAGCCTCTGCTGCCTCTCGGCCAGCGTGCCCCTCCCGAGGAACTCGGCGCGATAGTGCGCCACGGCGCTGTCCACGATGACGAGTTTCACCCTGTGCGCCTTTATCATCCTCCCCAGGTCCTTCACTATGAGCTCCTGATGGGCGCTGTTGTAGGCCCTGGCCACCATGATTCTCGAGAGTATTGATTCAGTGCTCAGCCCGCGGGCCTGGGCTATCTCCATGATCCTCTCAGGGCGGAAGGTCCCCTCGGTGTCGATGTAGACGACCCCCCCGTCCAGACCCCCTTCGGCGATGGGCTGCTGGACCGTGCAGCACAGGGTGTGGCAGATCTGAGTCTTCCCAGCGCCGAACTCGCCGTAGAACTCCGTGATCGCCCAGGTCTCGATGCCTCCCCCGAGGAGCTCGTCTATGTTCTTCGACCCCGTGCTGATGCGAGTGATGTTCTGCCTGCGCGTCAGGAGGTCCGAGGCGCTGACGAAGTCGGGCTCGAGCCTGCCCAGCTCCACGAGCCTCTTCCGCGCCTTGTTATTTATCTCAACGGACTTAGTGATGTCCCAGTCGGTAGCGTCCGCTATCTCGGCCGGCCCAGCCGTCGCAAGGTCCAGAATTGTGAGTATCCCCGCTTCGTTCAGCTTCTGCTTGGTCACGGCCCCCACCCCAGCTATCGTCGTGACGTCCAGCTCTTCGTCGACCTCATCCTCCGTCTTCTCTTCCTCTGCCATTTCGTCTTTTCAGCCCGCGTGATTGTAAATAAGGGTGGCGGTGGCCCAACGGCCTAGGGCGAGACCCTGGTGGTCGTCCTGGGGAAGAGGCTCGCGCCCCTGATGTGTTTCAGGCCCGCCAGCCAGCGCGTGACCCTCTCGACCCCCATGCCGAACCCGGCGTGGTCGGGCATCCCGTACTTCCTGAGGTCCAGATACCAGCCGAACGCCTCGGCCGGCAGGTCCTGGCTCTTGATCCTCTCCATGAGCACGTCGTAGCTGGCGATGCGCTGTCCTCCCGTAGCCAGCTCTCCGAAGCCTTCCGGGGCGATGAGGTCGGCCGACTTGGTCACGTTGGGCCGGTCCGGGTAGGTCATGTGGTAGAAGCTCCTGGCCGAGAGCGGGTAGTCGGTGATGAAGAACGGGCGCTGGCGCGTGAGCGAGAACAGTCTCTCCACTTCCGTCGGGACGTCCTCGCCCCACTCGAAGCCAAGCCCCTGCTTCTCTGCGAAGTCCCTCACGTCGTCGTAGGGGACCCTTTCGAACGGGGGAGAGAAATCCGCTATGGTCCGCCCCAGGATGTTCAACTCGTCCGACCGGTTCTCCCTGACCCGCCGGGTCATGAACGATAGAAGGCCCTCCTGGAGCGACATGTTCTCTGACTGGTCTGCGAAGGCCTGCTCCGCCTCGATCATCCAGAACTCAGTGAGGTGCTTCGGGGTCCTCGACTTCTCCGCCCTGAAGGCCGGCTGGTAGATCCAGACCTTCTCGAGCGCGGCCAGGGCAGCCTCTTCGTAGAACTGGGCGCTCTGGCTGAGATAGACCTTCTTCCCGAAGTAGTCCACCCCGAAGAGGGTCGACCCACCCTCGACGGCGGCCTGCACAAAGCTCGGCGCGCTGATGAGCGTGAACCCCTTCTCGCGGAAGTAGTCGAAGGTCGCGCCCACGACCTCAGTGCGAATCTTCATGGTGGCGACCACCTTCCTGCTCCTGATGCTCAGGTGCCTGATGTCATAGAGAAAGGAGGTCGACTTTGCGGCCGTCTTCGTGATCGGCCAGGTCTCGGCCGGTGCCAGGACCCTGAATTCGCGCACGGAGATCTCCCTGCCCCCGGGGGCGCGCCTGTCCTCCCTCACCAGGCCTCTGACCAGCACGGCGGACTCCTTGGTGGCCGATTTGATGGCGCTCATGGAATCCGGAGGAGCTACCCCGCCCTTGGCCGAGACCTGGATGTATCCGGTGCCGTCCCTGACCGTGACGAACACGAGACCTCCGATGGTGCTCTTCGTGGCAACCCACCCGTCGATCTCGACGTTGTCGCCAGCCTCGGAACTGAAGATCTGTCTGATGCGCAGGCGCCTTGCTTGGCTCTCCATCGCGTCTCTCCTGACGACGGGCCGGTAATCCGCTTAAAAACGTCTTGCACGCGTCGATGGAGGCTTGAAGACCGCTGCGATAGTGGGATGGACCGGGAACGGCTCCCTCGATGACCTTTCGAGAACCGCCCTCGGCAAGCTCCCTTCGGACGGAGCCGAGGTGACGAGCGCTGCCAGGTCCCTCACGGTGAGGGGAGAGGACCCCATAGCCGTCGCTCGGAAGCTGGCGCACCTTCCAGGCGTCCGGTGGATCGCAGCGGGCTACCAGTTCAAGGGCCTTGACGAATGCCTCTCCAGGCTCAGGCTTCTGGCGACCCGGTACCTTGGCGGCGACTCCAGCTTCGCCGTGGGCGTCGAGGTCGAAGGGAGCGGGAAGGAGGAGGGAGACGTGCTCATGGAGGCCACGTCGACGCTGCTCAGGTCGGCAAGGGGATCCCGCGTCGACGAGAAGAATCCCGACGTGATGTTCCGGGTCATCATGGTCAGGGGGAGCGGCGCCTGCGGGGTGCAGCTCAGGGAAGGCGCGGGGGGCGTCCCTACATCGAGGGAGATGAAGGCGTCGTGCCTTGTCTCCGGCGGGTACCACAGCGCTGTCGCCGCCTGGATGGCGGCCAATTCGGGCTTCTCTCTCACGCTCGTCCACGCCAGGGACGACGACGGGTCGCTGAGGCAGGTCGCCCGGCTCTACGCCGAACTCTCCCAGAGAATCGACCCCTCGTCACTCCGGCTGGAGGTGCTGCAGGGACGGGATACGGCTGGCGACCGCGTCGCGGCCTGGCTGAGGAGCGCCGAGGGCGAGGTCTTCGCCGGAGTCCACCCGGAGTGCAGGGGCACCGCCGGCATGGACATGCTGCGCCGATATCCCTCCGTCCTCTTCCCCCTGCTCTTTCTCCAGGAGGGAGAAATCAGGTCCAGGCTCGACAGTCTGGGGCTCAAGGGCACGACTACCGACAGGGAGGCCGGGCTGAAGCTCTCGAACAGGAGGGCAAGATTCACGGTGAAGACCTTTGGCGGGAGAGAGGCGGACCAGAACGCAGTCCTGGACTCGATCCTGGCCTAGCCCTCGGCGGCTCTCCGCCCGGTCGACCGGGGGGGCCACGATTCAGCGATCTCGCCTACTCCAGTTCGCGTTTGATCTTTCCCCGGGGCGAGGTCTCGGAGTACACCTCGGCCTGGAACTTCTGAACGGTTGTCGCGCCCGTGAGCCAGGCGTCGGCCGATAGGCCCGCCTTCAGGCACGTCTGGGTGAGAAACTCCTCGGGAGAGAACTTGTTCTCGGTGGCGACCTGCGGGAGGAGGAGCCCGCTGCCCCAGGGCGAAGTGACAATGAGCCCGTCCTCGCCGATGCGAACGTGCTTCGGAAGCTCGAGGGGCGAGTCGCACTTCACCTTCTCGGGCTTGGTCAGGGCGCTCACCTCGACAAGGAGCCCGTCCAGCTCCTTGGGTTCCACCTTGGGGAACCTCGGGTCGTAGGCTGCAGCCTGCATGGAGGCCTCCCTCACGGCTTCACCGAGCTGCATCACCGGCTGGGTGAAACCTATGCAACCTCTCAGCTCGCCGTGCGTGCGCTTCAGCGTGACGAAGACGCCCCGCTTCTCGAGGAGGAACGGCTCGGGCCGGACAAAGGTGGCCGCGATGTCCTCGCCTCGCACGAAGGCATCGACCGTGGTCCTCGCCAGCCGGACCAGCTCCTCGCCTTGCTCCTTCGTCAGGACCATGATGATAGGGACCCGACTGGGGATAAATCCCTATCGTTGATGAAGAAGCAACGAGAGCTTCCTCAGCCTGGACCAGTGGCGCCCCCGCCAGTACGCCTTCCGGCACACTCCGCACCAGTAGAAGAGCCGGTGGCGCCTGGTCACGGATTCCGGCAGCAGCCCGGCGGCGGTGCTCCTCCCGATCCTCTCCAGGAGGGAGTTGCAGACGGCGCACCTCGGCCCCCCCGGCGCCAGATCAAGCGATGCCAGCCGGGCCTGGCCCACGAGCGACCTGAGCCGGGAGCCGTCGCTCCTGCCACTCACGGCCAGGACCGCCAGTCCCCCCCGGCCAGAATGTGAGGCCAGCGCAGCGTCTGAAGTCAGCAGGACCCGTCCCTCGGCGCGGGCGACCCTCTCCAGCTCGGCGTCTGTCCCTTCCCTGAAGTACAAGGTGTCGTAGCCGAAGATCCTCAGCTTTCGGGCTAGGCTGCCGAGCATGGCGTCGGCTATGAACCTGGTCGGTTCAGGCATCGGTCGCGGGAGGTGACGCCAGGCTTTTTGCTTTGTCCTGGGGACGCCGTCTCTCAAGCATGTGCATGTAGGTCCCCGCCACGACCATGACCGCGAAGAGGGCCGTGGCGTTCGCAAGGTGGACAGCCGTCACTGCGGCGTTGAGGCCAGAGTTGACCACGACGTCCCCAAGGCCGACCTGGACGACGAGCATGGCCAGCGACAGGAGGAGCGCCCTGGACGGCTCGGTCGGCCGCGGCTTCATCCTCCAGACCACGACGGTGGTCACCGCAAGGAAGACCGAGGTGACGACGCTCAGGGTCCTGTGGACGTACTCCACGAGCGCCCCGTAGTTCACGGCAGGGTTGGGTACGGCCAGGCTGCCGTTGCAGTAGGGCCAGTCGCTGCTGACCAGGGACCCGCCGGTGGTCGTGCCGCAGTCGCCCCCGTAGTTGCCGGCCGTGAGGTAGGCGCCCCAGACAATGAGCACGAACGTGGAGACTATCGTCGCGTAGACGAGGTACTTGGCCAGGCTCATGTCTGTTCCGCCGTCGTGCCACGCAGATTAGTTAAGAGTTTCCAGGTCAGAGCAGGACTGCGACGCACCCGAGGACGAAGACGACGGCGAGGTAGGGGCTCGAGAACTTGAAGGCCAGGAAGGCGTTGGGCTTCGTCGGCTCAAGGAGGAGCTTGATGTTCGTGGCCAGCAGCCCGAGGTCGAAGGCTATCGTCCCCACGAGGTAGACGAGCTCGCCGGTGCCGGCGAGGTAGAAGCAGAGCAGGAGGCTGATGGGGATGAGGAGGAGGGTGTTGGCCACTATGTACCGCGCCGCCTGCCTCTGCCCCACGACCGAGGGCAGCATCGGTATCCCGGCCGCCGAGTAGTCGGCCTCGGTGATCACCGCCAGCGTCCAGAAGTGGGTCGGCGTCCAGACGAACACGAGCGCCGCCAGGAGCCACGCCACCAGAGGGTCCGAGAGCGTGACGGCGTACCATCCGGCCAGCACCGCACAGCTTCCCGCAAAGCCACCCAGGACGATGTTCCAGGTCGTGCGAGGTTTCAGCCAGATGGTGTATATCGGGATGTAGACTATCGCTCCCAGAGCGACGAAGAGGGTGGCGTAGACCGACAGGGTGAGATAGGCCACGACCACCCCAAGGGCGAGGGTCGCCAGGGCGAACGCCAGCGCGTTGCGCTTGGGCACGGTCCTGGCGGGGAGGGGTCTGTTCATGGTCCGCTTCATCATCGAGTCGATGTCTATCTCGAGGTAGCTGTTGACCGCCAGGGCGCCCGCAGACGCGAGGGTTCCCCCGACGAAGAGCCCACCGAGCGTGATGGCCGGAGGGATGGCGCGGGCCGCGATTATGGCCGAAGCCAGCGCGACCAGCACGAGGAGGGGGATGATTCTCGGTTTGATCAGCCGCCCGTAATCCCTAAGGGTCAATCATCGATCGTCTCGGCAGTTTCAGGCGACGCGCCCCGATTGATGATTTAAACTATTGTCGGGCCCGCGTCCGGGCGCCATCGGCCGGGGCGGGGACCCTGCAGGAGGCCTCGTAGGATCGCTTCACGCTCAGGGCCGTGAGAAGGGGGCCCAGCAGGAGGACGGGCATGGTCACGGCGATGAAGAGGAGCTGATACGGCGCCAGGGCGATGGCGAGGGTGGTCCCTATGCCGCCGACGGAGCTCGCCAGGAAGAGCCCGGCGCATGTGGGACAGGCCGTGAAGAGACCGACCACCGCCCCGGAGCTCAGGAGCCAGCGCCCGCTGAGGGGGAAGGAGGACTGCCTCAGGGCGTAGTAGCTCAGGGTGACGTTGAGCCCCACCAGCATCGGCACGACGAGCAGGAAGAGGAGGCTCAGGGGGACCACGACCATTCCCAGATGGAGCGAGGGAGAGAGGTAGACTATGAGCTTGGGCACGGTGCCCGCGTCGCCGCAGCAGGTCAGGTAGGACCAGCCCGGCTTGGAGACCCCGTAGACCTGGGCGAAGTTGACCGTCGGCTGGTAGGTGATGAGGCTCGAGAAGAAGGCATAGACTAGACCGTAGACCACGGCCACGGCAGCTCCCAGCCGGAGGGCGCTGCCCGAGCCCATCGCGTCCCCCATGACCGAGGGGATGGTGGGACTGCTCTGGCCGCGCCTGGTGAGGAGGAACCTGTACAGCACGTAGAGGCCCACCACGACCAGGACCGTGGATAGGCCCTGGGCGACGTAGAACTCGAGGACGAGCGTCCCCGGGTCCTTCGCCGAGTACCCTATCAGGTCCTGGGTGGAGGACCAGCGGAACATGTTGAAGAAGGCCACTCCGCCTCCGACAAACAGAGGTATCAACCCGGACAGCAGGGCCTTCGAGACCAAGGAAGTCCTGAATCGAAGCGCGCCCGTTGGGCTTAAATCAGTTCCGTCGTGAGCGGGCCCGCTGCGGGCCTGGGCGCCTTTAAGGAGGCTGGGAGTCTCAACCGTGGGAACTCCGCGGCACTACCGGCACAGGACGCTCGAGGAACGGCTCCAGGTCCATTCTCGGGTGACGGAGCTCCGAAGTGCCGGGCGGACCGTGGGCGAGATTGCCCAGGCTCTTGGAATCAGCGGGCGGGACGTCAGCTACTGGCTGAGGGTGAAGCGGCCATCGAGGACGGTCTACAATCCTGACCTTACTCCGAGACCGGATCTCGCATACCTCGTTGGCGCCTATCTGGGCGATGGGAGGACCGCGGGGGCGAGGGACAAGAAGGTCAGGTTCAAGGTCGCCGACCCCGCGTTCGCAGACCTGCTCAACGGATTGGTGGCCAAGGTGCTCCGTGCGAGCCCGAAGACCGTGACCACGGAAGGAGGATTCCACTGCGTCAACTACGATGCAGCGATGCTCTACGACTACGTCCAACGACCACTGTCCGTTCAGATGCCTTTGATAGAGTCCTTCCCGACCATGTTCCTGCGTGGCTTCTTCGACGCTGAAGGTTACGTTTCTGCGATGCTGAATCACTCGACCCGGAGGTTCGTGAATGTGGTGTTGGGCGTTGTCAACACCGACCCCGAGTACATGTGTTGCGTACAGTTGCTCTTGGAGAAGCTGGGCATTCCTTCAACATTCCAATGGACCCACAGATCGGGAGAAGCGATGACTATACGAGGTAGGACATTCTTCAGAAAGAGCAGTGTCCGCCACTTGCGAATTACTGGAAAGGGGAATGCCAAGACCTTTCAGGAACGCGTGGGCTTTTCAATTCCAACGAAGAAAGAAAAACTGGCGGACTTGACTTGGATTGCCAGATGCCTTGCTCCCGAGGACGGCTATCGTTGGTTTGTTTCTAACTATGAGTTTCAGAATCACAAGTGGCTGAAGAAGAACCCCAACGATAATAATTCCTGAAGTAATATATGCCTATAGGAATACGTCCCGCGGGTCGGATTTGAGCCGACGACGCTCCGGTTACTGTGGCCTGAGTAGGCTGATGGAGTCAGCCGATGGCCGACCGCTACAGCCGGAAGCTCTTGGTTCCGTGCTAGGATCTACCAGGCTGAGCTACCGCGGGACGTGACCACGCCCGGTGCGCATTTCTTAAGCGTTTCCCGGCTCCGCGGCCGAGGAGCTCGTCTCCCCGGCTCGATGGGACAGGGCCAATGGAACTGCTTTTAAAGTCGGCGCAGAGGACGTGGGAAAACATGAGCGAAAAGGCGGCAAAGAAGGCATCCGCCGGAAAGGCGAGCGCCAGGAAGACTGCCACGAAGAAGGCGCCCTTGGCAGCCGAGCCGGAGGTGCCGAGGGAGGTCCTGGAGCGCAAGGCCGTGCCCGCGCCCACGGTCCTAGCTCGTCACGAGTCAGAGATGCACGAAAGGGCCGCCCGCGGATACTCACTGGGGGAGCTGAAGTCGGTCGAGATGGGCCTCAACACGGCCAAGAGGTCCGGGGTTCCGCTGGACCTCAGGAGGAGGAGCGTGCTGGACGGGAACGTCGCGAAGCTGAAGGGCTGGTATGTGCCCGAGCCCAGGAAGGCCCCCGTCGAGAGCGAAGGGACCACAGAGAAGGTCAAGAAGCCGAGGAAGAAGGCCGCAAAGAAGCCCGGGAAGACCACCAGGGCCAAGACGGGCTAGTCCCGCCGGATCAGCCGCGCATCCTTTCGTAGTGGAACAGATACTGCTGAGCGTAGCCTGCGAACTCTCCGAAGTAGCCCCTGGCGCCGGCGGAGAGCCGGTCGTAGGTTGTTCCCGAGAGGCTCGCCCTGCCCAGCACAGAGGAGTTCAGCCTCTCCCTGAGGTCCTCAGGGAAAAGGTGGCCATAGTAGCCCGCCAGCACCTTGGCGATCCAGACGTCAATCGGGAAGGCGGAGTACTTGTCGCAGGAGAACAGCAGGACGCAGTCAGCCACCTTTGGTCCTATGCCTATCAGGGTCTTCCTTCCGAGGATCTCCTCCGTCAGCAGCTCCCTCGCCCGAAGGTAGTCGTGGAGGCGGAGCTCCTCCAGGTTCCGCATCCCGCCGTGGACCGCCTCGGCAATGCCCTTCACGAACCTTGCCCGGTAGCCCAGGCCGCAGGAGGCCAGGACCGAGGGCTCTGCGGCGGCGACCTTCTCGGCCGAAGGGAAGAGCCAGTAGCGCTCCCCCTCGAACTCCAGCGTCTCGCCCAGCTGCTGACAGAGGTTCGAGACCATGCCGCCGATCCGGGGGATATTGGAGTTGGTGGCCATGGTGAAGGAGAGAAGGCACTCCCAGACGTCCTGCTTCATCAGCCTGAGCCCGTAGAAGGTCTGGACCGCCTCGGTCATCTTTGGGTCCTTCATTATCGAGGCCAGGATTCGCTCCAGGTCGTCCTCCAGGCCGAGGTAGTGGAAGACCGCGTGGCTGTCAAGCTCGTCGGAGCTCGAGACGCAGACCAGGGACGGGCCCTCCTGCCTGAGCTTGACGACGCCCTGCGGGACCACGCCGTACCACCAGTCCCCCTTCTTCGCCCACCGGAAGGCCTGGCCGCTCTCCAGGGTGCAGCCAAGGTCGAACGGGACCCCCTCTGTGTTGATGGTGAACTCGCCCATCGCCCCTTTGTTGGGCGAGACTCGCTATAAGGAGTCCGACCGGCGGTTGGCGGATAAATAGAGAACGCCGGTGCGTCTCGGGGAATCTTGGGAGACGATGCCGGCGACGAGCCGGATCCAGCCGGGGTGGTATACACCCAGGCGGAGAGGGAGGTGCTCTCGTTCCTGGCCGCCTCGAAGAGGGCCGACCTCAGGTGGCTCAGCGAAGAGAGGAGAGCGAAGCTCAGGACGGCGCTGGACGGGCTCCACAATGGGAAGAAGATCTCATTGCTGAGGATCTCGAAAGACGTCGGGAGGTCGTGCTTCTCGATCTGGGGGTTGTGCAGGTCCCTCGGAATCCACACGCGAGGCGTCGCCGAAGCCCAAGCCAATTCAGCGGTCACCCGGTCGAAGCACAGGCGGAGGCCGTTCGACGGGACCGAGGAAGACCGGGCGTACAAGCTCGGTTTCAAGAACGGCGACGTTACGGCATGGCAGGTGAGCGGGACGGCGGTGATGGTGACGTCGACGACGACTCATCCCGCTTTCGCGAAACTCTTTCGGTAGTTATTCCAAGAGCACGGTCACGTTTACGAGTACCCGATGTACGAAGAGAGGAGGGGATACAGATGGAAGCTTGCTGTGCGACTGGACAACAGCTTCCAATTCCTGATCGAGCCCGCCGTAAAGATAGTCGAGGGATTCAGTGCCAACAGGTCGACCTTCATGAGCTGGGTCGCGGGCTTGGTTGACGCCGACGGAACACTCTACCTTGCCAATGACCAGCGATATGCAAGAATATCATTTACAATCGCAAACGAGAATCTAGAAGTCCTGCGATCCATCAGCAGGATTCTTGGCGTGCTGGGGTATCATACGAACGGCCCGTACCTCGCGTACAGTGCAGGGACGACGACCCCTTACGGAATTACCTACAAGAACGACCTATGGAGGTTGTTCCTGCAACGGTCGGGCGAAGTGCAGCAGTTGCTGCAAGAGTTGCCTATCAGGCACTCGGAGAGGATCCTGCAGAAAGAGTTGGCGAGCTCTCTGACACTGCCGACCCGATGGGCCGAAGTTGAGGTTCAGGTGCGTGAGATGAGAAAAGCGGTGGAGGCTGAGAGGGATGAGTTCCGCGAGCTCGCTGAACAAGCATATCTGGCAAAGAGGACTCCTGTCCATGAGAAGGACAGAGTCTAATCCTTGCTGCAAGAGCAGATGGGGGGGCGCTACTCGGTTGCCTTTTCGTAGCGCTTGCCCGCGTCTTCCCAGTTGACTACGTTCCACCACGCTTCTACGTACTTGGCGCGGTCGTTCCAATACTGCAAATAATATGCGTGCTCCCAACAGTCTATGCTGAGCAGTATCGGCAGCTCCGGCAGGTGCATGAAGTTCTGCTTCTCGACCTGGGTCAGGACGAGCGAGTCGATCTCGTGGTCGTAGAGCAGGAGCGCCCAACCGGACCCCTCGACCGCCTTTGCCGCGTCGCTGAACTGGGCCTTGAACCTGTCGAAGGACCCGAAGTCCGCCGTAATCTTGTCGGCGAGCTTGCCGGTCGGCGCGCCGCCTCCGCCCCTCCCGGCGGCAGCCATGTTCATCCAGAAGATTGAGTGGAGCTTGTGACCGCCGACGTTGAAGGACAGGTCCCTGAGCGTCCCCTTGATGTCTATCTGCAGCTGTCCCGCGCGGGCCTTCTCTAGCTTGTCCAGGGCGGCGTTGGCACCTGTCACGTAGGCGTTGTGGTGCTTGTCGTGATGGAGGGTCATGATCTGTTGCGATATGTAGGGTTCGAGAGCGTTGTATGCGTACGGCAGCGGCGGCAGGACGTATGTCTTAGCCATGTGCCCAAGGACGGTCCGAGTCGTTAAAAATCTTGCTCCAGAAGCGCAACCCCCCAGGGGGCGGGCGGTCAGAGCGCCGGCGAAGGCCTGTCCTTTTTGACCCGGGCCCAGTCCTCCAGGAACTTCTTGAGACCGGCGTCCGTGAGAGGGTGCATCATCATCTTCTCGAGGACCTCCGGAGGCATCGTGGCGATGCCCGCGCCCAGCTTGGCGGCCTCCAGGACGTGCTGCGGCCCCCTGATGCTCGCCACCAGGATCTCCGCCTTGAGGGCGTAGTTCCGCTTGATCAGGACGAGGTCCTCTATGACGGCCATCCCCCGCTGGCCTATGTCGTCGAGGCGACCTATGAACGGGCTGATGTAGGAGGCCCCCGCCTTGGCGGCCAGCAGGCCCTGGTTGGCCGAGAACACCAGGGTCATGTTCACCGGTATGCCCAGCGAGCTCACGGTCCTCGTGGCCCTCAGCCCCTCCGGGATGAGCGGTATCTTGACGACTATGTTGGGGGCGAGCGAAGAAAGATGCTTCGCCTCGTTCACCATCCCGTCGTGGTCGGTGCTTATGACCTCGGCGCTCACCGGGCCCTTCACCTCCCTGCAAATCCCCAGGATGATCTCCTCGAGGGCCCCCTGCTCCCTGGCGACCAGGGACGGATTCGTCGTCACCCCATCCACGAGGCCCATCTGGTTGTACTTCCTGATCGACGCCAGGTTGGCCGTATCGAGGTAGAACTTCAACTTCGCCTGGAATCTCCCGATTTTCTATTTAAGTCGTTCCTCGGAGGAGGGCCCCGGCAGCGAGGGCAGGTCCCCGAGCGACCCTAGCTGTCGCCCTCGGGGAGATCGTCCCGCTCTTCCGGAACGCCGTCGGTCTCTCGCCTGGCGATCTTTGTTGGCCACCAGTTGAACCTCTCGGCCAGGCCCATCAGCGAAGGCACGAAGAACAGGATGACGATTCCCACGTCGATGAGCACCGCCGCTGCGACGACGAACCCCATCTCGCTCAGCAGGGGTATTCCGGGGAAGATCAGCGAGATGAAGACCGTCGCCAACACGAGTCCCAGCCCGAATATGGTCACCCAGACCTTGTCCAGGGCCGTCTTGATGGCCTCATCGTCGGACTTGCCGCTCAGGACCTCCTCGCGAATCCTCGTGACGAAGAAGATGTCGTAGTCGATGCCCACGCCCAGCATCGTCACCACCACGAAGAGCGGCGCGAAGTCCAGGATGGGCAACCCCTGGCCGTAGTGGAAGACGGCGATCAGCAGCGCGCTGGCGAAGGCGATGCTGCAGAGTATGGTGAAGACCAGCCGGAGGGGGGTGAAGGCCGACCTGAGCTGCAGCAGGAGTATGAAGTAGACGGCCGCCCCGAGGACGAGTATCACCTCCGGCAGGATGCCGTTGAGGAAGGTCTGTTCGTCATAGGTGGCCTGGGTCTCGCCGCCGTAGTAGACCGAGACCCCCTTCATCTGCGGCTGGGCGGAGATGCTGGACTCGACCTTCAGGAGCGTGTTGATGGCGGCCTGCCCCATGGAATCCGTCTCCAGCCCCACCACGATCTGGGCCGTCTTGTTGTTGGCGCCGATGTCCGAGAGCATGCCGGCAAGGTACTGGGACATCTCGGGCTGGGGCAGCTGCAGGACGCCCGTGTAGTTGAAGGCTGACCCGTAGGGCCTGGTCGGACCGCTCACCGTCGAGACGCCCGGGACCGAGGAGGCTGCGGAGCTTATCATCTCCAGCTGCTTCAGGAGCGTCTGATTGAACTGGTCGTGGCCGTAGACGATGTCGGTGGGGGTCGTGACCACTATGACCGACGGGGCCACCACCGAGCTTCCCAGCTCGTCGTTGATCACGGTGAGGCCCTGGTTGCTCGGGAAGTTCGGGAAGAGCTTGAGTATGTCGGCGCCGCTCGGCGTGCTCTGGATCACGAAGAATGCGCCCAGGGCAAAGGCGGAGACCACCACGATGACGACGACCTTCCGCCTGAGGGTCTTCTCTCCCAGTCTGCCGAGCCTGCCGAGCTTGGACCTCTGGACGGTCTTGCGCCTGTTGAGCCCGGGCCAGAAGAGCCGGTCCTTCAATGTGAGCTCCAGGGCGGGAAGGAGCGTGAGCGCGGCCAGGATGAGGATCGAGATCGCTATGGCGATGGCCGTGCCGACGATGCTGAAGAGAGGGACGTTGGCCAGCGCCATCACGACGTAGGCCACGACGACGGTCACACCCGCGGTAAGCACGGCCTGGCCGGCCCACTTGACCGAGATGGAGACGCTCTCCTCCGTGGTCCTGCCTTTCTCCCTCTCCTCCTTCGTCCGCCTCAGCTGGAGGACGGAGTAGTCGACCGCCAGGCCGAGGCTGAGAAGAATCGTGAGGGCGGGCGTCAGGAAGGTCAGGGTGCCGTGCCCCAGGACGTCGACGCCGTAGTAGATGCTCGGGAGCGAGATGGCTATCGCTATGCCGCCGACGAGGACGGGAACCAGGGCGGCCAGAGGGGCCAGCAGCAGAACGCCGACGATGGCGAGGGAGGCCAGGACTCCGGGGATGACGGTCATCCCGACCACCGGCCCGAACACGCTGGTTATGTCCTGCGTGAGCACGGCCCCTCCGGTCACGTAGTACGTCCCGAGCGATGGGACCCCGGAGGCCGCGATGTCGGTCCGGAAGCTGGCTATCATCTTCGCGCTGGGCAGGACGGAGAAGTTGTAGATCACGATCATCGTGCTGTTGTCCGGGCTGACGAAGTTCCTCGTCAGAGACCGCGACAGTATCAGCGGGAAGTTGGAGACCGTGTCGTTGGAGACGGCGTTGAGGATCCCGGCGCGGACCTGGGCGGGACTGGGCCCGTCGCTGAACGAGGCCAACAGGGAACCCAGCTGCCTCGCGTTGGCCGTGAAGAGCGGAGAGGCGGAGAAGGATGCGACGCTCGCGTTGGCGACGAGCTGTGAGGCTGTATCCCACGACTGCTCCGCCGTCAGCGGGTGGCCCGACATGCTCGCCTCGCCGGCGACGGTCGAGTTCAGCTGGGAGACCTGCTGGACAAGAGAAGGCACCACTGAAATCAGGAACGAGTACTCAGTCGAGTAGATGCTCGTCGTTCCGGTGAAGGTCCCGGAGAGGCTGGCGTCGGCCGCGAGCGTCCGGTTGAGCCCCAGGACCGCCGCCTGGACCGATCCCGAATACACCTGTCCGTCCTGGAGAACCACGATGATCCCGTTCGACCCGGAATCGTTGGAGGACGGGAACTGCGCGTTGATTATGTTCTGCGCCAGCTGGGACTCCTGGTTCGTAGGGCCACCGAAGTTCGCGCCGGCCACGTTGTAGGACACCGAGCTGAAGAAGGAAGGGATCTGGGTGCCCGCGACTACGACCGCGACCAACCAGGCAGCGATTATGAGCTTGCGGCGCTTTCTCAGGAAGGAGCTGTACGCCTCGGATCTGGAACGCGGCAAACTTTTTTCGCCGCCAGCGGTCCTCATTTAAGGTTTAGCAACGTGACGCAGGTTTTCTCGGGGGGTCAGGGGGCAGCCCGCGGTCCCCGGACAGAGATCGCCGCCTCCTCTATCTTCTCTGCGGTCAGGCCGTACTTCTCGAAGAGTTCCTGGGCCTCGCCGCTCTCCCCGAACCTGTCCTTGACGCCGACCCTTCGGACCCTTACGGGGTAGTCATCGGTGACTACCTCGCAGATCGCGGACCCGAGTCCCCCGTAGATGTTGTGCTCCTCTGCCGTCACTATCGAGCCGCACTGCCGGGCGTACTTCCTCACGAGTTCCTCGTCGATCGGCTTGATGGTGTGCGTGTCTATCACGGCGGCGTTGATCCCCTTTGCCTTGAGGGACTCTGCGGCGCGCAGGGCCACGGCGACCATCACACCGCAGGCGAAGATGGCCACGTCGCCCCCGTCTCTCAGCAGGTTGGCTCTTCCGAGCTTGTAGTCGAACCCGTCCTCGTAGATTACAGGGACGGAGGACCCCTTCACCATGCCTCGGGTGATCCGCACGTAGAACGGCCCCGGGATGTCGGCGATCGCCTTTACCGTGCCCTTGGCGGAGACCGAGTCCGAGGGCACGACGACCCTCATGTTTGGGATGGCGCGCATTATCGCGATGTCCTCCAGCTGCTGGTGCGAGGCGCCGTCGGGCCCGACCGAGATTCCTCCGTGGGAGCAGACGAGCTTCACGTCGAGGTTGGCGTAGGCCACCATGTTCCTTATCTGGTCGACGCACTTGCCGGGGACGAAGATCGCATAGGTCCCGGCGTAGACGACCTTGCCCGCAAGGGCCAGGCCGGCCGCGACCCCGACCAGGTTCTGCTCAGCTATCCCCAGGTTGAAGAACCGCTCGGGGAACTTCGCCCCGAACAGTCCGGACTTTATCGACTCGGTGGTGTCCGCGCCGAGGACCACGACGCCCGGGTGAGACTCCCCGAGTTCGAGCAGCGCTTCGCCGTAGGCCATCCTCATCGATCCGAGCTTGTCGAGCATCAGCTTCCACCTCGCACCGCCATCGCCTTCGTCCTAATCCTTGCTATGGCCCCGACCGGGTCCGGCTTGCCGTATACGCCGGCCCCCGCCACGAAGACGTTTCCGCCCAGCCTGGCGACCTCGGCGACGTTGTCCTCATCAATGCCGCCGTCGATCTCGAGGTCCAGGTCCAGCCCTCGCTGGGCCACGAGCCTGCTGAGCTTCTCTATCTTCGGGAGCACCGTCGCGTCCATCGCCTGGCCGCTGAAACCGGGGTTCACCGTAAGAAGCAGGAGGGCGCTGAGGCGGTCGAGCCTCTTCTCCGCCCAGTCAGGGAGCTGCGTCTGGGGCTTAAGCGCCAGCCCCATCTCCTTGCCCCTGGAGCTCACCTTGTAGTGGAGGGCGTCGAAGATCGCCGGGTCGAGCACCTCGGCCTGGAATGTGAGGAGGTCGGAGCCGGCCTCCATGAACCGGTCCACGTAGACCTGAGGGTCTGCGATCATCAGGTGCGTATCGAACTTCATCCCGGAACGCTGACGGAGCGCCCGGACGGTCCCGGGGCCGAAGGTGATGTTTGGGGCGAATCGTCCGTCGATGACGTCGAGGTGAATCTGGTCGGCGCCCCCCCTCGAGGCTATGTCCAGGCCCTCCCCCAGGTTGCTGAGGTCGTAGGCAAGGATGGACGGTGCTATCTTGACGGGCCTCGTGCTCATTTCAGCTCCTTGTAGATGTCGGTCATCTTGTCCTTGGGCGGCGCCGTGCCGTGGTAGGTCGGCGACCACTCCATGAACGAGACCCCCTTCCCCTTGACGGTGTGCGCGATTATGATGGTGGGCCGGTGCTTGGTCATCTCGGCGTTGTCGAAGGCGTCGATGAGCTGCAGGTAGTCGTAGCCGTCCACCTCTATCACGTTCCAGTTGAAGGCCCGCCACTTCGAGGCCAGCGGCTCGAGCGGCATTATCTGCTCAGTCAATCCGTCCTGCTGGATCCCGTTCCTGTCGATCATGGCCGTCAGGTTGCCGAGCTTGAACTTGGAGGCAGCCATCGCGGCCTCCCAGACCTCGCCCTCCTGCTGCTCTCCGTCGCCCATGAGCACGTAGGTCCTGAAACTCTTCCCGTCCACCTTGGCGGCGAGCGCTTCGCCGACGCCGACCGAGAGGCCGATCCCCTCTGAGCCCGCGGGCATCTCGACTCCCGGGATGCGGAGGTCCGGGTGGCCCTGGAGCAGCGCTCCGAGCTTCCGGAGCGACTGGAGCTCGATGGCGGGGAAGTACCCCGCCTGGGCAAGGATGGAGTAGAGGAGCGGTGCCGCGTGACCCTTGCTCAGGATGAAGCGGTCCCTGTCAGGCCATTTGGGGTTCTTCGGGTCGTGCTTCATCTTGTAGAAGTAGAGGGTGACGAGCAGCTCGACGGCCGAGAGCGACCCTCCGGGGTGACCCGAACCGGCCTCGGCCAGGGTCCCGAGGATGAGCTTCCTGGTGTTTCTCGCTATCTCCTGCAGTCTTATTGCCTCTCGCGCGGTCTCCATGCCACTACCTCCTCACAGGGGCCTGGGAAATCCGCTGTAAAAAGTCACCCAGCTGATCGAAGCCGGACTGGATGTCCGAGACCGTCAGCGCCACGTTCCTGGCCTTCTCGCTCCTCAGGGGGCCGGCGATGTTGCTGAGGCAGGCGGCCTCGGTGATCGAGCCGCCGGCTGCGACGGCGAGGGCAAAGACGCCCGTCATGGTGTCCCTCACACCGACCTTGCTGAAGAAGTTCCGCCTCCCGTAGATGGGCGGGAAGTTGGTTATCTGCTCCCTCTCGAAGACGGTCATGCCCTGCTCGCCCCTGGTGATGAGCATGCCCTTGCAGTCGAGCCTCTGCATGAGGTTGACGCCCATGTTGCGAAGGCTGGTCTCGTTCACCATGCTCATGCCCGTGGCGTGCGTCGCCTCTTCGAGATTCGACTTGATGTACGTCACTCCGGCGAAGTCCAGGTAGTGCCGCATCTTCGGCTGGGCGACCACGATCTTCTTCGTCTCCTTTGCGGCGGAGACCACTCCGTCTATCAGCGCCGGGCTGATGACCCCCCGGTCATAGTCCGAGAGGACGACGGCGTCCACCTTGGGAATCTCGGCCGTCGCCGTCTCGATGAAGGCCCGGGTGGTCACAGCAGGGATGTCCTTGCGCGTCTCCTGGTCGATCCTGAGGTAGTGAAGGCGGTTGACCATGATCCAAGTGCGGAGCGATGTGGGCCGGTTCTTGTCGGTCACCATCCAGCTCGTGGAAATGCCGTTCCTTCCCAGGTCATCCCTCAACCACGAGCCGTGGGCGTCGTCGCCGACCACTCCCACCACGGCGACGTTGGCGCCCAGCGAAGCTATCTCCCTCGCAAGGTTGGCTGCGCCCCCGGGGAGAAGCGTCTCGCCGACGTAGTCCCCAGCCGGTACCGGAGCTTCTCGCGCGAGCTTCCGGGCTGAGACCTCCACGAACCTGCTGACTATCAGGTCGCCTATCACGAGCAACCGCCTCCCCTGGAACTTCGCCAGGAGAGAAGAAAGACCTTCGACGGACAAGCTATCCATGCTACCCGCTGAGCCTCTTGTTTCTTGCTCCCATACTGCCCATTTTAAGAGTTTGGTGAGGAGGCCGGTCTCGACGCCACTAGGCGCCCTTCTGCGGCTCTTCGCCCTTTTCTTCCTTCCATTTCTCCTCGAGGAGCGCTCCGATGACGATCACGGCCTTGCCTATCTCTCGCTGCATCGCCAGAGGGTCGTAGTTCTTCGGCGTCGCGTACTCGAGGAAGCGCGCGTTGGGGTCCATGTTGAGGAAGTCCTTGCAGGACTCGTAGATGGAAAGGAGGGTCACCCCATCCAGCTTGCTCAGGTCCGATCTCCAGGAATGGTGGAAGCCTTTCTCACTGACGAAGGTGACCTTGACGTTGCCCTCGGCCTCTTCGCTGATGCTCTTCCAGAAATCCGCCGCCAGGGCTTCCTCTCCGACCTCTCCCCCGTCCAGGCGCGCCTTGAACCGCCGCGCCCTTCTCTTCACCTGGTTCTCAGTGATCTCGAACCTGAGCGCCACTTCCCGGGGCGTCATGCCCAGGGACGTCAGGTAGTAGCATCCCTCGTCGAGGATGTCCTCGTCTATCCCCCCGGAGACCTCTCCGGAACCCGTGCCTGGGGCCAATTCACCGCGCCATCGACCCATGGGAGGGATATACGTTGCCATCGCCTCCCGTCCGCGCCGCCCGGAGGGAGCAGGCTTCGCTACTTGATGAACGAGGCGGCGAAGGCATACCTGTTCGCCCTCAGCACGTCCTCATCGTTCAGGATCCCGTTCCGCAGAAGGAAGTCGAACTCTCCCCTCAGGTTGGTCATCAGCATCTCGGGGCCGTCGGTGTTTATGGTGTACTTGATGTGGTGTTTCTCCAGTGTCCTGAAGACCTCCTTCATGTGACCCACCCCCTTTATGACCCGGGTGTTGAGGTTGGAGGAAGGGCAGATCTCCAGCGTGATCCCTCTCTCCCTCACCATCTCGAGAGTCTTCTCGTTCTCTATGGCGCGGACGCCGTGACCGATGCGGTCCGGCTCAAGGTGCTGGATCACGTCCCTCACGGAATGGTGCCCCTCGTCCTCTCCGGCGTGGACCGTCAGACCCAGCCCTTCGTTCCTGGCGCGCCTGAATAGGTCCTTGCACTGGGCATAGCGGAACCTCTTGCTGGCGGGCCCGGCGATGTCTATGCCGACGACCCCCCTGCTCTTGTAGCGGAGAGCCTTCTCCAGGAGGATCTCGTTCTGCGCGTGGCTGAACTCACGGTCGAAGCACACTATGAGCCCCGTGCGGACGGGGTACTCAAGGGACGAGCGGTCTATGCCTCTGATGGCGGCCATCATAATCTGGTCCAGGTCCTGCTCGCCTCCCCTGTTCCTCTTCATGGGATTGAAACGCAGCTCGAGCAGGGTGATGTTGTTCTTGCGGTAGGCCCCGGCTATGGTGTGGTATACCGACTGTTCTATGGCGAGGGGGCTTGACTGGATGAGCTCCGTCCACTTGAACATCTCAAGATAGTCCTCGAAGGATTTCACCTTGCGCGGGTTGACGGTGATCAGGTCGACGAAACGCCAGTAGGACTTCGTGGGGAGCTTGATGCCCTGGGCGTGGGCGATCTCCCACATCACCGCCGGGTCCACGGAGCTCCCTAGGTGGGTGTGCAGCTCAGCCAGCTTCGTCTGGGGACCGAGGAACTGGGACATCGCTATCACTGGGGCTCTATGGTCGCAGGCGGCTTCGAGGAGATGGCGTAGACCACGCTGACGACGCCCTCGACCTCGTTCGTGATCCTCGATGATATTTTCTCAAGCAACTGGTGGGGGGCCCTGTACCAGTCTGCCGTCATCGCGTCGATCGACTCCACCATCTTCACCGTTACCTGATAGCCGACCTTCCTTTCGTCTCCCAGGACGCCCGTCACCCTGTCGTCGCCGACGTAGGCGAAGCCCTGCCAGACCTTGTTGTAGAGGCCCTCCTCGACGAGTTCGTCCTCGACCACCTTGCTGGACTCTCGGCAGATTCTCAGCTTCTCCGGGGTCACCGCCCCCACTATCCTGACCGCCAGCCCGGGACCCGGGAACGGATGCCGCTGGAGCAGCTTGGCCGGAAGTCCGAGCAGCGCACCCAGCGAGCGGACCTCGTCCTTGTAGAGCGCCTTCAGCGGCTCGACGACCTCCATGGTCAGGCCCTTCGGGAGCCCCCCGACATTGTGGTGGGTCTTTATCACCGAGGCAGGGGCGGCCGAGTGGCCGCTCTCGATGACGTCAGGGTAGAGCGTGCCCTGGGCGAGGTACCGGAACGGCCCCTTCTCCCGGGCGTACTTCTCGAAGACCTCGGCGAAGACCCGACCTATCGTCCTCCGCTTCTCCTCGGGGTCGCACACCCCCTCGAGGGCCGAGATGAACACCTGAGCGGAGTCGACGAACTCGACGGGCACCCCCAGGTCCCCCTTCAGGAACTTCGAGACCTCGGCTCCCTCGCCTTCCCTGAGCAGACCCGTGTCGATGAATACGCACTGGAGCTTCTCTCCCACAGCCCTGTTCAGCAGGACCGACGCCACGGATGAGTCGACACCACCCGACACGGCGCAGAGGACCCGCCCGTCGATGCGGCGGGACAGCTCGGCGACAGTCTCCTCGAGGAAGTTGCTCATGCTCCATCGCCGCTTGGCGCCGCAGACGTTGAAGACGAAGTTGGAGAGCATGGCGCTGCCCTTTTCCGTGTGAGCCACCTCGGGATGGAACTGCACGCCGAACTGCTTCCCGTCGGTGGATTGGACGGCGGCGTAGGGCGAGTTCTCGCTGACCCCCAGCACGGACATCCCAGGCGGGAGCCTGCTGGCGGAGTCGCCGTGGCTCATCCAGCAGGAGATGGCGTCCTGGGTGAAACCGCTGAAGAGACCCGACCTGTCCAGTATCGTAAGGGAGGCCTTGCCGTACTCGCGCCTCGAGGCCCTCTCCACCTCTCCCCCGTGGGCCTGCACTATGAGCTGATAGCCATAGCAGATTCCCAGGAGGGGGACCGGGCCACGGAGGAGCGCGTCGTCAGGGTGGGGCGAGGAAGGCGCGTAGACGCTGGCCGGTCCGCCGGAGAGGACGACGCCCGCTACCCCGAGCCTCTGCAGCTCCTTCAGGGTCGTGTCGTGCCTGAAGAGGGCGGCGTAGACGCCCAGCCCCCTTATCCTCCTGCAGATCAGGTGCGAGTACTGCCCCCCGAAATCTAGGACCGCTATCCCACCGTCGAGGAGCTCATCGCTCAGCCTAGGTGCCCCCTTTCAGGGTTAGCGAGTGGACCCCGAGCTCGCTGTATCCGACCGCTGACACCATCCCGAAAGTGGCGACGCCCCAGAGGTCCCGGACGCTCTTGGCGCCTGCATAGCCGAAGGAGGCCCTCAGGCCGTTCGCCAGGCTTCCCAGCACCCCCTCGACGGGTCCCGCGTAGGAGACGTAGGCCTCGACCCCCTCGTCGAGCCCCTTGGCGGGCACGCTGTACCGGTCCAGGGCGAACCGGGCCTTGCGCGCCGCGGCGCTGGCCATCCCTCTGTGCACCTTCATCTTCCTCCCGTTCTTCACGATGACCTTGCTCGGGGACTCATCGGTGCCCGCCAGCACGGACCCGAGCATGACCGTGGACGCGCCCGCGGCCAGAGCCAGCGAGGCGTCGCCCGAGCCCCTTATGCCACCGTCCGCTATTATCGGGATGTCGAGGTTGAGCTCGCTGGCCGCTGTTGCCACCTCGGCCACAGCGAAGAGGGTCGGGGCGCCGACGCGGGTCACCTCGGATGTGATGCAGACCGAGCCGGACCCTATGCCGACGCGGAAGGCGTCCACTCTCGGCAGCTCGGCGACGATGTCGTGGACCGCCCTCTTGGTGCCTATGTTCCCGGCGATGAAGTCCTTGCTGAGGTTCGGAATCACCTTGGCGGCGGCCTTGAGGATGTTCGAGTTGTGGAAGTGCGCCACGTCGGCAACCAGGAAGTCCGCCACCTTGTCGAGCGCCTCACAGCGCCTCGGGTCCATGGGGGAGATTGACGCGCCGACGAGGGGCCTCCCCTGCTGGTCCGCGCTCTTGACCTGCATCTTGGAGGCCTTCACCCTCTTGACCTGCTCGACCTGGTCCTCGACGCTCAGGTTCCGGTGGATCACGCCTGCTCCGCCGAGGCGGGCCATCTCAAGGGCCAGCCTCCACTCCGTGACGGTGTCCATGGGCGACGACAGGAACGGGAGCTCGAGCGCTATCCTCTTGGTCAGGTTCGTCGAAAGCACTATGTCACGAGGCTCGACCTCGCTCCGACCGGGCAGCAGTATGAAGTCGCGGAAAGTGAAAACGCTGGTCGCATTCTTCAGCTTAGAATCGAAACCGAGTGGCAAGGTTATGCTCCTTGCCAAAGCAAGCACCCCAAGGTGCTATAATAAGGGTTACGGCTCCCGATGGGTCTGCCCCATCAGGTTGGCGCCCAGCCCGATCACCCAGATCACGGCAGGGTAGGCGACCATCCTCTCCATTCCTCCGGGGCCCACCCCCAGGTAGGTCCCGCTGGCATAGAGGACCAGCGCGGCCAAGGTGAGGAAGCCCAGGACGGCGGCGCAGTAGGACAGCGGCGGACCGACGACCCTGTAGGTCGTGACGGCGGCGAGGCCCGTGAAGAAGAAGGCCAGGAATGACACGAGGACGTGCAGCCCACCCGTCGTCTCCGGAAAGATTCCGACTCCCATAGCACCGAGGCCGCCCATGAGCGCTAGCACCCCTGTGACGCGGTACCGGCTGGAGAAGATCAGGTATCCGCCCAGGGCCCCTGCGAGCCCCAGGATGAAGACGCTGGCATCGAAGATCCCGGCCGACGGCTGGTGTATCACGCAGACTGACCCGCAGTCCGCGCCGAGGTCGCTGATGTAGTTCCCCGAGACGCTGTAGCCGGGGAAGAGGGCCTCCGCCACGATCATGGCGACCATGAACTGGCTCCCCCCGAGGAACATGAGCAACCCGGCCAGCCGCAGGGGGTTACGGGCCAGGGGCGAGGCTACACCTGCTCCTGTGCCTGGACCGCCTTCATCTCGATCTCGACCTCCTGGAGGTCCTTGATGGAATCGATGAGACTCCAGAACCCGTAGTAGGGGAAGGAAACTATGTCGGCGTACTGGACCAGCTTGGGGAAGGTCTCCCTCTCGATGTCGCCCGTCTCGGGCAGATGCTTCATGATCTTCTGCGAGTTGATGATGTAGACCCCTCCGTTTATCCAGACGTCCGGGAACTCCGGCTTCTCCTCGAACTTCCTGACGACCTTCAGCTTGTCGATGTGGACGATGCCGAACCTTGACTTGTAGGGGACGAGCGCCATGGTCACCGTCGGCTGCGTGCCGGCCGTCGTGTGGGAGGCGACCATGTTCTTGAGCGGGAGCGACGTTATGATGTCGCCGTTCATCACCACGATGTTCTCGCCTGGGCTTCCCATCTTAAGCAGGGCCGTCCTGATTGCGCCTCCGGTGCCCAGCGGGGTCTCCTCCACGCTGTAGGAGATTGGAACGCCAGCGTAGTTCGAGCCGAAGTGCTCCTTGAGCCTGTCTGCCTTGTATCCGCAGAGGAACACGACCTCATCAAGGGGGATCTCCCTCTTGAGCCAGTCGATCTGCCACTCGGCTATCGGGCGTTCGTTCACCAGGACCAGCGGCTTCGGCCTGTCCTCGGTGAGGGGCCTCAGGCGCAGACCCTGCCCTCCCGCCAGAATGAGGGCCTTCATGGCCTATCGGACACCGCGGGGGTTGCCTGGTTGGAGGATAACGAGAGAGGAATTGTGTGGAACATGCGAACTCTCTTCATTGGCTCCGCGACGCCGGACAATATTTAGGCTTTTGGCGCGGCGTTCAGTCCAGTATGTAACGGGCAAGCTCCGGCTTGCCCCGCGTCGACACGTAGACGCCCGGGAGACCAAGGTCCCGCAGGGCGTCCGTCACCCGCCGGGCCTCCTTCAGGAGAGCGCTCTCGCCTTCCAGGGCGATCCTGTCCAGCTCCGGCGGCAGGTCCCAGCCGAACCTCTCCCTGCAGGCGCTGATGTCCTGACGACTCCTGAAGGGGAAGACGTTGTGCAGCACCTTCTTCTCCAGTCCGTTCCTCCTCAGTGCGCCCACGTGCCTCTCGAGGGTCCGTGAGAGGTCCGAGGTCGGAGGCTGGGCCAGCAGCAGGTCGGCTCCCGCCTTCAGGCGGGCCTCTGCCAGCCTCACGCCCCTGGGGCGGGCCAGCGCCGATATGTCCACGGGCGAGAGGAGCGTGGCGTTCACGTCGGCCCTGTCGGCCAGGGCCCGCGCCTCGGCCAGGACCTCCGCGAGGGTCCTGAAGTCGTAGACGTTCTTGGACCCGTCCCCTTCGCCGTAGGGGTCTCCCCAGACCAGCGAGACAGACTCGAGACCGAGGGAGAGGCAGGTCAGGAACATCGTCCTGATCGCCTTGCGGTTCATGTCACGCGTGGGAATGACCGGAATCACCTCTGCGCCGAGCTCTTCCTTCAGGACGCCAGCAGTGTAGACGCTCGCCAGCTGCAGCCTGGCCGGATCCTTCATGTCTGCCACCAGGATGCCGTCGGCCAGGCCCTCTATCCTCCGGACCCGTGCCACCATGTCCCTCATCTTCTGCTTGATCCCGATGAGGGGCTCGCGGGCCGCCTCGGCGCTGAAGTTCGGGGGGAAGACCTCGATGAGCGTCGTGAAGATGCCCCGGTTCATCCGCTCGATGAGCCTCAATCGCTAGATCACTTTCTGGCGATAGACCTGGGCGCCGGACTGCAGGGACGCCTCTGCCCTGCCCAGCTCGAGGGTCAGGTAGGCGAGGTGGCGCCGGCTTATACCCAGCACGTCGGCCTCGTCGTTGAGCGACTGGAAGATCCGCTCCGCCGACCTCGACTTGTAGCGCCGCTTGGGCACGTGCTCGTAGGAGTAGTAGGTGACGAGTATGTCCTTGGTCTCCCGAAGGATCGAGACAAGGAAGTAGCCCTGAGGGTCGTACTCCTTCGAGGTGAGCCGAGACGGGGCCGCCTCGGCGGGACGCCCAAAGTAGACGTCGTCCCTCGCGATGGTGAGCGTGACGTTCTTGGCGTAGGCAACCTCCCGATTGAGATTCCTCTGGCCGCAGTGCGGATGCACGAACTGGATCCTGTCCTCGCCGAGCCTCGCCCTGGCGAATTCAATCATCTTTCCCGTCTCCTCTGCGGTCTCGGTTCTCAGGCTCTGGCTGTCCGTGCAGCCCAGCCCGATGAGCTGGTCGTAGTTCCTCCTGCTGGCCTCGTCGAACAGACGCGGATAGTGGTAGAAGTCGAGGGATATGGTATGCACCTTGGTGCGCAGGAGCGAAGGGAAGATCCTGGACGCGTCGCCGCAGGCGTGGAGCACCACCGGGAGCCGGGCGGCGGAAGCCACCTCCTCGTAGAGGCCCAGGAAGTAGTCAGGAGTGAAAGAGTCCGAGGCGACGGCGGGAGAGTCGAGTTGGATCCATGAGACTGCGCCCGAGTCCTGAAGCTGCACTATCTCGGGAATCACGATCTTCCTGTTTATCTCCACGGCGAGCTCCCTGGCGTCCGCATAGGAGCCCGTGTTTATCTTGGCGAACCTGGCGAGGGTGTAGGCGTCCGTGATGGGCTCCTTGATCTCGTAGTGCGACGGGAGCGCGTTCCGGGCGTGCAGGACGTCCGCCAGTCTGTTGGAGCCGACCCTTGAGATCTTCTCGTCCACGAAGGCCTCGGCGCCGTTCCACCTGATTCCCTTGACGAACTTCGGGTCCAGAAACAGGGAGTAGAGGTCTCCCCTGGACTGGCCGGTCGAGGGGACCTCGATGCCTGCGGACGTGAAGTCCTCCAGCGCCTCGTCGATGGCCCAGAGGTACGGGTCGACCACCTCGTCCCCGAGGCCGTGGCTGGAGATCGTGAGATAGTACTCGATGTCCTCCGGCTTCGGGAAGGTCGGGTAGCTGCCGATGGTGGTCGTCTTGGGAATCAAGCTGAGGAAAGGTCACCTCTGGCTTTCTCCGCTCCCGCCACCACGAGGTCCAGCATGCTCTGGGCGACCTCGGGCCTCCTAGTTCTCAGGCCGCAGTCGGGGTTGACGTAGAGCAGGCGGGGGTCCAGCTCGGTCACCTTGGCAGAATAGAGCACCCTGTCCGCGACCACGTCGACGCTCGGCAGCCTGTCTGTGTGGATGTGAATCACCCCGACTCCGAGCCCTTTCTGATAGCCGTATTCCCTGAACAGCTTGAGGTCTGCGAAGCCCGGCCGGGCCTCGTCGGAGACCCCGCGGCCGTAGCCGTCTCTGTTCCCGTACTCGAACGAGAATCGCTCGCACTTCTTCATCTCGAGTATCTCCGGGAAGAGCATCCCGTAGCCGACGCGCGGGGGGAAGCAGCTGTGGACGCTGAAGGTGGCAGCAAGGCCCTTCGTGGTTTCGTTGAACGCCTCGGCCACCAGCCCGATGTCCTCCCGCGACTGGTACTGGGTCGCCGCGGGGATGTCGATCTGCACTTCGTCCGCGCCCCGGGCGATGAGCTCCCGGATGACCTTCCGGATAATGCGCGCCAGGTCGAGGGTGAACTCACGCCTCGCGTTGAAGGACCTCTCGAGCGGGGAGACCTTCTCCTTCGCCCACTTCGATGTGTAGTAGTGGTTGTCCGACCAGGCCATGATGGTGATCGCGTCAGTCACAGGGACCTTGACCTTGCGTCTAGTGTGTTTCTGCGTGAAGAGCAGCTCGTCGACGTGGTAGTTGTTCCTGTAGGCCGGCGGCGACCTTATCGAGGCCATCCTCCAGTACTTGTTGTCGAAGCTCCTGACCCTCCCGATGAACTCGAAGCCTCCGATGTTGGAGACGGGAGTCTCGTACATCTCCGTCCTCGCCTGTTCCCCGGACCAGACCAGGTCCAGCCCCTGTCGGAGGGCCAGGCCGCTGCCTGCGGTCTCTCCCATCCTGATGGCGTAGAGCAGCGAGAAATCCACGATCGCCAGCCTCTCCTCTTCCGTGAAGCCGGCCCTCTTCGAGAGGAGCTTGAGGAGCTCGTCTCTCGCTGGGACCTGCAGCTTGTCGCCCCAGACCTTCGCCGACACAAGGTCCGCATCCTCAAGTCTCATCTGCCTGAACGGCTTGGTCCTCCATGAGAACTTGGGGAGGCTCCCTATCTCCTGGGTCGGGAAGGACCTGCTCAAATTCATCTGCCTCCGAGGGCCTTCCTGAGGGCGCCCAGCCGCCTGAGCTTGTCGTCAGCGCAGACGCGTGGGACATACCGGAGGTCGGAGGACGGCGCCAGTGTGATCGACCGCGACCCGGTCCGCTCCAGGACCCGTTCGACCTTGCCCCTCAGCTCGTCGACGCTCTCAAGATAGGTGCTCCTCGCGTCAGCGACGCCCGCGATGATTCCCTTCCTGGTGCCGGCGAGAGAATCAGGGTCGGTCTGCGTGAAGTCGAAACCGATGTCGTCGGTGGGTATGTCGTCGAAGAGCTGGGGGATGTAGGGCGAGGCGTCACCGAAGAGGGTGTGGAAACCGGTACGGACCGACGTTCCCCTGGTGCTGGTCCTGATCGCCTCGCCGAGCTGCTTCAACCGGTCCCTAGTCAGGGGCTTTCTCCTGGACCGGGCGACAAGCGCTGGCGACGAGAACTGGACGTATTCGACGCCCTTCTCCCCGAGCGTCCGGAGCTCCTTGTTCATGGCCTCGGCGAAGGCGAAGAGCAGCCGCTCCGCGTTGCCGTAGTGGGAGTCCTCCGCGAGCTCCGAGAACGTGAGCGGATCGGGCAGGGCAATCCTGAACCGGCCTCCCTTCGTGAGCCTTCGTTCGATTCTCCTCCAGATGACCTGGCCGCTGCTCGAGATCTCCCCGTCCACGACCGGCGTCTGGTAGAAGGTGTTCGTCTCGTACCACCTGACCATTGCGCCCTTCTTCACTCCCGCAAAGCCGCTCGTGAACGGCGTCAGGAAGTCCTGCCATGCTACTGTAATCTGGCCGTCGGATATGTAGTCGGCCCCGACGTCCTTCTGCAGGGCCACGAGGGAATCCACGTCCTCCCTGAAGGCGGCGTTCAGCCCCTTCGAGTCGATCCTCCCCCGTTCCCAGTCCTGGGTCGCCTGGATGGTCGCTTCGTTCCTGGCATGAACCCCGGTCAATGAAAGTTTGAACTCGGTCATCTAATCCAACCTGAGGTCTGACTGGGAGTCCGAGCCGATATTCATATGATATAAGCTGTTCTGACATGGGAATTCCTTGATTCATCGGAGAGGGACTCGAGCGGGCCACTGGAGCGAGGCGGCCGCGGCAGAACGTCAGTCCATGCCCGCCAACTGAGCGAGGACCCGGATAAGGGCCTGCGTCCCCTGCTCCCCGCCGCCCGAAGCCTCGAGGGCGTTGTAGAGCTGGTGCGCGACGCTCGCCGTGGGCAGCGCGACCCCCATCTCATCTCCGCTGCTGAGCAGGATCTTGAGGTCCTTCTGGAGAAGTTTCACCTTGAAGCCGGGGGCGAAGTCCCCGTCCGCGGCCCGGGGGCCGAGATTGACCAGGCTCCAGGAGGAGGCTGCGCCCGCCGAGAGGGAGTCGATCACCATCTTCGGGTCCAGCCCTGCCTTCTTCGCGAAGACGAGACACTCGCAGACCGCCATGATGTTGCCAGCCACCAGAATCTGGTTGGCCAGCTTGGTCAACTGCCCCGAGCCGCTTCCACCCATGAGGACTATCTTCTTGCCCATCGCCTGCAGCACGGGAAGGCAATCGTTGAAGGCGTCTTCTGGCCCTCCCACCATTATCGTCAGCGTGCCTTCGCGCGCACCCCTGTCGCCGCCGCTGACGGGCGCATCCAGCATCCGGGTCCCCGCCTCGGCCAGCCGGGCGGAGATCACCCTCGTGGCCCTGGGAGAGATGGTGCTCATGTCAATGACCACGAGTCCCTTCCTCGCGGCCTCAATCACGCCGCCCCTGCCCAGGATGACCTGCTCCACGTCGGGGGTGTCGGTGACCATCGTTATCACGACGTCTGACTCGCCCGCCACTTCCCCGGGCGAGGCAGCCACCCTGGCGCCCGCGGCAGCCAGGGCGTCGGCTGGACCCCTGCTCCTGTTGTAGACGGTCAGCGGAAAGCCCGCCTTCAGTAGGTTCTGCGACATCGGCCGGCCCATGATTCCGAGCCCGATGAAGCCGATTCTCTTCATTGCGCGCCGCGGGGGCGCATGCGATTTATGTCTTGGGCCGGGGACCAGGGGTCCGCATGGCAATCACGAAGGGAACGAGGACGATGAGGAACGTCGCCCCCAGCGCGAGGTACGCCGCCGTCAGCCCGAACTGGACCCAGATGGCTGTTCCGACCAGCGGCCCGACTATTATGCCGACGTCCTCGGCCGCGCCGTAGATTCCCATGGCCGTCCCTGCGTAGCGCGTCGGTATCCCGACCATCAGCAGCGAGAGTGACAGAGGGCTCACGGCGGAGAAGCATGCGCCCTCCAGGAGGCCGGCCACGACGATCTGCCAGACGCTGTGGAGCTGGGTCAACAGGGCGAAGACCCCGAAGCTGCACGCCAGTGCCACCGCAATGATCCTCCTGGCGCCGAGTCCGCCCCGTGAGGCGACGAGCGGCTGGAACACCGCCGTCGAGACCCAGAACGAGGAGAGGACCACGCCCGCCTGGGTAGTGGTCGCCGAGATTGACGGGGTCTGCGTGACCACGAGCTGCATCAGGTTCACGAAGAAGGAGAAGCCTATGAAGGTCGGGACGGCGACCAGGGAGAGCAGAGGCAGGCCCCTCCAGTCCAGCGGAGGCCTGGGTTCCGTCCCAGCCGAGCCTGCCCTGACGGCGCCTGGACCGCCCCCGGCCGCGTCCCTGTTTGAGAGCAGGTACAGGAGATAGGCCAAGACCGACACGGCGGCTGCGATGAAGAATGTGGTGCCGAAGCTGATCACAGGCTCCGTCAGGCTCGCGACGAGGGAACCCAGGGCCTGGGCAAGGGCGTATATGCCACCCAGCAGCCCGAAGCCTCCCGCCCACCTGCCCGAGTCGTTCTGCCTTATCACCTGCGACCGGGTGACGACCGCGAGGATGGGGCCCGAGATTCCGAGAAGGAACTCGACAAGTATGGCGCCTCCGGTGTTCCTGACGAACGGGACGATGAGGAAGGTGGCCGCGGTCATGGCGACGCTGGCGAAGATCAACCGGTCCGGACCCATCCTGTCGAAGAGCACACCCCAGAGAATCTCGAAGATCAGGAGGCTCACCCCGAAGAAGCCGATGGAGATTCCGACCTGGAGAAGGGGGATCCCGACGGACACGAAGTAGAGCGGGAGCAGCAGCCCCGTGACCCCCCTCATCAGGGTGAAGACCGAGTAGAGGGAGAGGAACGGAAGACGGCTCCGGCTGCTCAATCGGAGAGGTCGACTTGAGTTTTTCTTTTAAGCGTTCGGACCAGACAGCCTTTTCTGCCGGCCTGCCTGACTGCGGCCTTCGGTTGGAAGGAAAGGTCATCACAGGGAACAGGGCGATGGCGGCGACCGAACATCCGCTGGCGTCTGCGGCGGCCTGCAGGGCGATGCGCGGGGGAGGCAACGCCTTCGACGGCGCGGCCGCCGCCAGCTTCGTGCTTGCCGTGACCCAGCCCCACCTCGGGGGCCTGGGAGGAGACTTCTTCGGCCTCTTCTACAGCGCCCGGGAGAGGAAGGTGCTCTGCCTGAACTCCAGCGGATGGGCCCCGTCTTCGGCGAGCGTCGAGGGAATCAGGGCCTCGGGCCAGGAAACGGCCCCGAGGTTCGGTCCCGCCAGCGTCGTCGTCCCCGGGCACGTCAGGGGAGTCTACGAGATGCAGAGGAGGTTCGGGAACTTGGACTTCACGGCGTCCCTCGACGACGCCACGAGGCTGGCGAGCGAGGGATTCCCCATCGGCGAAGGGCTCGTCCGCTCCCTGTCGGACCTCCGCGGCGAGCTCTCGGAAGAAGCGTTGCGGGTCTTCGCCGGCGGCGGGAGAGTCCCTTCGGTGGGGAGCACCCTCAAGCAGCGAAGGCTCGCCGAGACCCTCGGAGAGATAGCGGCGGAGGGGCCGGATGGGTTCTACTCGGGCCGTGCCGGGAGGGCAATCCGCCAGGCCGTCTCTGGCGAGGGCATCTCGGTCAGCGAAGACGACCTTGCGGCCTTCGAGCCCGAGTGGTGCGACCCGCTCGTCATGCGCTACGGAGGAGCCGAGGTCGTCGAGGTTCCTCCCAACAGCATGGGCGCCACCACCCTCCTGATGCTCAAGCTCCTGCAGGAGGCAAACCTGGCCTCGCTCGACCCCAGGTCTGCCGAGAGAATCGGCGCCACCGTCGAGGTCGCCAAGGCAGCCTACGCCGCAAGGGACAGGGAGCTCGGCGACCCGAGGTTCGTGCCCTTCAGCCTCGAGAGATTCCTCAGCTCAGGTCGGGCTCCTGGGACCCAGAAGAGGATCGACCGGGCGGACACGACCTACTTCGCAGTGGCCGACGAAGAGGGCAACCTGCTGTCATGTATCCAGAGCATCTTCCATGTCTTCGGCTCGAGGGTCTTCCTGGACGGCTGCGGGTTCTTCCTCAACAACAGGGGCTCGGCCTTCTCCATGGCGGGGCCCAATCGAGTGGAGCCGAGGAAGAGGCCCCTACACACGCTCTCGTCTCTGATCCTCCTCGGCGAAGGAGGACCAACCGTGGCGACCGGATGCAGCGGCGGAGAGTACAGGCCGCAACAGCACGCGCTCCTCGTCACCAACCTGGTCGACTACTCCATGGGCCTCGAGGAGGCCATCGACTTCCCGCGGTTCCTCTGGGACGGGCGAGACACCGTGAGGATAGAGGGCGGGTACAACGGCCTCGACGCGCTACCGATGAGGTACGACCTTCTGAGATACCCAGGACCGACGGGGGTCGCCCAGGGAATCGAGCTGACCGAGGGCGGCGTCAAGGGCGTCTGCGACCTCAGAGGAGAGGGCCTCCCGTCGGGAACCTGAACAAGGTTTAAGATTCCCGCTCGGAGTCGCGCCCGCATGCTTCTTGGAAAGCTGGAGGACTCGCCGTCACTGGAGATGGTCAACCTGGTGCTCGAGATGAAGACCAAGGGCGAAGACGTCATTTCGCTTGCCCCGGGAGACCCCTCCTTCGACACGCCCCGGGAGATCGTGGAGGTCGCGCATAGAAGCATGCTGGAGGGCGGAACTCACTACGTCCACTCCTACGGCACCCTGGACGTACGCAATGCGATCGTGGACAAGGTGCGCAGGAAGAACGGGATCAACTCAAAGCTGGAGAATGCCATATTCATCACGGCGAAGATGGCTGTCTTCGCGTCCCTAGCGTCGGTCTCGGGCGGGGTCTATGAGGCGCTCGTCCCGGACCCAGGCTACTTCTACTCTGAGCCCGTTATACTGACCGGAGGCAGGCCGGTGCGCTACAGGCTCTCGCCCAGCTTCGGTCTGGACCTGGACGAGATCAAGAAGAAGACCGGGCCGAAGACAAGGGCCATAGTCATCAACACCCCATCCAACCCGACGGGGACCGTCTTCGGGAGGAGCGAGCTGCGGGAGCTCTACGAGTTCTGCAGCGAGAAAGGGATCTTCATCCTGAGCGACGAGGCCTACGAGGACCTGGTCTACTCCAAGGAGCACGTCTCCATAGGGTCCCTTGAGAAGAAGCCCGAGCGGGTGCTGTCGCTCTATACGCTATCCAAGAGCTACTCGATGCCGGGATGGAGGGCGGGCTACATCGTCGGCCCCGCAGACAGGGTGGTGCTCGTCAACAAGCTCCTGGAGCACACGGTCACCTGCTTCCCCCCTTTCATCATGCACGCCTCCGCCTACGCGCTGAACAACGGCGAACGCTTCGTAAGGCAGTTCAAGAGGGAGTACGTGAAGAGGAGGAAGCTGCTCAACGACCGGATGGCGGAGATACCCACGATGAAACCGACGGAGGTCGAGGGCGCGTTCTACGCGTTCCCTGGCTACGGGCTCAGGATGAAGTCTCGGGACCTGACCCGCAAGCTCATCAAGGAACAGAACGTGGCCGTCCTTCCCGGCACCGCCTTCGGGCCATCGGGGGAACAACACCTCAGGCTCTGCTTCGCGGCGCCCGAGGATACCATAGACCGGGCCATGGACGGCATGAAGGCATTCTTCGATGAGCACCGGTAGTCGGCCCGAGCGGGCGGAGACGGACGGGTCCGGGGTCTGATCGGGCGGGGAGCCGCGGCCAGTGGCGCGCCTACATTCCTGCGATGCTCGTGGGTTCGATGACGAGGATCACCCTCTTCTCCGCGGCGTTGCGGCCCTGGTACTTCTTGTTGCCAGTGTACTTGAAGGACAGGGAGTCGATGTGCTCGTCCGCCCTCTTGCCCGTTATCCTCTTCGTGACCTTGCCCTTGAGTGAGACATAGGAGTAGGGGTTCGCCGAGTCGGCGACGGCGATGGTGACCCTCGGGTCCCTCGAGACGTTCCTCTCCTTCACTCTTCCCACTGCTGTGTTGATCAGCACCCTGGAGCCGTCTGTGTCAGCCCAGACTGGGGTGAGGTGTGGAGATCCGTCACGGCCTATCGTAGCGACGAACGCGAAGTTCTTCCCCTTCAGCAGCTTGACAGCCTTCTCGCTGAGCTTTATCATCCCGAGACGTCTTTCTCGGGGGGCCAAGTTTAACCTTTGCCTCAGGCGACGGATCACGCCGCGGACGTCCATCGTGCGGCCTGCTCCCGCACAGGACCGAGTGCCGAGGCAGGGGGAGCCTGAGTGCTTAATACAACCCTCGGGGCCTGAAGGCCCGATTGAGCGGCACCACGGGCTTCGAGTTTCTTGCCGAACCGGTGAGGGGAATCCTGGATGAGCTGGGGATCCGGGCCCCCACACCTCCCCAGACCCAGGCGTCTCCGCTGATCGCAAAGGGCGAGAACGTCCTGGTGATAGCACCGACGGGGTCGGGAAAGACCGAGGCGGCCATGCTCCCGCTGCTGAGCCGTCTCGTCAGCGAGGGTCATGGAGACGGGATTTCGATCATCTACATCACGCCGCTGAGAGCCCTGAACAGGGACATGCTGAGGCGCCTGCAGATCCTGTGCTCCCGGCTGTCGCTCACGATAGACGTGAGGCACGGCGACACGCCTCTCTCGCAGAGGCAGAAGCAGTCCAGGAACCCCCCTGACGTGCTGGTCACGACGCCCGAGACCCTCCAGGCGATACTCCCCGGCGCGAGGATGCGGCGAAACCTCGCGACGGTCATGGCCGTCGTGGTCGATGAGCTCCACAACCTCGTGGAGAGCAAGAGAGGCGTCCAGCTCACCGTGGGGCTGCAGAGGCTGAGGAAGGTCGCGGGAGACTTCCAGCTGGTCGCGCTCTCGGCCACGGTGGGCAGCCCCGAAGAGACCGCCCGGTTCATCTTCGGGGAGACCGAACACCGCATCGTCAGGGCCGCCGTGCCCAAGGAGTTCAGGTACAGGGTGGAGTACCCGACCCCGGGCTCGAATGACAGCGAGATCTCCAGAGAGACATTCAGCACCATAGACCTAGCGGCACGCCTCTCGGTCATCAACGAGCAGATCGCATCGCACGAGTCGACCCTCATCTTTGTGAACAGCAGGACCCTCGCGGAGATGCTCGGGGAGAAGCTGAACAGGCTCAGGGGTGACGTAGGGGTCCATCATGGCTCGCTTCCGCGGGAGGAGAGGGAGCGCGTCGAGAACGCCTTCAAGCAGCGCCAACTCAGAGCGCTGGTCTGCACCTCGACGCTCGAGCTCGGCATAGACATAGGCTCGGTGGACCTCGTCGTCCAGTACATGTCGCCGAGGCAGGTCACCTCCCTGATTCAGCGCGTCGGGAGGTCAGGGCACGACCTGAGAAGGACGTCCGAGGGCATTGTGATCGCCGTTTCGGCCGACGACGTGCTCGAGTCGGTCGCTTCCGTCGAGGAGGCCCGGAGCGGAAGGCTAGAGGAGACGCGGCCCTATGAGAACTGTCTCGACGTGCTCGCGCACCAGATCGCCGGATACCTGATGGACTACGAGACCATGGAGAAGAGCGCCCTCCTGGCCGAGGTCAGGAAGGCGCATCCGCTGAGCCACCTGACCGACGAGGCGTTCCAGCGGGTCGTCGACTACATGGGGCAGCTCCGCAAGCTGAGAGCCGAAGGAACCAACCTCGTGAGGACGAGGGGTACGCGCGAGTACTACTTCACCAACCTTTCGACGATCCCCGATGAGACGCGCTACTTCGTGGTGGACGTGGCCGACAACCAGACCGTGGGCATGCTGGGGATGGAGTTCGTTCTCCTGCACGCGAAGGTCGGGCTCCACTTCATACTCAAGGGCAGAATCTGGCAGATAGAGAAGATAGCAAACGACAGGAAGATCTACGTTTCCTCGACCGAGGATCCGCTCGCCGCGGTCCCCGGCTGGGACGGCGAGATGCTGCCCATCCCGTTCGGGCTGGCCCAGAAGACCGGGCGTCTGAGGAGGAAGGTCGCCTCCGTGCTCTCGGAGAACGCCCCCGAGGCCTCTGCAGAGCTGCTTTCTGCTCAACTTCCCGTGACCGTTGAGGGCGCCCGAATGGTCGCCGACGAGATCGGCGAGCACCTGCGGCTCGGAGCGCCTCTGCCGGGTGACGATCTCATCCTGCTCGAGGGATGGCAGAGGTACCTGATAATCCACTCCTGCTTCGGGGAGAACCTCAACAGGACGCTCGCCTACACCTTCGAGGAGCTGCTCTCTCGAAGGGGCCTGATACGCCTCTGGTACCTCGACGGATACCGTATCATGATAGAGCTTACGGTCGACTCCTCGGAGGTCGACCTCACCGCGCTGGCGGCCCAGCTGTTCGGGGTCTCTCCCGAGGAGTTCGAGAGGACCTATGCGGTGGCGGCCCAGAGGAACTTCCCGTTCCCCGGGAGGGTGAAGGCGATAGCCGAGAGGTTCGGGGCGCTCAGGCGAGGCCAGTTCATCGCCCACCCCAACCTGTGCTCGTTGCCGACCCGGTTCGAGAGTACCCCGGTCTTCGAGGAGGCCCTTCAGGAGACGGGACGAGACCTTCTTGACATGAAGAGGGCGAAGGAGCTGCTCGTCTCCGTAGCGCAGAGGAAGGTCAGGGTGGAGACCTTCCTCTCGGATGAGAAGCCCACACCCATAGCGTACCACATACTGTACCGCTACCTCGACGTCCCCGAACTGGTCGCGCCCGACTCCCTCGCCAGGACCACCATCGAGAAGATGAAGCTCAGCATCTACGGCACCTCGATCGAGACGGTCTGCATGAAGTGCGGGCGCGGGCAGGGCTTCAGGACCATCGGCGAGCTGCCCGAGGAACCGCGCTGCACCCACTGCGGCTCGGGCCTCCTCTCTCCCTCGTTCTGGACGGGGAGCCAGGTGGCGAAGCTGATGGAGAGGAAGCTGCGTCGAGAGGCGCTGAGCGAGGACGAGCGGTCGGAATTGGCGAAGGCAAGACGCGCGGCCGACCTTGTTCTCTCCTACGGAAGGAGGGCGATAATCGCCCAGGCGGTCTACGGCATCGGTCCGCAGACCGCGTCCAGGATTCTGGCGAGGATGGACGAAGACGAGGAGAGCTTCTACAGAGAGCTGCTCGAGGCGAAGCTGAAGTTCATCGAGACCAGGCCATTCTGGTGAGCCTCTCGGTCGGCCCTAGGCGCTCACGGCCCTGAGGAAGAACTCGGTTATGAAGCGCTTCGACTTCTCAAGGTCTCTGGACTTGGCGAAATGGAACTTCTGGAAGACCACGTTGTTGAGCATCCCGAGCAGGCAGTCCGCGGCGCTCGTCGGGTCGACCTTGGCGAATCTGCCCTCGGCGATTCCTTTCCGCACAATCAGCTCTGCGACATCGTGGACCTCGTCGAGTTGTTCGCTGATGCGGGCCGCGCCCACGGGGTCCAATCGGGAGGACTCGGTCAGGTACAGGCCCGGCTCGAAGGCCTCCGTGGGGTAGGAGGTCAGGTAGATTGAGATGAAGGCCTCGATTTCCTTGGCCGCGTCCTTCAGATCCGCCTGGCTGCGCAGCTTTGTGATGAATTTCTTCATGCTCAACCTCTGGCTGACAGCGGCCTCGAAGAGGCGCTTCTTGTCCTTGAAGTAGTAGTAGATCATCGGAGGGGAGGTGTTCGCCTCCTTGCACACGTCCCTGATGGAGACGTTGGCGTAGCCCTTCTCGGAGAAGAGCCTGGCCGCGGCCTCGAGTATCACTTCGTAACCCTGCTTCGTCTTCGGCAACTCATTCAACTGGTGCTGGGAAGCGAGCGCCGCGGGGATAAATTGCTTTGCGTCGCCCGGGGTTATCTAACGCTCGTTAAAACTTATGTACCGGGGTTCGCCGCCGTCGACCAAAGTTGGTCTCCAACGCCAGACGGATAGTTCTCGGGAGCCTATTTGGCGCTTCAATCCTGGTCATCGGCGGGTTCGTCCCGGCGCCCACTTCGGAATTCCTTGTCGGCTTCCAGGCGTTCCTCCTTGCAATCAGCTTCCTGGTGGTCGGCAGGGGAGGGGCGACCTACGTCGGCATCGTCAGCGGCCTGCTGATCACGCTGGTGAAGATCGCTTTCTTCCCACTTGACCTCATCTTCGCAGTCGGCTTCGGGGTCATGGTCGACGCGCTCTCCCTTGCGTTCCACGTCAAGGACGGCAGCACGGTGAGGAAATGGAGGCTCGTCGCGGCCATGACGGTCAGCACCGCAGTGGTGGGGTACGTCGCCTACTATGTGAGCGCCGTGCTCACCAACCTTGTCCCCAACGAGCTGATACTGGACGCGACGGTGCTCCTGTTCGGGGTGGCCAGCGGCTCCATCGCCGGCTACGCTGCCGCCGTCGTGTGGAACAGGTACCTCAGGTCCAGGTTCTAGGCGGGCCGCTGCGAAGCGGCCATGCTCTTAATAGGCCGAGATTCTTCCTCGGCGCAGCAAGATGAGGGTCAGGAAGCTCTTCCGCGGTTTCGAAGAATACGGCTGGGAGACGCCCAGCCGGGAGATAGCGGCCAGGGTCGGGCTCAGCGTCGACAGGATTGTGAGGCTCGACACCAACGCCTCGCCCTTCCGGCCTGAGGCTGCCCTCACGGACCTAGGCCGCGTCCTCGACGGGTTGGAGGTCAACCAGTACCCTGACACATCCTACGCCGACCTGGCCGAGGGGCTCTCGGCCTACACGGGAAAGGAGGCCGACAGGCTCGTCGTCACGAACGGGGCAGACGAGGGGCTCGACATCGTCACGAAGGTCCTGCTCGACCCCGGTGACCAAGTGGTGGTGCCGGCACCGACCTACTCCATGTACAGGATTGCTTCCAGCATAATGGGCGCCAGGGTTGTCAGCGTCCCGCGGAGGGGAGACTTCGGACTGGACGTCGAGAAGATGCTCGGCGCGGTCACGAAGAAGACCAAGGCAGTCTTCCTCTGCAACCCCAACAACCCCACCGGGAACCACTCTCCAGAAGAGGAGGTGGAGAGGCTGGCCAGGGAATCGGGGGTCGCTGTGGTCGTCGACGAGGCTTACTTCGAGTTCTGTGGCCGGAGCTCCATCGACCTCACCGACGGGCTTGACAACGTCATAGTGTGCAGGACCCTCTCCAAGGCGTTCTCCATGGCCGGCGTCAGGGTGGGCTACCTGGTGGCCAAGGCCGAGACCACTCGGGCGCTCAACCTGGTCAGGCCGCCGAACAGCCTCTCGGTCATCTCCCTGTTCCTGGGCAGAGCCGCCCTCGACCATCAGGACGAGATGAGGAGAAACGTGAGGACGACTGTCAGGGAGAGGGAGAGGCTGCTGAAGCGGCTCGGCGAGATCAAGGGGGTCGAACCATTCCCGAGCCAGGCCAACTTCGTCCTCTTCAGGGTCGCGGGAGGCGACGCAGACGCAGTCCACAGAACGCTCATGGCCAGGGGGCTGGTACTCCGGAACCTGAGCAGGACAAAGGGGGTCGAGGGCTGCCTTAGGACGACCGTCAGCACTCGCGAAGTCAATGATAGGCTCGCCGAGGAGCTGGAGAACGCTCTCTCTGCTCTCTCGGAGCGCTAGACTTATCAGCACAGGTTGGCGCCGTGGGCAAACAGGATCGAGACATTGGAGAAGGGAGAGGTTGCCATAGTCGGAGGCCAGTTCCTCGCTCTCGCCGTGCTAGTCCTCATCCTTGGAAACTACGCAGGGACTTCGGGTCCGACGACGCACGTCGGGACGGTCTACTGGGGCGCTCCGTCCGGCGGTGTGACCCTGGCGAAGAACGCCGTGAACAGTGAGAAGTCGAATGCCAGCCTGATCTACGTCTACTACACGCTGGCGTCCAACACGGCGGTGTCCTCCATCTCTGCCAGTCGCCTGTGTCTGAACCCCGCCGCCAACAACACCGGAGAGTCGCTCATCTACACCCAGATACCCATAAACTACGACAGCCAGAGGCACCAGAACTACATCTCCTTCGGTCCCACCGGGCAGGCTGCCGGGATTGGCTGCGACTACACGGTCGTCATCACGGACACCGTGCAGCAGGTCACAACCTGGACCGGCACGGTAAAGGTCGTCTCGTGACGGCCATCGGGTCGGCCCAACCGATTTATACGCAGAGGGAGGCATTCTCACCCATGTCCGAGCTGAGCCTGCAGGACAGATACGCGCCCAGAGGTGTCTGCTTCGGTTGCGGCCCTGCCAACGACCAGGGGCTTAGAATCAAGAGCCTGGTCCGGGGAGACGAAGTCGTCTGCGACTGGAGGCCGCAGCCCCAACACCGCGCCTTCGCGGGCATCCTCAACGGTGGCATAGCGGGAGCGATCCTGGACTGCCACAGCAACTGGACAGCGGTGCACGCCATGATGGTGAGGGACGGCACAGAGGCCCCGCCGCCGACGGTCACGGCGGAGTTCACGGTCAAGATGCTGAGGCCCACGCCAATGGACGCGACCCTTCACCTCAGGGCGAAGGTGGCGGAACTCAGGGGAGACAGGGCGGTGGTCGATGCGACCCTGGAGGCATCTGGGAAGCTGTGCGCCATCTTCAGGGGAACATTCGTCGCCGTGAAGGAAGGCCATCCGGCCTACGCGAGATGGCGCTGACCTGCCTTCGCCGAGTCCTGCAGATGAAGGTCCGTCGTCCCCGGCGGTCGCGCTGGACCGCCTGCGAGCTCGGCGGGCCCCCAAGACGTAAATGCCCGGGGCGCCGGGCGCACACTTCGACAGAGAATTGAAGGCAGGGCAGAAGCGAATCCTGAACTCGGCGAGCGTCGGTCAGGAGCAGTGCACGTTCTGCAGGATAGCCCGAGGCGAACTGCCATCCCACAAGGTCTACGAAGATGAACGCTACCTGGCGTTCCTAGACATCTACCCGCTCTCCAGGGGGCATACACTGGTCTGCCCCAAGGAGCACGGCGAGACCATCTGGGACATGAAGGAACCCGAGATAGGCGGCCTCTTCCTTGCTGCCTCGAGGGTTTCGAGGGCCATCGTGGAGGCCACCGGATCGGACGGTTTCAGGCTCCTCCAGAACAACGGCGAGGCTG
>Ga0326728_10002601_pt1 | contig 59334 bp, 55 predicted proteins | sample MB3enrmetagenome_FD_207602 | JGI IMG/M metagenome (GOLD analysis project Ga0326728, IMG submission 207602) | Lab enriched peat soil microbial communities from McLean, Ithaca, NY, United States - MB31MN | ecosystem: Environmental > Terrestrial > Soil > Wetlands > Peat | place: USA: New York... | reverse complement strand
TGAGGGACGCCAGTTAACTCGTTGAAAACAAATCGGTTAGATGGCAAAGTCGTCAAAAACAAGGGGTTAAGAAGTGTTTCTTCCACGCCAATGAACAAACGACCGTGGTCAGTGATCAGTGGTCAGTCTTTCGTGCGCATGCGACCACCGCAGGAACCACGGAAAAACTTCTATGGATTCATTGTGCGATAAAGTGAGGTAATTCTCTGCAAAACAGCGAAGGATTATTTCTCCGTTCGTGCATCGCAGTCCAGGCTACAGGTGATCCAAACCACATTTGACCGCCACGCCAGAGAGGTATAAGACAAAGCTATGTGTTTAGCGATTCCGGGAAAAGTGGAAGAGATCACCACAGACGGCATGGTCCGCATGGGGCGGGTGAACTTCGGCGGGGTGGTGAAGAGGGTCTGCCTGGACTACTTACCCGAAATTGAAGTGGGCGACTACACCATTGTCCACGTGGGGTTTGCGATCTCGAAGATCGACGAGGCGACTGCCGAACAAACTCTCGCGGATTTCCGCGCCCTGGGCGTGCTGGACGAGGAACTGGCCAGCGAGGAAGAGGCATTTGCGCGCGCGGCGAAACGGCCGCAGTCGAACTGCCCTGACGGAAGCTGCGAAGCGGGGCCGAAGAAGTCCGATTGAGTTTTGAGATTTCCCAGGTCTCAGAATCGAGACCTGGGGCACCCCAAGTTCGTGCTGGGGTGAAAGGTGAGTTTGGGTTCGTGCTGTCCCGCCATTGCCGCAAAAACAGAGGCGCGGTGCCCGGCCCCAGAGGGCACCCCGGCATTTGTGGAAGGGAACTGCTCCACGGAATGAAGTACCTGACCGAGTTTCGCAACGGCGAGATCGCGCAACGTCTGGCGCGGGAGATCGCGCAGGTTGCCACACGGCCGTGGAAGATCATGGAGGTCTGCGGCGGGCAGACCCACTCCATCATTAGGAATGGCATCGACCAGATGCTGCCGCCGGGGATCGAAATGATTCACGGCCCCGGCTGCCCGGTGTGCGTGACGCCGCTGGAGCTGATCGACAAAGCGCTGGCGATTGCGGCGCAGCCCGGCGTAATCTTTTGCTCGTTCGGCGACATGCTGCGCGTTCCCGGCACCGAAGGTGATCTGTTTCAAGTGAAGGGACGCGGTGGCGATGTGCGCGTGGTCTATTCGCCGCTGGACGCAGTCGATCTCGCGGTCAAGAATCCCGGCAAACAGGTGGTCTTTTTCGGCGTGGGCTTTGAGACCACGGGGCCGGCCAATGCCATGAGCGTGCACCTAGCCAAACGGCGCGGGTTGAAAAACTTTTCCCTGCTCGTCTCGCACGTCTTGGTCCCGCCCGCGATTGAAGCCATCATGTCCTCGCCGGGCAACCAGGTGCAGGCGTTTCTGGCCGCGGGCCATGTGTGCAGCGTGATGGGTTATTGGGAGTATCCGCCACTCGCCGAAAGATTTGGCGTGCCGATTGTGGTCACGGGCTTTGAGCCGCTCGATCTGCTGGATGGCATTCGCCGCGCGGTGGTGCAGCTGGAGGCCGGACGGCACGAGGTCGAGAACGCGTATAGCCGCGTGGTGACGTTCGAGGGCAATCGCGCGGCGCAGAAGCTGCTGGGCGAGGTTTTTGAAGTGACGGATCGCGCGTGGCGCGGCATCGGCGTCATCCCGAAGAGCGGCTGGCGGCTGAATGCGGAATACCGCGATTTCGACGCCGAGCGGCGCTTCAAGATCACCGGCATTCATACGCAGGAGTCGGCGCTGTGCCGCGCGGGCGATGTGTTGCGCGGGGCCATCAAGCCGGCCGAGTGCGCCGCGTTTGGAAAAGAGTGCACGCCGCGGCATCCGCTGGGGGCGACGATGGTTTCGAGCGAAGGCGCCTGCGCGGCGTATTACAACTACGGGCGGTTTTTGTCGGCTGAGGAGCTGGCGGGCGCGGGAAAGGGAAGCTCTTAGCTGGTAGCCTGTAGCCGGTAACTTGTGGCCAGCAGAGTTTTGGACGTTTTTGACAAGCTGCAATGTCCCTTGCCGCTGCGAAGGCGGCGTTCATGCAAATGCAAAGTAGCTACTCGCTAGCGGCTATAAGCTACAGGCTGGAAGGACACGATCATTGACGGATACTTCAAAGCCGCCCGATTTCGCCAACTGGAGCTGCCCGCTGCCGCTGGCCGACTACCCGACCATCGTGATGGGCCACGGCGGCGGCGGCAAGCTGGGCAACGAGCTAGTGGAGCATCTTTTTCTGCCGGCCTTTCGCAATGCGGCGCTGGAAAATCTGGGCGACGCGGCGGTTCTTGAAGTCGCAGGCGCGCGGCTGGCGCTCAGCACGGATTCGTTCGTGGTGCAGCCCTTGTTTTTTCCCGGCGGATCGATCGGCGAGCTGGCGGTGAACGGGACGGTGAACGATCTGGCCGTTTCCGGCGCGGAGCCGAAGTTTCTGAGCGCGAGCTTCATTCTGGAAGAGGGCTTTGCGCTGGCGCAACTGGCGGCGATTGTGGACGCGATGGCGAAAGCCGCAGCCACGGCCGGCGTGCAGATTGTCACCGGCGATACCAAGGTGGTGGAGCGCGGGCACGGCGACGGCTGCTACATCACCACGGCGGGCGTGGGCGTGCTGCGTGCGGGAATTCAAGTGGGCCCGCATCGCGCGCTGCGTGGCGACGCGGTGATTGTTTCGGGAACCATTGGCGACCACGGCATGGCGATCATGAGCGTACGCGAGGGGCTGGAGTTCGAGAGCCAGATCAGGAGCGACTGCGCGGCGCTGAACGGGATGATTGCCGAAGTGCTCGACGCTGCCGGCGCGGCGGTGCATGCGATGCGCGACCCCACGCGCGGCGGGTTGGCCTCAACGCTGAATGAGATTGCGCAGGCTTCCGATGTGGGCGTTTTGATCGACGAGGCACACGTGCCGGTGCGGGTTGAGGTGCAGTCGGCGTGCGAGCTGCTGGGGCTCGACCCGGTTTATGTGGCGAATGAGGGCAAGGCTGTGTTTTTCGTGGCGCCCGAGGCGGCAGACAGCGTACTTGCCGTGCTTCGCGCGCATCCGTTCGGTCGCGAAGCCGCGCGCATTGGCCAAGTGACCGCGGAACATAAGCGGATGCTGGTGGCGCGGACGGCGATGGGCGCGAACCGCGTGATTCCGACGATGATCGGCGAGCAGTTGCCGAGGATATGCTGAGGTGACGACCGCGTGGATTTGTGTTTCTTGTTATGAGGTTCGTGCTATCCCAGGTCTCAAAAGCGAGACCTGGGGCACCCCGGCAAGAATTGCGACATTAAGAATTCCCCAACAGTCGAATGCGATTTTGGCCGCGCTGTACGCGGTGCGGACACTTTGTCTTGCTTCGAGACAGCGCAAAGTACGTTGGTGATTGGTTGGCGCAAAATTAATTCAGAAGAGACTAAAGCTATCTAAGAATCCGGTCTACATTAGAAACAACTCAGACCGCGGAATCAACCTGGCGCGGCTACGGCATTTTCGGAATCAACGTAGACTTTTCAAGCAGCGTGCAAAGTGGCTTTTCTTGAGGGAAAAGCCACTTGAAGGACGTGCTTTCGGTCTACAGTAATTCCGAAAATGCTATACCCCACACGATCTGAAGAGCCACGCTCTCTCACGAAGTGCCGCCGCCAGCGCTTCCCGGTCTTGAAAGAGAGATCGCACAAAATTGGCCCGACAAGGTTTGTTCCTGGCCGGAGCGTTCGCGCTCGCGGCAACGGCATCGTGCGCTTCGGCGCAATCGCTCATCATTCACGGATTGAATGGCATTGACGAAACGCAAGTGGTCACGCTCGAAAGCAATGTGCATCCGCTGGCGCGGGCGGAGTTCGACCAGGGCACGCTCGATGCCGGCACGCGGCTGGAACGAATGGTGCTGCTGCTGAAGCCCTCGCTCGCGCAACAAACGGCACTCGACGCGCTGGTCGAGGAACAGGAGAATCCGCGATCGCCGCTCTATCACCAATGGCTGACGCCGGCTGAGTATGGCGCGCAGTTCGGAGTGAGCGAGCCGGAGATGGCGCAGGTGACGGCGTGGCTCACGGAGCAGGGATTCACGGTGGACGAGATTCCGGCGGGATGCCGACTGGTGGTCTTTTCCGGCACGGCCGGACAGGTGTTCGACACGTTTCATACGGAGATGCACATCTATCGGGTAAGTGACGCTGAGCATATTGCCAATTCACAAGACCCGCAGATTCCGGCAGAGCTGGCCAGCGTGGTGAGCGGTGTGGTCTCGCTGCACGATTTCAGGCGCAGATCGGAGATGAAGGCGCGGAGGGCGCTTGTTGCGCAGCCGCAGTACACGGCGGGCAGTACGCACTATCTGTTTCCCGCGGATTTTGCGACCATCTACGACTTGAATCCGTTGTACAGCGCGGGGACGGCGGGGACCGGAAGCATGATCGCGATTGCCGGGCGCAGCAACATCAACCTGAGCGACGTGGCGGCGTTTCGCTCGATGGCGGGTCTGGCAGCGAGCAGCCCCACGATGATCGTGGACGGAAAGGATCCTGGACTGGTAGCAAGCGATCAGGAGGAGTCGACGCTGGACGTGGAGTGGAGCGGTGCGGTTGCGCCGGATGCGGCGGTGAGCCTGGTGGCTGCGGCGTCGACGCGGACGACGGACGGCGTGGATTTGGCTGCCGAGTACATTGTGAACCACGCGACTGCGCCGGTGGTGAGCGTGAGTTATGGCAGTTGCGAGCGAGAGATGGGGGCGGCGGAGCTAGGGTTTTACAACAGCCTGTGGGAGCAGGCGGCGAGCCAGGGAATGAGCGTGTTTGTGGCCTCGGGCGACGCGGGCGCGGCCGGGTGCGAAGCAGGCGCGGACACGGAGGGGTCGGGCAACGCGGTGAACGGGATGTGCAGCTCGCCGTATGCAACATGCGTGGGGGGAACGGAGTTCAAGGAGGGCGCGAATCCCGCGGAGTACTGGGCCACGGCGAACTCTGCAGATTACGGATCGGCGCAGAGCTACATTCCCGAGGAGGTGTGGAACGAGAGCGCGTTGAACGGGGGGACGGGGCTGTGGGCGTCGGGCGGCGGCGCGAGCACAGTATACGCACAACCGGCCTGGCAAGCGGAGGCGAATGGAGCAGGCGCGGCGAATGGGATGAGAGCCGTGCCGGATGTTGCGCTATCGGCAGCGGACCATGACGGCTATTTCATGGTGGAGAACGGATCGAATTGGATTGTCTCGGGAACCTCGGTGGCGTCGCCTGCTTTTGCGGGCGTGATGGCGTTGGTGGTGGACAAGCAGAACGGCGCGAAGCAGGGCAACCCGAATGCGCGATTGTATGCGCTGGCGGGCGCGGGCGCCGATCCATTTCACGCGACGCGTTCGGGAAACAACAGCGTTCCGGGAGTGGCGGGGTTTACGGCGGATGGCGCGGAGTACAACCTGGCCACGGGGCTGGGATCGGTGGACGGCGCATTGCTGGTGAATGGCTGGGGCCCGAATGTGAAATCCGGGCCGATCACCGCGCCGAGGAATAATTGTTCGCGATTCAGCTTACGGCCCACGCAATGCCGTCCGATGCCGCGGACGCTGTTACCATAGCCGAGCTTCGCCTTTCGGAAGCTGGCATGCGGGGCGAGGGGCTCAGAGCGGAATCCGGGCAACAGAGCCCACCATAAATTGGAGCAAAGTGGCTTTTTTTGAGAAAGAAGCCACCGGAAGGGCGTGCATCAGGCTGCTTCTGCCCGGATTCCGCTCAGTCGAAAAGCGCGAAGGACTGTTCCAATCGTGCGGGCAATGTATCGGGGGCGTCGGGAAGGTTGTGGGCGATCTCGAGGACGGTTGCGGGAGGCATAGCGAGATCTTTGAGGGCATTCGCCGTGGCAGGCCAATCGATGGTTCCATCGCCGGGCCACAGGTGCTCATCCTTTTGGGCGTGGTTGTCGTGAACGTGCACGGAGACGATGCGGACGCCGAAGGTCGCGATGGCTTCCGCGATTCCGACAGTCATGTGCGCGTGGCCGAGATCGAGGCAGACGCCGACATTGTCAAGGTGGCCCATTTCGAGAATGGTCACGAGATGTTGAGGAGTGGTGACCTCGCTGAGCAGATTTTCGACCAGCAGGCGGACGCCGAGCGGGCGGGCAAAAGCGCCCAGGTGCTCGAGCGCGGTGGCCGCAAATTCGATGGCGCGCGGCGACCAGGTATCGTCGCGCTCACCGAGATGGACGACGAGATTGCGTAGCGGAATATGCTCGGCAGATTCGAGCGCGCGCTTGATCTCATCCATGGCTTCGATGCGGCGGGCCTTGTCGGGGTGCAGCACATTCACTCCCGGCGCGCCGGCGCGGCCCATCTCTCGGTCAGGAAAGAGCGGGGCGTGCATGGAGAAGGGCTGGAGCGGATTGGAGCGGAACCACTCGGCCAGCTCGGTGACGTGCTCGCGGCTGGTGTAGTCGAAATGCTGGCGCGCGGCAAATATCTCCACCCCTTGCGCGCCGGAGCGAAACGCAAGCTCAAGCAGGCCCGGGTGCAGACGGTGATTCAGAAACAGGTGAGTCGAAAGAACGCGCAGCATATTTGAGAAGCCCCTGGCGCCGGACGAATGTCGAACGGAAGGCGGGCGCTATTGTTATTTTCGCATTTTTGCACGGGTTCCAGTGCAAAGCTGTGGTGAGACGATTGGCGCGACATTCGTCCCGAGCTCACCGTCTATCATCAAAATTGTCATGAGGAATTCGAGAATTTGCGTCCTGCTTGTGGGGGTCTGAGCGCGTGAAAGATGTTTTCTGGATTGAAGGCAACCTGCCTGCGCGGCTGGCTATTGTGCTTTGCCCGCATGGAGATGGCTGGCTTAAGGACACACTGCTGCATATACGGCGGAGCGGCGTGGAAACTCTCGTCTCGTTGTTGGAAAAGAAAGAAGCCGCGATGCTTGGCCTTGCGAAGGAAGGTGCGTTGGCCAGGGAAGCCGGAATGCAATTTCTCTCCTATCCGATTCCAGATGTGCATGTTCCGCGGAATGTTTCAACGTTCAGGTCGTTTGTAACTGGTGTGGCGGATCGGCTTCGCGCAGGGGAGCGGATCGGCATGCACTGCCGGGGAAGCATCGGGAGGGCTCCTTTGACCGCGGCGTGCACGCTCATCCACCTGGGCTGGAAGGCAACGGATGCATTAGAGGCCATTCAGGCGGCGCGGGGATGCATGATTCCCGATACGAATGAGCAACTGCATTGGATTCTCGATTACAAGGCGCAGGCATGATTGGGACGGGGCGCAGGCCTACCGTCGACCTCAGCTTTCCGCATCGATGGCAGGCAGAGGTGCTGGAGGCGCGGCCGCAGATTCTGCCTGCGCGACGCTTCGTTTATCCGCGAGAGGCGGAAGAGGTAGAACGCGGCGCGCTGGAAGTGCTCATCCGGCCGGAGGGCGATGACGCGCAGCCTTTTCTCGCCACCTGCGCGCTGGGGTTTCGCGATCCTGCTGTGCCGACCAGCCTATGGTCTGCTCCAAGACCAGAAGAACTCTGCGCGGTTGCAGGAGGGTACGCGTACCTGATCGACACCACCGCGCCGGAACGGTTCACGATGATTGCTTACCGGCCGGTGCTGGAGATTCTGCCGGTGGCGGCCGAGAGCTTGCTGCTTTTTGTCGGGCATCATTCGATCCTGGCGTGGGGACGCGAGGGGCAGGCGTGGGAATCGGAGAAGCTCTCGGACGAGGGACTGACGATTACGGGAGTTAAGGACGGCGTGCTGCGCGGGACGGGTTGGGAGATGAAGACGGATCAGGAGAAGCCGTTTGCCATCGATTTGCGGAGGGGTATCTGTATTTAGGTTTCTTACCGCACGAATTTGTGTTTCGCGCTGCGAGGTTCGTGCTGTCCCAGGTCTCAGAATCGAGACCTCCACCCCGCGGACCCCGGCTCTGCGAGCCACCTGCCCGTGGGGACCCCGGACCTGGGGCACCCTCTTGTCGTGGCGAGTTTGCTTTCCTGAGAACCGAGCCACCTACCTATGTGCTCTCCCGCCCTAGCAAGGACGGGGCACCCCAGTGTTTGGTAGGGTGGGCCACCTGCCCGCTCTCCCCATCCGTCGTCAGCCGCAGCTTCATCGGACCTTTTCGTAGTACTGTCCCAAGTCATCGTTGATACCAAGTCTTATGTGTGACCTTGAGCCTTCAACTGGATGCGAAAAGCTACCGATCACTACATTCTCTCCCGTCGTATGAGATAGATACCACTTCTGCTCGGAAGTCTGCACTTCTCCTTTGTCTTTGAAGAAGCGGATTTCGACTGCCGTTTGATTTTGCTTCAGGATCACAAAATCAGCAAAGTCCCCCGGAGCAGGATTGTTTGGCTTGAAGATGTATTCGCCCACATAGTCGTTCATGCTGGTGCTGGCAGAGGAATTGCACCCTGCGGCAGATGACATCGCAAAGAGTAGACACGCTAGCCATGTTAGTTTCATGAGCAAGGTACCTGTATGTGAAATATTTGATTCACGCGTCAAATAGGATGCCACCCTTTGCCTGGGCGGGTGACCCATCCTGGATCTCCGGGTTAGGGTGCCCGCCTCTTCCCGCTGCAAACGGTAAACCTGTTTCCCTTATCCGCTACACCAGCAGCTCTTGCGCCCGAATCAGGCGATCCCGTACTTGAGCCCCATTCGGACACTGCACCGGGCACGAAGAACAGTCCCGGCAACGTACGTCGCGGATTTCCTTATCCAGATCCCGGAAGTTCATTGCTGCCTGATGGTAGTTGCCTCCAAAATCGTGATACGCCAGGAAGCGCAACTCATCCGTAATCGGCAATCCCTTAGGGCACTGGCCGCTGCACTGAAAACACATGCGGCAATAGAGCGGCCGGATCTGCTCGTTCCGCACGTAAATCATCTTTTCGTCTTCCGGAGTGTACGGTTCCGACATCGCCCGGAAGTTCATTTCGAGCTCGGAAATCTTCTGCATGAAGGGAACGGTGGGTCGATGGTGGCGATTTCCTTGGCCGTCAGATTGACCCTCAGTATCTTTCCGGCGCATCCGTTAGCCATCATCTCCCGACTCCCGCCTTAACCTCGTTAAGATCGCTGCTGGCCTGCGCCAGGACCGCGATAGCGAAGTCGGGATTGTGAGCGCTTCTGGATCCGTCTTTCTGGAGGATGAACAGATTCTGCTTCACCCTATCGAGCTTGGCTTTCAGGTCTGCATTCAGGAGGTCGGGTTTGTCTTTTAAGGTGGCGTTGACGGCCGTTAGCGTCGCCTGCAGTTTGTCCATACTTTCTTGGTATTCGGCCTGCCACTCCTGCAACTCTTTGGCACGGGTCTTCCCGTTGCCGTCTTTGTGACAGGCCGTGCAGGTGTCGAGGCGAGTCGCAGACAAGCTGGGATCGTCGGGCCGCAGAACCTGCATGCGATGATTGCCTTCGCTCATATGACAGGACACGCAGGAGACGTCGGAATGGAAGCTTCTCATATCCTCAATGCCCTTGGCCCCACGGCCCTGCAGCACGGCCCGCTGGGTATGACAGGATTCGCAAAGCTCGTCCCGATCCATGACCAGTTTGTCCGGATACTTGGCGCCGCGTGGATCGTGGCAGGTCAGGCAGCCTATGCTATGAAGGCTCTCCTTGGCGGCGAGGTCTACCTTCTTGCCCTCCCGTTTGGCGGCGAAGCCTTCGGCCGAGTGGCAGCCGTAGCAATCGGCGGTGGCACGGGGGGAGTTCGTGACCCGGCTAATGGATTTGCTGTGGCCGGAGGCTGCCCACATGCTGTGTTGCTGGTCGTGACAGCCCTCACAGGATTGGAAGCCGGCATGGTCCGGGATTTCCTTGGTTTCGACGGCAACGGCAATCGTGGAAATCCCGGCAATGACGGCCAGGACAGCGCAAGCCCAAGCGGCCTGCGCCGCATTCCCCTTATGCATGGTTGACATCTCCCCGGTTCACCCCAGCAGTTCCTGGGCGCGAATCATGCGCTCCTGGACATGCACCCCATTGGGACACTGGACGGCGCAGGACGAGCAATCGCTGCACCGCACGTCCCGGACATCCTTAGTCAGGTCCCGGAAACTCGCGGCCGCCTGATGGTAGTTGCCGCCGAAGTCGTGGTACGCGAGGGAGCGCAATGCATCCGCGATCGGCACACCCTTAGGGCACTGTTCCTTGCACTGGTAACACATGCGGCAGTAGAAGGGGCGGATCTGCTCGTTGCGCACGTAGATCATCTTTTCGTCCGCCGGAGTGTAGGGTTCCGACATGGCCCGGAAATTCATCTCCAGTTCCGAGATTTTCTGCATGAACGGGACCGTGGTCCCGATGGCAGGATTATTCAGGACCCACTTGATGCCCGCGAGCGGACCCTCGCCCGTGCTGTGGGGTGGGTTGTCGAAGCCCTTCAAATGCAGGCCCGACAAGGCCACTACCACCTTCATGGCGATCACGCCGATTCCCGCCGCGTGCAACTTGGCAATCGCCTGGTCCCGATAATATGAGCCGATGGCAAAGCTGTAGGTCGTCTGGACGACGTCGAAGTTGTTCTTGATGGCAAAGTCGGCCATGTTATTCGTATCGTGGCAGCTAAAGCCGATGAAGCGGGCCTTGCCGGACTGCTTGCACAGTAGCATGGCTTCGACGGCTTCATCCGGAATCGCCGCCGGCGTGTCCCGCGCGTGCAGGTGCCAGATGTCGACATGATCGGTGCCCAGCGCCTGCAGGCTGGTATCCAGGTCTTTTAGAATGTCGGCCTTTTTTCGCGAAGGAGATTTGGTGGCGATAATGATTTTGTCGCGCTTGCCTTTGATGACGTCGGAGAAGATCTTTTCGCTGTCTCCATAGTCGCGGGCAGTATCGTAATAATTGATGCCCATGTCGATGGCCCGCGCCACCACCTCGGTAACCGGCACAAAACCGATGCCGTAGCCGACTCCCGAAACCTTCAAGCCGGTTTTGCCCAGCGTGCGGTAGACGACCTGTGGGGTCCCTTGAACTGCACCCAGCGCAGCTTCCAGCCGTGGAGATGAGAGCAGTCCGGCTGCAGGCACGGCAAGTCCGGCTTGCAGGAACTCTCTTCGTGACCGATCGTTACTCATGACAACCTCCTTTGCCGCTCGGGCAAACGCAATACCGGGTCCTTACCGGACGCCAGCGAATTGAAGCTCAACCCCGGAACATTATCGGCATCCACGACGAGAATGTCCCGGCGCAGGTGGCAGAAATGAACAGAGTACGCTCGCAGCCCTGGTGCTTGATTGGGTCCATCTTAGCATTCTTTTGAAAATCCGGAGCGTGATACGGAGCATGGCGCTTCACACAAAGCGCCCTGGCCGGTTTGAGCGTCGGAATTGGTTTCGCATCGTTCAGGCGTTCCGTGGCGTAGCCATGGCAGACTTCGCACTGGACGTTGGGCAATTCCGGCGGTTGCAGCTTCATAGTGAGGCTTCCCGTTTGCTCAAATAGGGTGGTATGGCCATTGCAGACCTTTGGTCTCCCGCTTGCCCTGGCACAAGCCCCAGCATGTCGCCGGTCACTTGCCGCGCGGCGGTCCGGGTACTCCAACCTGGGCGAAATAGTTGGTGATGCCGTCTGGATCGTCCAACCATATCGTTGTAAGCGAAAAGCCCTGGAGTGTGCTGAGAGGTTGCTCGACGGTGACCTGCCGGGCTTTGCCCAGCGCCTCCACCGCTTTGACGTCGGAGACCACATACTGAATGCCGCCGCTCCCGGTGTCCGCGGGCAGCGGTTTGTCGAAGCTCCGCAGGTTGATGATCGTCGAGCCGTGACGATATGGATATTTGGTGACGTGAAAAACCGGATCCTCTACCGGCGGCAGCTCTTCCAGACCCACAAACTCACGATAGAACTTTCGGCTGGCAGCAAGATTCGACACCGTAAGGCCGATTTCAATCTGCTTATAGACCTCGGCTGGCGCATCCGGAGCCACCAGCAACTCAACCCACTGCCCGTCAGGATCTTTGGTCAGCGCACTGCTGCGGTTCGAACCTGCAATCGGTTTAAACTCGGGCACCGGTAGGCCGTGGGTGCGAAATCTCTCGCATAGCAACTTCTGATCCGGGAAGTAAAGGGTGATGAGGCGCACTCCTGTAGCCTCCTGGACGTCCCCGGGATGATACTGGCGGTCCGGTGTCCTCGCTGTCAGCTTGAGCTGGGAGTCGCCGGCCTGAAACCGGGCTACGTTCGTATTCTTCCCCACATCGAAGGTTGTCAGCTGTTTCAGCCCCAGCACTTCGCCATAGAACTCATACATGGCCTTGGGCTCGGCTGCGAAGCGGCGGAAAACATTCATAGAGCCTTGCGACAAGATCGGGCCGACCGACGTCAGCGGGCGCGGCGAAACTTGGTCCTGCGCCACCCCGGCCAGAGATGCGATGGTCAGAATTGCCGTGCACGAAAACCACTGGATACGCTTATGCATGATTTCCTCTTGAGGTGAGTGAATTCCTTCCTGCGGCTTGCGCCGCAGGCTTTAGCCTAGCCGGGGCACCCCAGTGTACAGCAACTGGGAAACCACTTTAAGGGCGCCCGGCAGCATCAATCCGTGGCCGAGTTTCGATTTGCCGCAGGCGCTAGTTCCTCGTAGGCCGCGTAGATGCCTTCAAAGACCGAGTCCCAACTGGCGCTAAGGGCGTAGGCGCGGGCAGCGTGGCGCATGGCGGCGTGCTGGGCGGGGCCGGCGAGGACTTGGGCGATGGCGGAGGCGAATCGATCGTCGGGGATGATGCGTCCTGTTTCGCCGTCGCGCACAATCGTCTTCGGACCACCGTCGGGAGTGACGATGGCAGGCACGCCGCTGGAAAGAGCCTCAAGCACGACGTTGCCGAAGGTTTCAGTATGCGAGGGGAAGACGAAGAGGTCCATGTTGGCGAAGGCCGCGTAAAGCGGTTCGCCCTTGAGGACGCCAGTAAACTCTGCTCGGTGCAAGCGCTCGCGCAGCCAGTCCTCGTCGCCGCCGTGACCGACGATGAGAAACTTGAAGTTTTCCACTCCCATGCGTTCGAGCTTCTGTTCAATCTCAACGAGCAGGCCAATGTTCTTTTCGACTGAGAGGCGGCCGACGAAGCCGAGGATGCTCTCGCGTTCCTCTAAACTCCGCGTGCGCTTGGCCGGATGGAAGAGCTCCGCGTCCACTCCGCGCGGCATCAGATGGCAGGGCTTGCCGGTGGCTTCTTCGAGCTGCGCGCACAGTTGGGGATTGGGCGCAAAGAGCACCCGCGCAATGGAATAGAACTTCGCCGCAGTCGCCATGGCGAGGTCTTCAATCTTCTGGCCGGTGGCGGCGGAATGGCGTTCAGGCAATAGGCGCAGGAACCAATCGGCGCGGCGCACGGCGTACTCGTGGAGGTTGGTGTGCCAACTAGCGGCGAGAGGCAGGCGCATCTGGTGCGACAGCCACGCGCCCAGAATGCCAATATCGCTGGGGCCAGTGATGTGGATGAGGTCGGGATGGAAGCGCTCAAGTACTTCACCGATGAGCGGAATGTGGCGCAGATATGCAGGATCGAAGCGCAGGTCTTTTTCGAGAGCGAAGGAGAGGAAGCCCCGTGGGAGCTCGAGGGTCCAGACGGGACCGTCTTCGACGACGGCCTGGGCGCGGTTTCCGGCGCGAATGCACAGAAAGGGCAGATTGCGACGGCGCGCGAAGGCCTCAAAGTGGCGGCTGGTGTGGGCGACTCCGTTCACTTCGTGAAACGAGTCAGGAAAATAGGCGACACGTGGAACGGGAGCGGTCATATCGGGAGCAAGTTAGCAGGTTAGCCCTGCAGGCGAAGACGGTGAAAACACCTACTCAGCGCTTGCTAGCTCCGCTCACGCTCATTATTTCACCCAAACTGTCAGAATTCGTGTTCGCCTAAGGCCAGGCGCAACTGGTGCGACTCGCTCCAGGCCATGCGCAGTCCGCCGGAGACCAGGCCGCGGCCCATCAATTGCACGATGGCAATGATAACCGTCATATACTTGGGAGCCGATCCGTCGGGCCAAAGCTCCCTCAGCGGCCGGATCACACCGTTGGCGTCGGGATGGTAGACGCGCTCGTCCCAGGTACGCGAACCCTGCGGAAACTCGGGGTAGTGACGGATCGCGTCGATAGTCGACTGCAGGATGCGATGCTTCCACGGCTGGGCGTATTGCGGCATGAAGAGCACATTGCTCTTTTTCTCGCGCCGGATCTCGTGGACGAACTCAGTAAAGCTGGTGGCGTTGGTCAGATTGACGTTGGCGTTGGGCTCGACGCCGTGACGGTCGCCGCCGGAGATGAGAAGCATGTTCCACTTTTCCGCCAGGCGCCGCACGCCGCGGTTCTCGTCCCAGTTGCGCAGCCCATTGAGCTCCAGCGCGTGCAGGTAGGCGCCGTTTTTCTGGAGAAACTCGTTGACCAGAAATGCGTGCTTTTCCTTCCCAACCAGGTAAAGGTCCCACAGGGGATGGTTGAAGACTACGAGCACGTTCGGCTCGTTGTGAAGAGCAACCAGAATCTCGGTCAGGCGGGCGTCGCCGGGATGGGCGGTGAACTTTTCAAGCGTCGCCATCCACTCTGTCGCCCGGGCGCTGGGCAGGTTGTGCACACCGAGATGGAAGGACTGGCTGCCGTAGGGCGCGCTCCACTCGACGGAAACCGGAATCTGCCGCGCGCTGGGCACGGTGCGCAAAAGCATGGGCGCCTTGATGTTGTCGTGGTCGGAGATGGAGACCATCGATGCCAGGTCCAGCTTTTCGATCTGCCGCGATTCCAGGTCGAAGGCTAGCTTTGGAGTCATGGGCGGCGTCCAGTAGCTGGCTGCGTAGTCAACGCGCACGGCGTGCCTCTGCTCGGCCTGCCGTTCCAACCTGGACAGCCAAGGGCGCATCACCGGATACTGGTTGCCAAAGTTGGCCAGGAAATCCAGGGTCTCTCGCGATTGGTTGGTGTGACTGTGCAACGAAACACCGGTCCTGAAGCCGCCGGGGGCATCCTTGTCGCGCCACAGATACGAGATTGAGGAAGTGGGCATCTCAGCTCCTTAAGTGATCCGCCTTCGTCTTCCGGATTTCCACAGCCAGTATCTCCTTTCAGTCGTAAATATCCGGTTAAGAGCATGCGAATTGCCCTTAAAATGATGCAAAAATGGAACCAGGGCAGTTACCGGAAATACCGAAAAAACCGGAGAATTGCCGGTAAATTCGGCGTTTCAGCCATGGTCTTGCCATTTCTATTGTAGGCTTACTTGTCTTTCGCGTTTAGCACGGCAAAGTCCAAATCGTCGTTTGCGGAGGGCCGGGTGGGCTTTTTTGGCCAATATGCCGGGTCGCGCAGATGAAGCAGGGTCTTCGCCGGGGCCTCACTGCTTTCTGGTTTTGGCAAGTTCGGGGCCGAGAAAATCCTCGATGTTGCCTACCATCAGATCTTCGTTGCGCGCCTCCTTTTGGTTTTCGGAACGCACGGCCTGCGCGGTGGCCGTCTCGGCAGCTAAGTAGTTCTCTGTCAGTCCCTTCTTGAGCAGCTCGAAGGCCTGCTCGGGCGTTTCGGCGTATTGGAACAGCTCGATGTCCTTGGGCGAGATGGCGCCGGTATCCACCAGCGCCTCGAGGTTAAAGACCCTCTTCCAGTATTCCGGACCGTAAATGAGGACGGTGATCTTCTTGGCCACTTTCTGGGTCTGCGCCAGGGTAAGGATCTCGAACATCTCGTCGAGCGTGCCGAAGCCTCCGGGAAAGACCACCAGGGCCTTGGCGAGGTAGGCGAACCACAGCTTGCGCATAAAAAAGTAGTGGAACTCGAAGTTGAGCGAAGGCGTGATGTAGGGATTCGGCCTCTGCTCGAAGGGCAGCAGAATGTTCATGCCGATGGTTTTGCCGCCGGCCTCGTAGGCGCCGCGATTGGCTGCCTCCATGATGCCGGGCCCGCCGCCGGAGGTGACGACGAAGCGGTGCTTGCGTGAGGGAATAGTCTTGGCCCACTGCGTGAGCAGTTGGGCGAGGCGGCGCGCGTCTTCATAGTAGCGAGCCATTTCAACCGCGGCCACGGCGCGCTTGAGCTGCAGCTCGGTAGCCTTGCCCGACGCGATCTCCGGAGCTTTGGCGGGCTGCTCTTCACTGGGAGCGGGGCGCGTGGAGCCGGTGTTCTCGAGAAGTTCGAGATCGTGATCGGCCTCCTCGCGGCCGCGAAAGCGCGCCGAGCCGAAGAAGACCACAGTGTCCTGAATCTGCTCGCGGCGGAATCGGGCCAGAGGCTCAAGGTACTCGGATACGATGCGGATCGCGCGTCCATCGGCGCTGTTCAGGAATGCGGAGTTTTCGTAGGCGAGCGGAGCGGGATCCAGCGGCGGAGGTGTTCCGTCACGAGGGATGACTGCACGAGGCGCGGGATCAGAGGTCGCAACGGCGCGAGAATCGGCGCTTGCTTCTGGCTGGTTCCGTATTTTCTGTTCCCTGCCGGGGTCGCGCAGCGGGGGGGCGAGCGGCCTTTGCTCGCTGGGGCGGCTGTTCCCTGCCGGGGCCCCCGGTGAGCGGACTTTGCTCACTGGGGTGGCTGCCGGGGCTCCCGGCGAGCCGTCTTTGCTCGCTGGGGTGGCTGTTTCCTGTTCCTTGTCCTTCATCGTTCAACCATCCCGGTGACGAATGGCGTCTTGAAACGCAATCCATAGATTCAACAGACCCAGGCCGGATACCACGCCGCGCACCGCGCCGTTCATGGCAAACGTCCCGAGCGTGGGAAATTGCAGGAAGATCGGATTGAGGTCCCAAAACGTATGCGACCATGGCGCGTAGCAGACGGCCAATCCGATATACATGCGCAACATGACGCGCAGAAACAATTCGAGGCGCACGAGCCAGCGGGGAATGCGATGCGAATGCGGCAGACGCGCGGCGGCTTGCGGCGCGGGCGCCGGTGCAGGGACCGGCTCCGGCCCAGGCACGGGAGCCGGGCTCGCTATGAGCATAGACGATGGCGATTCCGGCCGCTGATACATTCGTTTGCTTCTATCCACTGTCCACGATGTGCGTGCATTGCAATCACTTGCCGTCCATCGCCGTCGATCGGCGCCAGACGCGGGGAGACAAGCCCGGCACAGGAACACCGTAATGAAACGGTAACACAGCGAGGCGGAAATGCGCGGAGGCCGCGCCTCACCCGACCACGGGCAAGCCCGCGAGAGCCATGGCGATTTCTTCCTCCGGGTAGTCGTAATTCTCCAGTTTGCCGGCCTGGTAGTCGATGTAGGACTGCATGTCGAAGTGACCGTGGCCGCTGAGGTTGAAGAGAATCACGCGCGGCTTGCCTTCCGCCTTGGCTTCGAGAGCCTGGCGGATGGTTTCAGCGATGGCATGGTTGGCTTCGGGCGCGGGCACGATGCCCTCGGCGCGGGCAAACTGAATGCCGGCCGCAAATGCGTCGAGCTGCTGTACGGTTGTGGCTTCGGCCAGACCAAGATCGAGGACGTGCGAAACCAGCGGCGCCATGCCGTGGTAGCGCAGGCCGCCGGCGTGAATTCCCGGAGGCACAAAGGTGCTGCCGAGGGTGTGCATCTTGACCAGAGGCGTGAGATGGCCGGTGTCGCCGAAATCATACGTGAAGCGGCCCTTGGTGAGGCTGGGGCAGGCGGCGGGCTCGACGGCCACAATGCGCGCGTGGCACTTGCCCTTGAGCTTGCGGCCCAGGAACGGCATGACCAGGCCGGCAAAGTTCGATCCGCCGCCGGTGCAGCCGATGAGGACATCGGGCTCGTCGCCGGCCAGAGACATCTGCTCGATGGCTTCCTGGCCGATGACGGTCTGGTGGAGCAGTACGTGATTCAGCACGCTGCCGAGGGCGTACTTGGTGTTGGGGTCTTTGGCGGCCACTTCGACGGCCTCAGAGATGGCGATGCCGAGCGAGCCGTTGGAGTGGGGATGCTCGGCGAGAATGGCGCGGCCGGAATCGGTGGTGTCGCTGGGGCTGGCAATAACAGAGGCTCCGAAGGCTTCAATCAAGGCGCGGCGATAGGGCTTTTGGTCGTAGCTCACGCGCACCATGTAGACCTTGCAGTCCAGACCGAGGAAAGCGCAGGCCATGGCCAGCGCGGAACCCCACTGTCCGGCGCCGGTCTCAGTCGAGAGGTGCGTGACGCCTTCCTGCTTGTTGTACCAGGCCTGCGCGACGGCAGTGTTGAGCTTGTGCGAGCCGGCAGGGCTGACGCCTTCATATTTGTAATAAATGCGCGCCGGCGTATCGAGAGCCTTCTCAAGCCGGCGAGCGCGAATAAGCGGCGAGGGACGCCACTGCGCGTAAATCTGCCGCACCTCTCCCGGAATCTCGATCTCGGGCTCGGCGCTGACTTCCTGAAGAATCAGGCCCATGGGAAACAGCGGAGCCAGATCGCCGGGGCCAAGCGACTGGAGCGTGCCGGGGTGCAACGGCGGCGCCAAAGGCTTGGGCAGATGGGGAAGAATGTTGTACCAAACTTGAGGGATATGACTCTGCGGCAGGATGTACTGGATGGTTTCCATACGCAACATTTTACATGGGCGCATGCGAATGGGACGGCGCGGCATTGCACGCAGGCGCGCGGGCGCGTTGTGGTGCTCGTCACAGCCACAACCGAAGACGTGCCCGTAGGCTGAAGGGGTCCGGAGGGAAACCGATGCCAGCAATCGCCGTTGAGAATTCAAAAACCGTTGAGAACCTGCTTGCCGCCTTTGAAGGCGAATCGAACGCGCATGCCAAGTACACCGCGTTTGCCGTAAAGGCCGATGCCGATGGGCTGCACGGAGCAGCCAGCCTCTTCCGGGCCGCGGCGCGCGCGGAGCAGATCCACGCCGCCAATCATGCCCGCGCGATTAAACAGTTGGGCAGCGAGGCCAAATGCACGATTCACGCTGTCGACGTGAAAAGCACGCTGGAGAATCTGAAGGCAGCGCTCGCCGGCGAACAGTACGAAGTGGATACGATGTATCCGGGCTTCATTGAAGAGGCCACGGCGCGCAATAACACGGCGGTCATCCGCACCTTCCACGGTGCAATGGAGGCCGAGAAGACGCACGCGCGGATTTATAGCGAGGCAATCGCGCTGGTTGAGGCCGGGAAGAAGGACTCATGGGTCAGCGCGCCGCGGACATTTTATGTATGCCCGGTGTGTGGATACACGTCAGAAACTCCCGAGGAGCATGATCGTTGCCCGGTGTGCAACTGTCCCTGGGAACGGTTTGAAACGATCCAGTAGCGGCACGGCTCGTTGCTTCGTCGCAAGAAATCGGACGCAATCGGCCAGGCTATCTTTGGCTCAGATCGCCGGCGGCGACTTTGCGATTGAATTCGGCTGACTGATTGCGTGGCACGCTGAGCGACTGCCAATGATCGCTTGCGAAGTGCCTGGCCAGCAGCACAATCTGCCCCACGTGATGCGCGTAATGGGCGAGCTGTCGGTTGATGGCCTGCATGACGGAATGGGATTCGCCCCGAATGGTGATGGTGCGGCCAAGGTCTGCATCGGTGAGCGCCTCGATGGCATTGAAGACACAGGCCCAGCCGTTTTTCCACTCTGCCAGTAATTGGTTGCGCGTCGCGGGCGGATCGACGAATTCGCTGTCGCGATTCCGGTTTGGCTTCTCTCCGTCAGTGGTCAGGAAGTCCGTCCAGCGGGAACGCATGTTGCCCGCCATGTGTTTCACGATGATTGCGATCGAGTTCGCTTCAGGAACGAGCGCGGCGAAGAGCCGCTCATCGGCGACCTGCTCCATGGCGCGCTCAGCCAGCCGCTTGTAGTAGCGGAAGAGGGCCAGAGAGTCCTTTATATAGGATGTGGTGAATTCAAGCGCCATGGGGAGATTCTATTTGGTCCCCTGTTTCCTTGTTCCTTGGTCCCCCTCTTCACGGCTCGTCGTTGTAGATGTGGACCTCGATCTTTCCGCCTTCGACCAGGCGAGCGCGGAACATGCCGGGCGTGTTGAAGCTCCAGGCAAGCTGCCCGTCGGGAGTGAGGGCGATGACGCCGCCGTCGCCGTGAATGGGCGCAAGCTGCTTGTGGATGACCTCATTGGCAGCCTGCTGCAATGTGAGGGCTTTGTATTGCACCAGGGCGCAGATCTCGCGGGCGACGGTGAAGCGGATAAAGAATTCTCCGACACCGGTGCCGGAGACGGCGCAGGATTGATTGGACGCGTAGGTGCCGGCGCCAATGATGGGCGAGTCGCCCACGCGGCCGGGCATCTTGCCCTGCAGGCCGCCCGTCGAAGTTCCTGCGGCGACGTTGCCCTGCCGGTCAAGCGCCACGACGCCGACGGTGCCGTAGCTGTGGGTATCAACCGATTCCTGCCACTGCGCTACCGGCACAGTTTGGCCCGGGGGCGGCGCGCCAGCGGGACGCGGCGGGATGGGCTTGCCCTCTTCCTGCAATTGCTTGACCAGCGACTGCCAGCGGCTTTCGGTAAAAAAGTAGCTGGGTCCGACCTGCTGCATCCCGGCCTGGATGGAATATTCGTCGGCGCCCGGACCCACGAGAAAGACGTACGGAGTTTTCTCCATGACCGCGCGCGCCAGAGTGATGGGATATCGGGTGTGGGTGACGCTGGCGACGGCGCCGGCTCGCATGGTTGCGCCATCCATGATGGCTGCGTCGAGCTCTGTTTTGCCGTCCGCGGTGAAGACCGCTCCACGGGACGCGTTGAAGAGCGGGTCGTCTTCAAGGATGCGGATGGCGGCTTCGACAGCATCGAGCGGCGAACCACCGCGATCGAGAACCGCGGCGCCTGCCTGGGCAACCTTGGTGAGCGCGGCGCGATAGGCCGCGTCGCCTTCCGGACCCAGCTTCGCGCGGCCGATGACGCCCGCGCCGCCGTGCACGATGATGGCCCAATGTCCTGGCGGCTTCTGTTGCGCCGATTGCGCCGCTGCACCGGTTACAACGGCCAACACGACCGCCATCCACATGCATTTTCTATTCTTGTTTCGCACATTCCGCCCCCTTTGCCTCTCATCGCAGCGCCTCTTCCCTGACCGGGGCAGGCTCAGAAGTGCTCCATCCACTCTCTTGTGCCAGCAAAGCAGCAGGATCCCGCCGCAACCTTCGCTGCCTCCGCCAAAGCCTCAACGAAACCGGCGCCTGTTGAGGCGAAATAGCAGTACGCCCCGTGGAAGATGTCTCCGGCGCCCATCGTATCGACGACTTCGACCTCGGGGACACGCAAGGTTCCCGAAGATTGGCCGGAGGCGAAGTGGACAGGATCTGCTCCATCCGTGACGGCGATGTTCGCCACAGAGTGGTCTTTCAGAAATTGCACCACATCGTCTTTCGATGTGCAGCCCGGAGGCAGGAAATCAGCAGAGCAGATGGCAGTTTGGACGCTTTTGAGAAGCTCTTCCGTTCCATCCTTCCAGCTTCCGCCGTCCAGCACCACGGAAACTCCGTTCGCCCGTGCTGCCGAGGCCCATGCCTGGCATGCCTTCATGAAGTGGCCATCGACCAGAATGATGGATGCCCGTTCGCAGAGTTTTCTGTTCACCTCAGCAGCCGGCGGGATGAAGCGAGCAGCATTGGCTGAAACCACGTTGCGGCGACCGGCTCTGTCAACTGCTGCTGAAGAGATGACGGGCACATCGTCGAAATCCGGATTCAGATCGATCAGTTGAACTGAGTATCTTTCGAGCTCCTGCCGAATGACCTGAACCAGCGGATGGCGCCCTACAGCGCTAACCAGCGTTGCCTGGCCGCCAAAGTGCGCGAATGCAATGGCCGCATTGGTTGCCGGCCCTCCCACGAAGATGCTCTGGCTGCGTGCCGCGACTTTTGCGTTCGGCGCGGGAAACTCGTCCACGTCGTAAACGATATCGATGGTCGAGAGTCCGACAAAGATGCCCTGCGTCATGGTTCGATCGCTCCGCTCATGGTTCGCCAGCCGTCATTTTATCTCCATGCGCCGAGGTTGGCGGGACGGAGGAAATCGGCCGCGCCGCCAGAACGGAATTCCCGCTTGGCGAAGTTGGGCCAGACAGTGGACAATGCTGAAGTTCCGCAAATTGAATTCCGGGCCGCAACTTGTGCTGTTTCACGAGCCGATCCGGCAATCCAGAGGCTAGATCAATGCATTCTGTGTGGTTGGGCGAGTTTATGGGCACGCTGGTTCTGGTGCTGCTGGGCACGGGCGTAAATGCCGGCGTGATCCTGCGTAAGTCGTTTGCGGCGGATGCGGGCTGGATGGTGATCGCTACCGGGTGGGCGATGGCTGTGCTGTGCGGCATGATGGTGGCGCAGGCGTTCGGCAGCCCCGGCGCGCACATTAACCCGGCGATTACGCTGGCGGCGGCGGTAAACAGCGGAGATTATTCGCAGGTGCTGGTGTATTGGCCGGCGCAGTTGCTGGGCGCTATGAGCGGCGCGGTGCTGATGAGCCTGCACTATGCGCCTCACTGGAAGCTCACGCCCGACCCGGAGGCGAAGCTGGTGGTCTTTTGCACCAATGCGGCAGTGCGCAGCCCGTTGGCAAACATCCTGAGCGAGATGCTGGCCACTGCAGTGCTGGTGGTGGTGGCGGGAGCGATTTTTTCGCACGGCGCGGCGATAAACGGTCCAGCGCCAGGGTTGGGGGCGTGGCTGGTGGGCAGTCTGGTGTGGGGCATCGGACTCTCGCTGGGCGGGACCACAGGATATGCCATCAACCCGGCGCGCGACCTGGGACCGCGCCTCGTTCATGCTCTGCTGCCGATTCCAGGCAAGGGCGGGTCGAACTGGCGCTATGCCCCGATTCCGATCGTCGGCGATCTTGCCGGCGGAGCGCTGGCGGGATTGCTGCTGCACTACGCGCATCTGTGACGGCGAAGAGCGATTCGAATTTCGCCCGCGTTTTCCACAGCGAGTGCGGAGCGTGGGTAGATTTTCAATTTGGTTTGAAACGGAACGATCAGACGAATCACTCAAGGCAGGAAGCGACGACGGCCAGCGCAGCGATGGCGGCGGTTTCAGCGCGCACGATGCGCGGGCCCAGCGACGCGGCGCGCCAGCCATTGGCGTCGAAGAGCGCTTCTTCCGCGGGCGCCCACCCGCCTTCAGGGCCGACTGCGATTTCAATCGCGGGCATTTCCTCGTTGGCTGCTTCGATGGCCTCGTCGATCACGTGACGCAGAGTGGTGGTGCGCTCCTGCTCTGCGAGCACGATGCGCGTGGACGCAGAGGCCGCACGCACGCGCGCACTCAATGAAATGGGAGCGTGGATCAAGGGCACGTCGGAGCGGCGCGCCTGTTGAGCGGCCTCGTGCGCGATGCGGCGCCAGCGCTCGGCGCGCTTCTCCGCAGCCTGGGCCAGGTGCTTTTCTGTTCGCCGAGCGACGACAGGCGCCACCGCGGCAACGCCCAGCTCGGTGGCTTTCTCGATTGCCCACTCCATGCGATCGAACTTGTAGATGGCGAGGACTAGCGTGACGGGCAGCGCGGGATCGGCTTGGAGCTCGCCGGCCAGGTTAAAGCGGACCTCGCTTTTTTCTCCGGCGAGGGAGAGTGCAGCCACCACGGCATGAAAAACGCGCCCGCCGGCCACCACGTCAGCCTCCATGCCCGGCTGGGCGCGAAGGACGCGCGCCAGGTGTTCGGCCTGCGCGCCGGCAATGGTGGCGGTAGCTTCGTCCCAATGTTCGGCGATCCAGCGGCGGCGGGTCATGGTTCTCTTGCTCGCACTTTCTTCATCGGTAGTGTACGGCGTTTTGCGACGGATGCGCTGTTTTATCCGCATAAACACTAAGGGGAACGCTTTGAGCGTTCCCCTAGAGTGTTGCCTTTTGGGTTGTTCGATCCGCTACTTTTTCTTCGCGGTCTTCTTCACGGCCTTCTTGGCCGCCTTCTTCGCGGGTGCCTTCTTGGCTGCTTTCTTGGTTGCCATTTGCCTATTCTCCCTTTTCGATGGGTTGCATCGAGTCTGCAATTAAGAAATTGCAGTTGATGAATGTATAGATTCATGAATCATCGATGTCAAGAAAAAAACGACGTAAGAGTGAAAAAAAGATCAACAGGTAATCAACGGCAAACCAAGGTTCAAGACGAATTTTCAGTCGAAGATCGAAGCGCGAGACAAATTTTGCGAACATTCGGATCGCATTCGATGAGTGCGCGAGGCAACGGGATTGCGCTGAAGAGCGTGATGCGCAGCGTTCTTCGCCGCGGCTTTCAGCACTCGATCACATTCAACGCCAGACCAGTGAGGCAGGTTCCTCTATGGGGTGATGGCAGATTTTTCTCTTTTGCCGATCCCGCACCCTACTGAAGAAACTCACGAACAAAGCGGTTCCGGCTCTGGAGAATGTCGTTGAGGGAGCCATCGAAGATAAGGCGGCCTTCTTCGAGCATGAGGAAGGTGGTATTGGGGTTGGTGCGGCCGGCGGGAAGCGGGACCATACAACCTTGTTCCGGGTCGTAGCGGTGATTGCAGAGCGTGAAAGCGTCTTGCAGACGATGGGTGACGAGCAGGGACGGGGTTCGGTGAACGTCGCGCTGTTTGACGATGAGCTCGATGATGGTGGTGGAAGTGACGGGATCGAGGCCGCCGGTGGGCGAGTCGTAGAGGATCAGTTCCGGTTCGTGGATGAAGGCGCGGGCGATGGCCACGCGCCGCCTCATGCCGCCGGAAAGACTGGGAGGATAAAGGTGGAAGGTTTCGTCCAGGCCGACGAAGCTGAGGGCCTCGTGGACGCGGCTGTCGATCTCCTCGTCGGGGACGCGCTCCTGAATTAACTGGTAGGCGACATTGTCGCGTACGGTGAGGGAATCGAAGAGGGCGCTTTCCTGGAAGACAATTCCGGCTCGGGAGCGCAAGGGGAAGAGCTTTTGCTCGGGCATGCGGGAGATGTCTTCGCCGAAGAGCACGATGCTGCCCCGCTGGGGGCGAAGCAGCCCGATGATCAATTTGAGCAGCACACTCTTGCCCACGCCGGCGGGCCCAAGCAGGATGCGCGTCTCCGCGGGCGCAACGGAGAACGTAATGTCCTGGAGCACCGGCGGACCGTCGAACGCGACCGAGACGCCGCGCAAGGCGACGACAGGGTTCGCATCCGGCGCTGAAGCCGGAGATTGAGGCGTAGGCGCGGCGGCATCGTTCATGTGGGAAAGATCGAGAGCAGCACGTGGGTGATGAGGAAGTCGACAAAAATGATGAGCACGGACGAGTGGACCACGGCCTGAATGGTGGAGCGGCCCACGCCTTCGGTGCCGCCCGTGGTTCTCATTCCGTAGAAGCAGCCGATAGAGCCGAGGATATAGCCAAAGAAGAGCGGTTTGACCATCCCCTGAATAATGTCGGTGTAGCGGAGTCCTTCGTAGGCCACGTGGAAGTACTGGGTGCCGTTCTGATGATTAAGGAAGACGGTGACGGCAGCGCCGCCGGCAATGCCGCAGGCATTGGCCACGATGGTGAGAAAAAAGAGCATGGCGATGCAGGCAAAAATGCGCGGCGTGACGAGCTTGCGCATCGGGTCGACGCCCAGGGCGCGCATAGCGTCGATTTGCTCGGTGACGACCATAGAGCCAAGCTCGCTGGCTATGGAGGATGCATTGCGTCCGGAAACCATGATGCCGGTGAGCACAGCGCCGAGTTCGCGGACCATGGTGAGGGAGACGAATCGGCCAGTGACGGCCGTGGCGCCGAAGGCCGAGAGGGTGGCAGCGGACTGGAGGGCGAGCACACCGCCGGTGAAAAAGCCGGTGAGGATCACAATGGGAAGCGAACCGAAGCCAATGACATCGGACTGCACGAGGAAATCGGTCCAGTAGATGGGGGGGCGGAAAAGATTGAGAAAAGCGCGCTGCGCGAACAGGGAATATTCCTGGACGGTGAGCACGATCTGTTTGGCGGTACGTTCGATCGCAATTATCGCCATATTTGCCGGCCTATGAGACGGGGACTTTGCGCCGCTTCCGAGGACAGGATAGCGCATAGGGGGCGCTATAATGCCGGTTGAAGCGATGCAACGGCTCTTTCCTCAATAAATCAGCGTCAGCACAACCTAATAAGCGCTTGAATCAATCTCATTCTGCCGGGGATCGCATCTAACTTCATACAGGAGGCAACCATGCATCTGTTTCGCGTGCGGCTGATCCTCGCTCTGATCGCGGGCGTGACCTTGGTTTCCGTCGCCTCCACGTATTTCGACGTATTGGCCCACCGGCACATCCAGCGTGAGGAGTTGGAGCGCCGCGCGAAGTGGATGGGCATGAGCATCCAGCCGGTGGTGCAGAGCGCGCTCAAAACGGGCGATCATTCTGCTCTGCCAGGATTGACGGAGTCCTTGAAGACCGGAACGGGCGCACTGGGACTGGCGGTGTATGACGCGCATGGAAATCTCCTTGCTGGCAGTGGTCCGCCGGACGTGATGCAGGTGCTTGCGCGGGGAGTGGTCGCGAAATCGCTGCAGAGAGGCGTGATGGTGGGGGCATTCGGTCACGCAGGCCAATGGCAATGGCTGGAAGAATCGTTCCCAATCCACGATGGGAATCAACTGCAAGGCGCCATGGCGCTGGTTTTGGACGCCGGCTACATCCATTCTGAAGGATTGGATCTTTGGCGGCGCAGCCTTTGGCGGAGTGTGGCGCTCGTGATCCTGATCGTCGCCATTACGGTGGGGATGGTGCGTTGGTTCCTCCTGCGCCCGATGAGCCGCCTTGCGGAGCGCCTGCGCCGCCTGCGAGCTGGCTACGCGGACAAAGCCGCAGGACAGAAGACCCCCAAACTCGGTCTTTTGTCGCCGCTGGCGCACGAGGTGGAGACAATGGCGGAAAGCCTTAAGGCGGCTCGTGCTGCAGCAGCCACAGAGGCCCGCCTGCGCGAAGCCGGCGAGCACCTGTGGACCGCGGAGCGATTGGCCGTATACATGCGCAATCGAGCTGGTTCAAGCCAGATTTTTGTGGTTTCAAATCGTGAGCCGTACATGCATGTCCGGGAGGGCCGCGAGATCGTCTGTGTGGTGCCGCCGAGCGGGTTAGTGACGGCGCTCGAGCCAGTGCTGTGCGCATGTGACGGCGTATGGGTAGCCAGCGGCAGCGGCAACGCCGACTCCGCGACGGTAGACGAGTTCGACCGCCTGCGCGTGCCACCCGACGAGCCGCGCTACACCCTGCGCCGGGTATGGCTCTCAGAGGAAGAGGAGGCGCAGTACTACGATGGCTTCGCCAATGAGGGGCTCTGGCCGCTCTGCCACATCGCGCACACGCGGCCCATCTTTCGCGCCACCGACTGGGAGTGCTATCAGCGTGTGAACCGGAGGTTTGCCGATGCGCTGCTGAATGAAATGCAGGACAGCGCGGAGCCGGTGGTATTTGTGCAGGATTACCACCTGGCTTTGCTTCCGCGTCTGGTGAAGCAGGCCCGACCCGATGCACGCGTAGCGATTTTCTGGCACATTCCGTGGCCCAACCCGGAGGCATTCGGAATCTGTCCCTGGCAGGCCGAGTTGCTGGAAGGGCTCCTCGGCGCGGACCTGATCGGATTCCATATTCCCCTTCACTGCCATAATTTTCTTGCCACGGTGGATCGTGTGGTGGAGTCGCGCACAAACCACGAGCATCTTTCTGTACTCCGCCATGGACACACGAGCGTGGTTCGACCCTACCCGGTGAGTGTGGCTTTTGATGGAACGATGCGGCCGGCCGCGGGTTGGGACATCGCAACGATGGCAAAGGGGCGCGCGGCCGACCGTCAACGGCTGCTGAGCGAGTTTGGGGTCCGTGCGGAGTGCCTGGCGCTGGGCGTGGACCGGCTGGACTATACCAAGGGAATCGTGGAACGGCTTGAGGCTGTGGGGCAACTGTTGGAAGACCACCCCTGGCACAGGGAGCGGCTGACCATGGTGCAGATTGCTGCGCCGAGCCGGACGCGCATCCCCAGCTACGCTGAGTTGCGCCGCCGCGTCGCGGAAACGGTGGAGCGGATCAACCTTCGCTTTCAGACCGTGCATTGGCGGCCCATCGTCCTCATCGAGCGCCAGTGCAACCACGAAGAAGTGAGGCGCTGGTACCGCGCCGCGGATGTGTGCCTGGTGACTTCGCTGCACGACGGAATGAATCTGGTGGCCAAGGAGTTTGTTGCCGCGCGCGACGACGAAGACGGGGTGCTGGTGCTGAGCAAGTTCACCGGCGCGGCGGTGGAGCTGCGCGATGCATTGCTGGTGAATCCCTACGATGTCGCCGGAGTGGCCGAGACCATCCACAGTGCCCTGGAGATGGGCTTTGCGGAGCGCCGCGAGCGCATGCAGAGAATGCGGCGCCATGTGATGGAATACAACATTTATATGTGGGCTGCCAAAGTATTGGGCGACCTGCGTGAGCTACGCCTGGAGCCGGCGGAAGGCGCGGAGTTGGGCCGGGTTGCGCCATCGGGCGTTCGCGAGGCTGAGATAGCGGTGGAAAAGCTGGCATGAAAACGTGAGAACAGGTAATAGGGAGTAGGGAACGGGAAATAGGGCCGGTGGCGAAGCTGTGGCGCATGCACTCAAGGAGCGCCTGATGTACCTTCCGGGAAACCCGGCGAGAGTGAGAATGATTTGAACGACGAGGCGATCGAGAAGCTCGACGCGTTTTTTCGCGCCTTCACAGGCGCGGCAAAACCCGTATTGCTGCTGGACTACGACGGAACGCTGGCGCCGTTCCGGGTGGACCGGTTCAAGGCCCGTCCCTGGGCCGGGGTGCGGAAGCTGTTGACGCGCATCCAGAACCAGGGATTGACGCGCGTGGTCGTTGTCACCGGACGCCCGGCCACGGAGATTGCGCCGCTGCTCGGCGTGGATCCCGCACCTGAGGTCTGGGGGTTGCATGGGGCCGAGCGGTTGCACGCCAACGGCCGGCGCGAACTGGAGATCGTTCCGCCGGAGACTCACGCCAAACTCGATGCGCTGTGCGCGAAGCTTCAGGGCGACCACTTGGCCGGCCTCATTGAAGAGAAGCCGAATGCGGTCGCGATGCACTGGCGCGGCGTGGCGCCCGGAAGAGCCAGGGCCATCGAGAAACGAACACGTGCTCTGTTTGAGCCACTGGCGCAAATGGACGGCTTGACTGTGCTCGAATTCGAAGCTGGCCTCGAATTGCGCGCCGGCCGCGACAAAGGCGAAGCAGTCAGGATGCTTCTTGACGAGACAGGCAGCGAGGTCCCGAGTCCGATCGCGTATTTGGGCGACGACCTGACTGACGAGGCGGCTTTTCGCGCCATCAAGGAACACGGGCTTGGCGTGCTGGTCAGACGCCAATGGCGCGCGACCGATGCGGACGTCTGGTTGCGGCCTCCGGGAGAGTTGAAGGGTTTCCTCAAGCGCTGGTTGCGATCCTGCCGCGCACTAGCTCCGCGTCGGGTCGCAACCCGAAGGTCAATCGCGTTCTTCAACCATTGAATCAGCACGACCCGCATTTACAATCGAATCTATATGATTCGCTTCTCGACAGCCGGAGAATCCCACGGCGAGGCCCTGATTGCGCTGGTCTCCGGACTCCCCGCCGGCATCCCTGTCGACCTGGACTTTGTGAATCGCGAGCTGTGGCGGCGCCAGCAGGGTTATGGCCGTGGCGGGCGCATGAAGATCGAAACCGACCAGGCGCACGTGCTCAGTGGCGTACGCCACGGCAAGACCATCGGCTCGCCGATCGCCATTGAGTTGATCAATCGGGATTGGAAGAACTGGCAGGAGAAGCTGCCGGTGGAGGCCGGCGATCCCGCCAAACATCGCGCAGTGGCATCGCCGCGGCCCGGACATGCCGACCTGGCCGGCGCACTGAAATACAACTTTCCCGATGCCCGCTACGTGCTGGAGCGCGCTTCGGCGCGCGAGTCCGCCGCCCGCGTTGCCGCCGGGGCCTTTGCCAAGCTGCTTCTGCGCAATTTGGGCATCGAGGTCGCCAGCCACGTGATCCGCGTGGGCGGCGTCGAGCTTGAACGGGATGCGGCGTGGGAGGCGATTGCCGCGCTCGCAGCGAAAGAGGAAGTGTTGCTCGCATGCGTGGATGCGGCCACTGAAGCACGCATGAAAGAGGAAGTGGATTCGGCGACACGCGCAGACGACACTGTGAACGGCGTGTTTGAGGTGGTGGCGCACGGCGTTCCCGCCGGCCTTGGCGCCTACGCGAATTGGGACGAGCGCCTCGACGGCTTGCTCGCATGGGCCGTGATGAGCCTGCAGGCCGTGAAAGCGGTCGAGATCGGCCGGGGCGTGGCGGCTGCGGCGTGGTTCGGCTCGCGTGTTCACGATCCTATTCATTATGCAGCCGAGAATGCGCCGGGCCGGCCGACACGCTTCACGCGCCCGCATAACAACGCAGGAGGCATCGAAGGCGGCGTCTCGAACGGCGAGGACATTGTTGTCCGCGGGTACTTGAAGCCAATCTCGACTCTCCGCCAGCCGCTTGAATCGGTGCGATTCGACACCCGCGAGCCCACCAGCGCAAGTTACGAGCGCAGCGATATTTGCGTAGTACCCGCCGCGGGCGTGGCCGCTGAGGCCATGGTTGCTCTGGTGCTTGCCAATTTGGCCCACGAGAAGTTCGGCGGCGACTCGCTGGTGGAATTGAAACGAAATTATGACGGATACATCGAACAGATACGGAGATTTTGACGGGCCGATGATTCTGAAAATTGTCAAATATCCCGAGCCGGTGTTGCAGCAGCCCGGCGAGCCGGTGACCGAGTTCGACGGCGAGTTGCGCAAGCTGGTGGCCGATATGTTCGAGACCACGTACGCCTCGCAGGGCATCGGGTTGGCGGCGCCACAGGTGGGCGTATCGAAGCGCATCACTGTCATCGACCTGAGCATGGGCAAAGATCCGGCGCAGAAGCTCGTGCTCGTCAACCCCGAAATCATCGTGAGCGAGGGCAAGCAGTACGAGGAGGAGGGCTGCCTGAGCTTTCCCGACATCCGCGAGAAGGTGGTGCGCGCGTCCAAGGTACGCATTCGGGCCCAGGACGAACACGGCAAATGGTTTGAGATGGACGCCGAAGAGCTACTTTCGCGCTGTTTCCAGCATGAGATCGACCACCTCGACGGGATCATCTTCCTCTTCCGCATGAGCGCGCTGAAGCGCAGCCTGAACTTGCGCAAGATTCGCAAGATGCAGAGCGAGGGCACGTGGTAAGGCTGCTATGACGAATGCGGAGAGCACGCTGAAGCTGGTCTTTTGCGGGACTCCGCAGTTTGCAGTGCCCACGCTTGAAGCGCTGCTCGACGCAGGCCACGAAGTTGCTCTTGTGGTTTCACAGCCCGACCGCCCCGCAGGCCGTGATCGTCAGATCACCGCACCGCCCGTGAAACAGGCCGCACTGGCCGCCGGGCTTGCCGTCACGCAGCCCGAAAAGATCCGCAACAATATTGAGCTTCGCTCACAGCTTGAGGCCATCGCGCCCGACGCCATTGTTGTAGTGGCTTACGGCCGAATCATTCCGCCGTGGATGCTGGCGCTGCCCCGGCTTGGCTGCATCAATCTTCACGCTTCCCTGCTGCCCAAGTACCGCGGCGCCGCGCCTATCCAGTGGGCGGTTGCCATGGGCGATGCCTCCACCGGCAACACGACGATGCTTCTTGAAGAGGGGCTCGACACCGGACCGATTTTGATGCAACAGACCATCGAGATCGGGTCCGAGCAAACTGCAGCCGAGCTGTTCCCGATTTTGGCCAGCGCTGGCGCGCCGTTGGTGGTTGAAACTCTGGCCGGCTTGGTGAACGGAACGGTTCATGCACAGCCGCAAAATCACGAGGGCGCAATGTACGCCCCGCTGCTCAACCGCGAGGACGGCAGAATGGATTTTGCCGCGCGCACCGCGACGGGACTTTACAATCGCTGGCGCGGCTTTCAACCCTGGCCAGGCGCGTTTACCGTTCTAAGCGGAAAGAAGCTGATTGTGCATCGCATGGCAATCGCATACGAGAGCTATGCATCCCGGTTGGGTTTCGCTGAGCCGGGATGGATTCTGGTGGAACACGGCCGCCTGCTGGCTGCCTGCGCCGAAAATACCTGGCTCGAATTCCTTGAGGTGCAGTTCGAGGGCAAGAAGCGGCTCGAGGCCGCCGAGTTTCTGCGCGGAAATCCGCTGGCGGCGGATGCGCGCCTGGGCTGAGCACCGTGCCTGCGATCTCGCCCGCGCGCAAAGCAGCCTTCCGCATTCTCCTGGCCGTCGAGCGAGGGAATTCCCACTCCCATTCCGACGACCTGCTGCGCCGAAAGGAAGTCAGCGCACTCGCGCCCTCGGATCGCAATCTTGCTACGGCCTTGGTGCTTGGCGTTCTGCGCTGGCAGATTCGGCTGGACGAACAACTGAAGGTCTTGCTCAGAAGACCGGGAGGAAAGCTCGATCGGGAGGTTCGGATCGCGTTGCGTCTCGGCGCGTTTCAGCTCCTCTTTCTCGATCGCATTCCCGCCCACGCCGCCATCGATGAGAGCGTGGAACTGGCAAAACAATCCGGCCATCGCTTTGCCGCCGGCATGGTGAACGCGGTGCTTCGAAAGTTGGACTCCGGCGGCGCCCCGCGCATTGACGTTTCGGAGGAGGTCCCTGCTGAATTGGCGATGGCGCAGGCGCATCCAGCGTGGATGGTCGAGCGCTGGGCGGAATTTTATGGCCTGGACGCCGCGCGCGCGATTTGCCGGCACGGCCAGACGCAACCTCGGCTGACCCTGCGTGTGCATGGCCCCGCCGTTGAGGCCGAGCTGACTCAGGCCGGCATTCAATTCGAACCCGGCGCCTTGCTCGCCGCTGCCCGCATTGTGGTTTCAGGCGATGTGGCAGCGGCGGCGGCTGTTCACGAGGGCCGCGCGCGCGTGCAGGACGAAGGCTCGCAACTGATCGCGGAACTGGCCGCGTGCGCCGCGAAGAATCGCGATGGAAAGGCGAAAAGCATCCTCGATGCGTGCGCGGCGCCCGGGGGCAAGACGCTCATCCTTGCCGAGCGCAACCCCGAGGCGCGGATTGTGGCCTGCGAGTCCAGCCCACAGCGGCTCGCCGCGCTGCGCAAGCGCCTGGCTGCGTATGCCTGCCGCGTGGAGTGCCGCCTCGCCGACGCTGCGGTGCTTCAAGAAGAAGCCGCCTTCGATCTGGTGCTGGCGGACGTGCCGTGCAGCGGCACGGGAACGCTGGGCCGCAATCCCGAGATTCGGCACCGTCTGCGGCTGGAAGACCTGCCCCGGCAGGCCGGGCGGCAGCGTGCGATCCTGGGCGCGGCATTGCGCGCGGTGCAGAGGAGCGGGCGTGTGGTTTACTCGACCTGTTCGCTGGAGCCAGAGGAAAACGAGCAGGTGGTCGCCGCCGCGCTTGCAGAGAACGGCAATGCACGGCAGGTTTCGTTCGCATCCTGCATTGAGGCTCTACAACGCAGCGGCATTCTCACGGGCAACGGCGCGGAGCGGTTGCACAAGTGCCTGACACCGGAAGGCGCATTGCGCTTGTTGCCAGGTGTTTTTTCGAGCGACGGTTTTTTTGTCGCGCTGATCGAAAAGACGGCATGATGCACACGCTTACGGCGCAATCGCGGTTGTGGATGCGATCGATGACTTTCGGTCTCCGTCTTTCTACCTTGCTACGGTCAGCCTCACCAGCGTGCTCTGATCCACGCGCGAGCCTGCGGCGGGCGTTTGCGACAGGACCGCGCCCGGCTTTATCGGCTGTCTGGGCAGCCCATTGCCGCTGCCGACCGGCGCAATCGGCACGTCCACAAAGTAGGGCAGCACCGAATCGATGCCCACTTTGGCCAGCGCTGCCCGCGCACTCGCCAGCGGCAATCCGGTCAGGTCGGGCATCGCATAGCCGTCTGGCGCTTCATCGCTTGGCGCGGCTACGAGCAGATTGACGCTGGGCTGCTCAATGCCCTGCGCGTGCGCGGGCGGATCCTGCGCCAGCACCGTTCCCTCGCTGGCTGCCGCGTAGGGCAGGCGCGCGATCTCGCCAACCTGAAGGCCGGCGCGCCGCAACTCCAGTGAGGCCACACGCTCATCGGAGCCTACGGTGTCGGGAACGTCAACGCTTTGCGGTCCCAAACTCTCTGCTACGCGCACACGCCACTCCTTGCGTACAACCGTTCCGGCGGTGGGCGACTGCGAAAGAATGTGCCCAGCGGCCACGTCGCCCGAGTAGTAGCGGTTATCGACATCCAGGTTCAATCCCAGGCCCGCGGTCTCGCTGCGGGCGTCGGCGACCGTCATCCCCTTCAGCGCGGGCACCTGCACCTCAGCTCCGTGAATGGCAAAGTGCATGGTGACAATGGCGGACATGAGCGCAACGGCCACCAGAAGCATCAGCAGCGAGGCCACGCGGAAGAAGCCGGCGATGGAGCGGGTGTTCATGATTGCGTTTGACGTTCGGCCAATAAAAGTCGTGCGCTACCGAGTATTATCGGTCAACGGCTCGGGATGGATGGTGACGCGATAGACCTCAGGGCACTCCAGCTTGAAGCGGTCTTCGAGAGCGGTGATTACCTCATGGACGCGATGCATGGGCAACTCGTCGGGCAAGGTGCAATGGCAGGAAACAAAAATATGATCTGCCGAGCGATTCACCAGAATCTCATGCACATCCACAATCTCGGCGATCGGCATCGCCGCCGCATGCATCGCCTGCTCGATGCGGCGATCGGTCTCTACCCGCTCTCCTGGCTGCTCGATGGTGGCAGGCTCGCTTTCGATATGGGTGAGCACCGAGTCGATTTCGGGAACGTTGCGCAGGATCTCCGCTTCCATCGCGGTGACAAAGACGTGCGCCTCGCTGAGGGGCAGGTTTTCATCCAGCTCCAGGTGCTGCTCCACGCGCAACCGTCCATCTTGCGTTTGCACGCTCAGCTCATGCACCGAGACGTTGTGGCGCGCGGCCACGGCGCGCACGCGGTCGAAGATGCTTTCGGCCCTGGTTTCGCGGGGGGCGGTGTGGATGACCACATCGGTCCTGGGCAGGGCGCGATGCACCGCCTCGGTTGCGGCCTGCACCAGCTTGCCGGTGTGTTCAAAGGTGAATCGCCGCGGCAGGGCTAGCGTGAGGTCCGCAAAATAGCCGGCTCCGGCGCGCCGTACGCGCAACCGCTCCACGGCCAGCACGCCCTCCACGCGCTCCACTTCGCGTACGAGGCGGCGGCGGGTTTCGGAGGGAATCTCGTCCATGAGCGCGCCCACGGCTTCATGACCGAGCCGGATGGCCATGCGCAGAATCAGGAGCGAAACCACCACCGCCGCGCACGGGTCAGCGTAATGGAGAGCGGCTATCCCGAATCGGGCGCCGAGCCAGGTGGCGCACAGGCCGGCCAGCACCGCCGATGTGGCCCAAATGTCGGAGGCGAAGTGAAAGGCGTCAGTGGCGAGCGCCGGCGACCCGGTGCGGCGAGCCACAGCGCGCAGTTTTCGCGACCGCCAGAAATCCACGGCGATGGAGGTGAGCAGTACCAGCACTGGCCACAGCGCGTGTTGTAAAACGACAGCGTGGTAGAAGATGCGCTGTATTGCCTCCACGATGATCCACGCGCAGGAAATGGCCATCAGGCATGTCTCGCCAAAGGCCGAAAGATTCTCGATCTTGCCGTGGCCGTAGGTGTGATCTTCGTCGGCCGGCTTGTCGCTCACATTCACGGAGAAATACGTCAACGCGGAGCCGGCCAGGTCCACGCCCGAGTGCGCCGAGTCGGAGATTACGCCCAGTGATCCCGAAAGGAGCCCGGCGGCGAGCTTGAGCAGTGTCATCACCGCCGCAGCCGTCATGGAAAGCCAGGCGACGCGCCGCTTTTCCGCGGAGATCGCGGCGAGGTCCGGCACGGGCGATTCAGTGGCCGGCGAACTGGATACGGCGGAGGTCATCGCTTTCCCAGACTACTAGAGCGGAACCAGAGTAAGCGTATCTCTGCGATAAGTCGTGAAAGTGGTTTTTCTTGAGGAAAAAACCGCTTGGCTGACGTGCTTCCGGGATACATCTACTCTGGTTCCGCTGTAGGGCCGGACAGCGGTGTACAACCCGGCAATTCCGAAAGTGTAGGGCTGCCAGGCGCAGTCCACAAACCCAGCGGATTGCATCATTTGCAGCATCTGGTTGGGCGGCGGAAAACTGCCAACGGAGGTTGGCAGGTAATTGTAGGGGCCATCCTTCCCGCAGATCAGTCTTCCAATGGCCGGCAGTATGCGACGGAAGTACAACGCATAGGCCTTACCTACAAGACCGCCCGGTTCGCTGAACTCCAGGATCCCCAACTGGCCGCCCGGCTGCAACGTGCGGTGGAACTCTTTGAGACCAGCCTCATAGTTGGCCAGATTGCGGAATCCAAATGCGGTGACAATCAAATCGAGCGATTCCGCGCGGAGCGGCAGATGGAGCGCATCGGCTAGGAGCGGGACTGCGTAGGGCGCTTCGAGTTTACGCGCGCTGCCGCCAGGCTTGCGCAAAGCCTGCTCGCCGAATTTCCGCGCACCGAGGCGCAACATGCCCCGCGCAAAGTCCGCGGCGAGAACCGGCCGCGCGCCCGATGGGCGCAGCTTGAGCAGCGCCATCGTCAAATCGCCCGTACCGCAGCAGATGTCCAGAATGGCCGCCTCGGGCCGGGCCAGCACCACCCGGAACCTGCGCGCCGTCCTTCGCCACCACAACCGGTCGACGTTGGCTGAAAGTAGATGATTCAGCAAGTCATAGCGGGGCGCGATGGAGTCGAACATCTTCCGCACGGCATGCGCCGCGCCGGCTTCGTCCGCCGCGCCCGCTGGTCTGGCTCCTGTTGCTGGCATGTTTTGGTTTCCCTCGTTGAGGTCAAGAAGCCGCGAGCGGAGCTCGCTCTTTCATCGTATCGCTTCGATTCAGAGGCGTTTGCAGAGGCAGCCGCACCTACGGCCCTTCATGAAGCAACAAAAATGGTATAGGCTTGAAGTTGCCGATGGTTACTCCTTCCCCTCCCGCATCTCCCGCGCTGACGCCGCACCCTGCGCTCACGGACAGTCATGGGCGTGTGATTCACGATCTGCGCGTCTCCATCACCGACCGCTGCAACTATAAATGCGTGTATTGCCGGACAGGCGAAGTGGGGGCTCAGTATCCGGAGCTGGGCATCGAAGAATACCTGCGGCTGATCGGGATTTTCGTGGGCCTGGGAATCACGAAGGTGCGGCTGACGGGCGGGGAGCCGCTTTTGCGGCGCAGGGTGGTGGAATTGGTGCAGGAACTGGCGCGGCTACGCACGCTGGGCGGCGAGCCGCTGGATCTGGCCATGACCACCAACGGCCATTTGCTGGAGTCGCTTGCCGTTCCGCTCAAGGCGGCGGGGCTAAACCGGGTGACGGTGAGCATGGATGCCGTTGACGCACCGGTCTTCGAGCGGATCACTCGAGTCCAGGGTAGCTTTCCCATCGTGCTCGCGGGCATTCGCGCCGCCCGCGCCGCCGGATTGACGCCGCTCAAGATCAACTGCGTGCTGCTGCGCGGATTCAATGACGATCAGATTGAAGGATTTGCCCGTTTTGCGCGCGAAGAGAACGCGGTTGTTCGATTTATTGAGTTTATGCCTCTGGAGGAGGGCCGGCTCTGGACGCCCGAGATCGTCGTGACGCTCAAAGAGATCGTGGAACGCATCGGCCGGACAATGCCGCTGGTGGAGCTGTCGCCGCGCGAGGCGAGCGAAACGGCGCGGCGCTATACGTTTGAGGACGGCGTGGGCGAGATTGGCATTATTGCGCCCGTGAGCCAGGCCTTTTGCGGCGCGTGCAGCCGCGTCCGGCTGACTTCAGACGGCAAGATTCGCACCTGCCTTTTTTCTCAATTGGAGCACGATCTTTACGGACGCTTGCGGGCCGGAGCCAGCGACGAGGAACTCCGCTCCTATATTGTGCGTACCATCGAGGGGAAAGAGGCGCGGCATCATATCGGGGAGCCGGGATTCCTGAAACCGTCGCGGTCGATGGTGCACATCGGCGGGTGAGTGGGCGGCGCCGCAGCATGCGGGTTCCACTGATCCCCAAAAAGGTGACACCCAAGTGTTAAGCTGCCGCGCACAGAACGGTGTGGCAGAATAAGGGTAAGACTCTCTCCCGCAAGGTCCGAAGATGCCAAATAAGACGGAAGGGCGCATCCCGCTCGCCGATCTGCTTGTCTTCCACCAACTGGCACGCTCGCTAACCTCGAGCTTCGACCTGGACACCATTCTGCGCACTATTCTGGAGCACATGGAGCGGATTGTGGAGGCCGAGATGTGGGCGCTGCTGATGCTGGACGATGAGAGCCAGGAGCTTTACTATGCCATCGCTGCCGGCGGCAAGCATGAGGCGCTGAAGAACCTGCGCGTGAAGGTGGGCGAAGGCGTGGCTGGCTGGGTGGTCGAGCACGGCGAGACGCTGATCGTTCCCGAGACCGTTGACGACCCGCGGTTGAGCGAGGAGCAGTCTTCCGGGCCGCAGAAGGCGCGCTCGGTAATCGCCATGCCCTTGCCAGGACGCAAAGGCACGTGCGGCGCAATCGAAATCTTCAACCCGCGCGCCGGGCAGATGACCGACTACACGATCGCTTTTTTGCACATCCTGGCCGATCACGCGGCCATCGCAATTGAGAACGCGCGCGACGTCACCAGCATCCAGCAATTGACCATCACTGACGACTGTACCGGCCTCTACAACGCGCGCCATCTTTACGAAGTGCTGGACTGCGAGCTGATGCGGTGCAGCCGGCGAAGAGTGCCGGTGAGCCTGGCGTTTTTGGATCTGGACCGATTCAAGCTGGTGAACGACGCGCATGGGCACCTTGTCGGCAGCGAGCTGCTGCGGCACACCGGCCGCCGGCTGCGCGATTTGAGCCGCAAGCGGGACCTGTGTTTCCGCTATGGCGGCGACGAATTCGTCATCCTGATGCCGGAGACCGGCGCCAGGGCCGCAATGGAACTGGCCACGGCGCTGCATGGCGCGTTGATGGAGACGGAATTTGAGATGAAGAACAGATTGCGCCTGAGAGTGAGCGCCAGCGTGGGCCTGGCGACGGCGCCGGACGACGGCAAGACGGTGCACACCATCATCGGCACCGCCGACTCGCGCATGTACGAGGTGAAGAAAGATGGCAGGGGGACGGTAAGAGGCAGGTGAGGGGCGTGAGTGTCGGCCCACATGGGTGCAAGTGCGCGGGATTGCACGCCTCTGGGTGACTCTACAGAAATCCGAAAAATGCCTTAGATATCCAGGTTCTTCACGTCGAGAGCGTTATCTTCGATAAATTTTCTGCGCGCTTCAACGTCTTCGCCCATGAGGGTGGTGAAGATGGCGTCGGTCTCGGCGATGTCTTCCAGCTTGACCTGAAGCAGAGTACGGCGGTCGGGGTCCATGGTCGTTTCCCAGAGTTGCGTGGCGGTCATCTCGCCCAAGCCCTTGTAACGCTGGACGGAGTACTCCTTCTTACCCTGTTCGACGATATAGGCGAAGAGATCGCGGGCGGTTTGCTTTTCCACCGGTTCGCGGAGCATGCGGGCCGTGCGGCGGTTGATTTCGTCTGTCAACTCTGAATCGCCCTCTTCCTCAATCTCGCTGTCAATCGGATTGGTCCTGCCGGCTTTTGGAACTCCGGTTTTTCCCACTTCGGCGGCCGCTTCCTTCAGCGGGGGAGTTTTGACGTCCTTCTTGGCAGCATACTCCACCAGGAAGGGGGGCTCGAGAAACTCCTTGATGAGCGAGTATTTGGCCATCATCTGGCGGAACTCGGGGCTGGAGGCAAGCGTCCAGTCGATGCAGCGCGTGGCGCCCTGCGCATCGGTGAAACAGATCGACCAGGTGTGGTGCTCCTCGTCTTCGACCGGCTTGCCCACCTTGAACTGGAATTCATCGGCCAGCTCGACCAGTTGCGCATGCAGCGCGGATATCTTCTCCGGAACCTCGTCGCCGTTCTTCGAGGCGAAGTCGGCGCGGTGCGTGAGCTCGGCGCGTGCCAGCATCTCGGTGAGTTTTTCGTTGCGGATGCGTTTATCGACCTTCTCGACAAAACCGAGGTACTCGTTGAGGGTTGCCATAAAGCGGGTGAGATCGGCGCCCTCAATGCGGCCAGCGGTCTCACCGTGGCGGACGATCATGCCTTCGGCGGCGCGGTTGACCATGACCTTCACAAACTCGCGGTCGTCCTTGATGTACTGCTCGAAACGGCCCTTCTTGATTTTGTAAAGCGGGGGCTGCGCGATGAATACATGGTCGCGCTTGATGAGCTCGGTCATGTGGCGGAAGAAAAAGGTGAGCAGCAGGGTGCGGATGTGCGAGCCGTCCACATCGGCGTCGGTCATGAGGATGATTTTGCCGTAGCGGATCTTGGCGGCGTCGAAGTCTTCCTTGCCGATGCCGCAGCCGAGAGCGGTAATCATGGCGCGGATTTCCTCGTGGCCGAGCATCTTGTCGTAGCGCGCCTTCTCGACGTTGAGGATCTTGCCCTTGAGCGGCAGAATGGCCTGGAACTTGCGGTCGCGGCCCTGCTTGGCGGTGCCGCCTGCGCTTTCGCCCTCGACGAGATAGAGCTCACAGCGGTCGGGGTTGCGCTCGCTGCAATCGGCCAGCTTGCCGGGCAGTCCGCCGCCGTCGAGCGCGCCTTTGCGGCGGGTGAGGTCGCGGGCTTTGCGTGCCGCTTCGCGGGCGCGGGCCGCTTCAATGGCTTTGTTGATGATGCGGCGGGCGACAGGGGGATTTTGCTCGAGGTACATGCCGAGGCGCTCGTTGACGAAGGCCTGCACGGTTCCGGCGATGTCGGAGTTGAGCTTGCCCTTGGTCTGGCCTTCGAACTGCGGCTGCGACAGCTTGACGCTTACCACGGCCACCAGCCCCTCGCGGACGTCGTCGCCGCTTAGGTTCTCCTTCATGTCTTTGAAGAGGCCCAACTGCTGGCCGATGGCGTTGATGGTGCGGGTGAGCGCGGTCCTGAATCCCGAAAGGTGCGATCCGCCGTCGACCGTATTGATGTTGTTGGCGAAACTGAAGACGGTGTCGGAGTAGGTGTCGTTGTATTGCAGGGCGATATCGATATCGACGCCGTCTCGCATGGCTTCCATTACGATCGGCTTGTCGTGCAGCACGGTCTTACCGCGATTGAGGTGCTTGACGAACTCGGCGATTCCGCCTGCGTAACGGAACTCAGCGCGGCGAGCCTCGCCGGTCTTGGCGTCGGCAGTGCGCTCGTCTGTGAGCGTGATTTCGAGGCCCTTATTCAGGAAGGCCATCTCACGCAGCCGCTGGGCCAGCGTGTCGTAGTTGAACTCGGTGGTGGCGAAGATGGTCCTGTCGGGCAGAAAATGCACGCGAGTGCCGCGGCGTTTGCTGGTGCCCTCCTGGCGCAGCTCACTGGCAGGTATGCCGCAACTGAAGTCCATCTCCCAGGTGTGGCCATCGCGCCAGATTTCGACGTTGAATTCCTGCGAAAGCGCATTCACACAACTCACGCCGACTCCGTGGAGACCGCCGGAGACTTTATACGTTGAGGCGTCGAACTTGCCGCCGGCATGCAGCTTGGTGAGCACGACCTGCACGGCAGGCATGCGCTTGCCGTCAGGCGTGTCCATCATGTCCACGGGAATGCCGCGGCCGTCGTCGACCACTGTGATGGAGTTGTCGACGTGGATGACAACGTCGATTTTCTTGCAATAGCCGGCGAGAGCCTCGTCCACAGAGTTGTCAACGACTTCGTAGACAAGGTGGTGCAAACCGATCTCGCCGGTCGAGCCAATGTACATGGCAGGACGCAGGCGCACGGCCTCAAGGCCTTCAAGGACCTTGATGTTCTCGCTCGTATAGTTGTCGTTGTCGCCGTGCATGGACGTGCTGCTCAGAACTTCAGTCGCCATAAAATTCCGTTCGCAAGGGGTTGCCTATCGAGGGTCAACCGGGGGCCGATTCCGGACGCTGCGGCGGGACGAACCACTTGAAAAAGAGGGGACTCTCAAGCGTGCTTGCCTGAGCTAATTTTAGCATGCGGGAGGGGGTGGCGGCAGGACGCGGCGAAAGCGCAAAACAGATTACCAAGGGGGTATAGACCATGATATAAAGTGACGTTAGTAATCACATCCCATTCTAGTTTGTTATATCAATGAAAAAGATAGACTTATTAAGACAATAGAGATACGATTCTTCCGGAAAGTGGAAGAGATTCCCTTTTACATTGTAGTTCATGAGGTTACCAAAGATGAAAGCCGCCGTTCGCATCTTTGCACTGTTCGTGGCCTTCACCGGCCTTGTTTCCGCATCCTTCTCAGCATCACCAACGCACGCCATTCCGCTCCACACGCCGGTTGCGGTGAGTGATCCCGGGCCGATGCTTCCGGGTCCTTGGCCGTGTACTGTAGACGGCTCCTGCTTCGTTTCTTCGCATTCGAACCGGTAGACAGGTAAGTGGGCGCGCTGCATAGAGCACTGAATAGCACGAAAGTGCCAGCAGCGCGTTACCCTTTCGGGTTTGAGCAATAAGGCAGATTGGCGCTATTCTGAGGGAGTCCTTAGAATGTGCGTTGATCGCTATATGCCTTTCAACCTCGCAATGTCGACGATGAGCGCGGCCGAATTTGTCATGTGGGCCGCGCTCGCGTTCCTCTTTTGGAAGAAAGGGTTGTATCGCCGCTTCCCGGCGACCAGCGCTTACCTGACATTGCGCGCTGTGTCCACAGTGTTCTTGCTGACCGTACTCCGAACCGCGGCTCTGCCGTGGGGGCGGAGTCATCATGTCATCGCCCTTTATTTCTACGGCTACTTCACGATGTATCTGGCCAGCGCGGTGTTGCTGTACTTCATTTGCATCGAGGTCTTCCGTTCCGCACTTGCGGCGTTCCCGGGGATTATGAAGGTTGGAATCGTGGTCTTCCGCTGGGCCGCGGTGGTGTCAGTGATTGTGAGCCTGACCTCGACCACTTACCCGAAGAATGGCCTGTTGATTATGTACGATATTTCCTATGGGTTGATGCGCTCGGTAAGCGTGCTTGAGCTCTGCCTGCTTGCCTTCCTTGGCCTGAGCATGAATGCGTTGCGCATGTCGATTCGCGACATGGCCTTCGGAATTGCTCTCGGTTTCGGCATCTTGTCGACGAGCGATTTTATCCTTTCCTCCTGGAGTTCCCGCATTACAACGCCCAACGACCCGGTGCAGTTTGTCTGTGAATCGTTCCTGCTGGCTGCGCTGGGGGTTTGGCTGGTTTACTGCTTCCTGCCGGCGCCGACCCCCAGGCCAGTGGTGATGCCGGCAAGCTCGGCCATTTACCGGTGGAACGAGATCGCCTCAGCACTGGGCCACACGGGAACAAAAGTTGCTGTGCAGCAGCCCACAAACAGCTTCTTCCTCTCCGATGTGGAGCGCGTTGTGGAGAAGGTGCTTGCCCGGAATATGAGCAGACGGGAATCGGAGACGTAAAAGACAGGAAAAGGCTAAAGGGAATAGAAATCGGCATAGGGGGAGACTCGTCTCTTCTCCCCTGCCACACCCTCGAAAATCAGACTGCGTCCGTTGAAGGCCCTGAGCGGGGTGAGAGCTGGACCGCGTAACCGAGCTTTTTCAGTTATGTGACGAGCCTTTGCTTTCGGCGTTTGAGCGTCAGGGCAGTCACCGCCGACCCCTTCTCGAGGTACCGGACTCCTTCGTGAAAGACCTTCCAGATCAGTCGACAGAGCCGGTGAGCGATTGCACTCTTCTGTTCGCTGACCTTGAGCTTGAGCCTTCGCGTGATGAAGCCGGTGATGCCCCGCTTCACCCGCTCCCCTGCCGCACGGCTGCGAACGTAGATGTTGCAGTCGTCCGCATAACGCAGCCTCCCGAGGTAAGTTCAACCGCCTTCAATGCACAGCCACCGGATTTACAACCAGCGCCTTTGATGGATGTGGACTTCGCAGTCATCTGCCCGCTCGTCCTGCGCCGTATGCCTCATATCCGGCTCTTGTTCATCGGCTCGCATCTTTGCTCTGCGCTGCTTTCAGACATCACCTCGCGATAATGGCCTTGCGCTTCGCTATCACTTCTCCTCCATCAGAATGTGAAGGGGACTTGCGCACCCAAGCTGTTCAACATGCTCGGCACATAAAGGAAGAACCCCGGCCGGAGCCGGGGTTCATGTGGACGGAGGAAGCCGGATTACATAGCCGCCACGAAATCAGGGACCATGCCGGCTGCGTAGTCTTGCAGCAACTGGGTCGTGCGTGCGGCCATGCCGGTGTACATTGCAGCGGCGCGGAAGGCATTCACGCGAACTCCTTCGCTGGCCTGCGTGAAAGCGTATTGCGACAGGGCCATGAGGACGCAGACGCGAATCTGCATGGCGTCGCTGTGCAGCGTTTCAATCAGCAGGCGATCGACGCCGTCGCAATGCTTTGCGGCGTAATCCGCCATTTCCAGCATCACTCGCGCATTCTGATACATTACCCAGAGGCCTTTCGGGCCCTCCATGCGCCGCCAGGCGTCCTCCGGCGTGGCGCTCAAACCCTCCTGCCAAAGAAAGTGATCGCTCAACTCGCGCGCGCTCCAATCGGAGCGGAGGCGAGCCACCAATGTTTCCCAGGTTTGCGAATTGCGGCGCCGCACGCTCTTGCGCCAGCGCGCAAGATACAAGGCAATCGCGATCAAAGCTGCAATTTGGAGCACGGGCAACATTATGAGTGATCCTTGCATTCGTACATTTGCCAGCCGGTAATCTGGTGGCCAGACCCTGAGCCCATTTGGATACTCTCTATTTGTAGCAGAAAACAGGGCACTTGTGTACTGGAAAAAAGGCTCTGAAATACCTCTTTTGTGGGATATGGGCCTGCTCCATCGGACAGTGTACTAAGGTAACCAACGAGGGAAAAACGCCTCGGAAGAGGGAAGAAATGGCTCTCCTCAGACGGAGCAGACCGAGTCGAGGGCCCTCCAATACAATGAGATTCTGTATAAATCATCCCAAAGGAGCAACACTCAAGTGGCGCAACGCACATTGAGCATCATTAAACCGGACGCTGTCCGAAACGGCGCGGCCGGCGCCATTCTGGCCGAGATTGATAAGGCCGGTTTCCGCATCGTCGCCATCAAGAAAGAGTTCGTCTCAAAGCGCGCAGCCGAAGGCTTTTATGCCGTCCATCGCGAGCGGCCGTTCTTTGACGATCTGACAACCTTCATGTCATCCGGTCCGATCTTCCTCATGGTTTTGGAGAAGGGCAACGCGATTGCCGATCTGCGCAAGCTGATGGGCGCCACAAACCCCGCCAACGCCGAGGAGGGTACCATCCGCAAGAAGTTCGCCAGCTCCATTCAGGAGAACGCCATCCACGGCTCCGATGCGGAAGACACAGCCGCCTTCGAGATCGGCTATTGGTTTGCGGGCTGCGAGCTGATTTAGAGCAGAACCAGAATTCACGTGCCCAAGTGAAGGGTCTTCAATGTGGCTTTTTCTTGAGGAAAAAGCCACTCGGAGGGCGTGCCGTTGGGTATAGCTATTCTGGTTCTGCTGTAGCCTGGCGTCCGCATCATACCGAGATGGGCCAGTGAGGGTAGGTTTCCGATGGCTGATATGAACGCTGAACTCGCCGCGCTGTTTCTGGAATCCTCGCGGAAGACGCTGTTGGGCGAGTACTGGCCGCGCCTCCGCGAGACAGTCTCTCCGCTCACAACGGAGCAGATCTGGTTGCGGCCCAACGACGCGAGCAACAGCATCGGCAACCTGCTGCTGCATTTGAACGGCAACGTGGGCCAATGGCTGGTGGCCTCGTTTAACAAAGATGAAGACAAGCGCGAACGGCCGGCGGAGTTCGCTGCGCAAAGCGGGCTCAGAGCCGTTGAGCTCCTGGCTCGGCTCGGAGCTACGCTCGACGAAGCCGGCAAGGTGCTTGAACGTCTCACTGTTGACGAGTTGCTTGCTCCGTGCGAGATTCAGGGGTACCGCACGCACGGCCTCGGTGCCGTCTATCATGTGGTGGAGCATTTCGGGATGCACTACGGACAGATTCTCTATATCGCGAAGGCTCAGACCGCGCACGATCTTGGTTTCTACAAAGAACTGAACAAGACCGGGCGGGCATCGTGACCGGCCGCTCAGAACGATGCGAATCGTTCCGTTGATATAATTCCTCCACGTTTAAGCCTGGAGCGCACTTCTATGTCTATTCGTAGGATTGTCCTTTCATTGTTCTTCGTCGCTTTTGCTGTTGCGGCATTTTCTGCAGAGACGGCACTGGTTGTCACCTGGCCCAGTTCTGGTGACCCAATTCTGCGATTCACGTTCAGCAAGTTCAAGGATATCGGCTCCCTGGGGACTCAACGAACGTTCGTCGCTGACATCATCGCAGAGAATCTCAGCGGGAAGCTCATTCCGAACCAGAAATTCTCAGTCTACGTTTTCGACAAAAAGCAGGTTCGTATTGGCGAGGCGTGGATGCAGGTAGACAACCTTGGACCAAACCAGCAAGCCAAGTTCCAGATTTCCTTCAACGCGTCAGGCGTGCCCGCGTCGGTCTCCGTTCTTGCCCCATCCGACATTCCCCGCACCGTTTCCGTGACCGTAAATTCAGTGCCACAGGGCGCAGTTCTCAAGGTTGATGGCGTCGAGGAGGGTGTAACACCGAAAGTGATCAACGTTGGGGTCGGCAAGCATCAGCTTGGATTCAGTAAGGAAGGCTTCAACGCAGGCACATTCCCGCTTGAAATCGGCCCGGACGATGTCTCCGGAGGAACCGTGAGCTACGAACTCGGCACGTCACGTTACGACACAGTTGTGCTCAGAGACGGCACCGTGCTGAGTGGCGATCTCGATTCTGTATCCGGGATGGACGTAGTTGTGCGGATCGGCGGGAACCTGCAGCACTTCAATCGCAATCAGATTAAACAGATTTTCATGGTCGAGCGGGAGCCGCCGGATACCGGACCGTTGCCGGAGCCCGCGCCGAAGCCCTAGAGAGCTTTCACCGCTTTAGGAACCACCGAATTCCAGTTCATTTCAAGTCGTACCGCTCGCAGGGCCCAGTCAGGTCATCGAAATTCAGCTCCGTTGTGCCGTGGCCACGCGTGCGATGCCCTGGAGATCGGCCGTGAATTCCACTTCTTTGAATCCGGCGCCCGCGAGCAGTGAGCCGACCGGTTCCTGCTGGCCGTAACCGATTTCGAGCACGACGAAGCCGCCGGAGACGAGCGCGGCAGGAGCGGCGGGAATGAGACGGCGGTAGATTGCAAGGCCGTCGGCGCCGGCGAAGAGAGCCTGCGCGGGCTCGTAGTCGCGCACCTCGACGGAGAGCGTATCGCGGTCGCCTTCCGGCACGTAAGGCGGATTGGAGACGATGAGATCGAACCGCTCCCCGGCGACAGGCGCCAGCAGATCCCCTGCGAGAAAGCGAATGCGGTCTGCAACGCCGTTTCGCTCCGCGTTTTCGCGCGCTACGGCCAGCGCGGATGCGGAGATTTCCGTGGCGGTCATTTGCGCAGCAGGCAACCTGGCTGCCAATGCCACGGCAATTGCTCCCGACCCGGTGCCGATATCAACGATCCGAGGCCGGACGAAACCGGCGGCCAGCGCAATCGCCTTCTCCACCAGGTGTTCCGTCTCGGGGCGCGGGATGAGCACGTCGCGGTTGACACGGAAGCTCAGCCCGTAAAATTCCGTCTCGCCTGTGATGTGCTGGATGGGCTCGCCGGTGCGGCGGCGCTTGACCAGGGCGCGCAGCACAGCAGCGGCATCGGGCGCAAGAGGCTCGTCCTCGTGCGCGATGAGCCATGCGCGATTTTTATCCGGGTCTTTTCTTTTCAGAACCTGCAGCAGCAGCGCCTCAGCGTCGCGCCGCGCCCGCTCGGGATGCGCTCCCTCGGCAAGCAACGACTCGGCCTCCGCGAGCAGTGCGCGAATTGTGCCGGGATCGATTGGCGTGTGCTGCATCGGATGCGGAGGATGGTCCTAAACCGGGTAGCGCTCCAGCGCAATGGCATGTTTGGCCACAGTGCGGCTCAAGCCCACCACGTCAGCCGGGGTGAACCGCGCCAGGCGCCTGAGAATCGCTAACTGCGTGCGCAGTGCATCGCCTTCGCCGCACGCCGCCAAAACGCGCCGCGCCGCCTGCTCGGCCAGCCCCATCGCGTCGTCCGCCAATAGCCCCGTCATCGCCGCGGCAACTTCGGCCGAATTGCGTCCCGCGCGGGCCAGTTTCTGCGCCCGCAGCAGCGCCGACTCCAGCGCATAGACATGGCTGATCACGTCGGCCAGGTCGGCCATAATCTCCTGCTGCTCCTCAAGTCCGGTCATGAAGCGCTGGCTGGCCACGCCCGCCGCAAAGAGCGCCATATTTTTCACCGCCGCCAACACTGCGGCCTCGCGCTTGAGCGGCCCGCCTGCGCCTGAGTCATCGCCAAACGCGGGCGGGGCAAAAGCGGGCGGATCGAGCACCTCGTTCATCACGCGCCTGATGGCCTGGAGCAGCGGCAGCTTTCCACTCATTGCCCGCTTCATCAGCCATCCGGTAATAATGAGGCGGTTGATCTCGTTGGTGCCCTCAAAGATCCGGTTGATGCGCGCATCGCGGTAGTAGCGCTCCGCCGGATAGTCTTCGACGTAGCCGTAGCCGCCCATTGTGGCAACAAGTTCGTCGACCACCATCGACAGCATCTCAGACCCATAGACCTTCAGGATCGAGCACTCCACCGCGTACTCCTCAATGTTGCGTGGAACATCGACGGGCTGGTGTGAGCCGGCGGCGCCGGATTCCGCCAGTTTAGCGTCAATAAGGCCTGCCGTGCGGTAGGCCATGCTCTCGGCGGCATAGAGCTGTGCAGCCGAGGAAGAAATCTTGCGCTGGATCAAGCCGAACTCCGCAATCGTCTTGCTGAAGGCGCGGCGCTCTTTAGCGTAGCGAATCATGTTCGCGAGCGGGTGCCGTGCACCGCCGATGCATGCTATGCCCAGCTTGAGGCGGCCCAAGTTGAGCACATTGAATGCAATGTGGTGGCCCTTGCCAGCCTCGCCCAGCAGGTTTTCTTTGGGGATTTTGCAATCCTGCAAGACCAGAGGGCAGGTAGACGAGCCGCGAATTCCCAACTTGTGTTCCTCTGCGCCCACCGTAAGGCCCGGTGTGCCGCGCTCGATGAGGAATGCAGAGAACTTTTCGCCGTCAATTTTGGCAAAGATCGTGTAGAGTCCGGCGATGCCGCAATTTGTGAGCCAATGCTTTTCGCCGTTGAGAATGTAGTGCGAGCCGTCGGCCGAAAGCGTCGCGCGGGTGCGGATGTTCATGGCGTCGGAGCCGGAACTGGCCTCAGACAATCCATAGGCCCCGATCAACTCGCACGTCGCCAGCCTGGGCAGGTAGCGCTGCTTCTGTTCGTCGGTCCCGTACCAAACCAGCGGCAGCGTGGCGATGCCGACGTGCGCGTTAAAGGCAGTGGAAAAGCTGGCCTGTATCGAGAGGCAATCGCTGATCAGCGTGGAACTGACCTTGTCCATTCCCAGGCCGCCGAACTCCTCGGGAATGTCGACCGCAGTGAGTCCAAGTTCTGCGGTCTTGCGCAGGAGCGCTGGCATGACACCGGGTTCTTTGGCCTCGATCGCCGGCGTGCAGGGTAGAATCTCTTCGCGCGCAAACCGGGCCGCAGTGGCCGCGATCTGGCGCTGCTCCTCGTTCAGATCTTCGGGAGTGAAAATCTCTTCCGGCGTGCGGGATTCGAGCAGAAAACTGCCGCCGACGGCGGCTGCAATTGGGGAAGTGGCGACAACAGGGGATGTGGCGACGGTGGACATAGGCTTGAGCGCCCTCCTGTCAATTCGAGCCCAACGGACGGGACCCTGTGGGCAAGCCTCATGATAACGGTCGACGAAACCGCAACTTTCAGCCTAGGTAGTTGATGCGAAAATCCGTCGCCGGATTCTATTAAGCCGCGCATTTCGCCCTTCCTCCGCGAACCTGAGGGATGGGTGGGCGGCCACCCGCCCGCCAGGTCGACGTTGAGGCAAACGTTATGACACCATCCTCGGCCAAAAGCCCGAGGGCCCGCTAGCGCGTGGCTTCAAACAGGAACCACGCGCGCCGCTCGGCTTCATCGATCCAAACCTCTATCATGCTCGTAGTGGCGTAGTCGTTGGCGCGATCACTCACCTCATGGGCCGCGCGCAGGCTGTCAATCAGCGACCTATGGTCGCCGTGCAGTTCCACCAGCATGTCGTGGGCCGACACGAACTCCTGGTCGTTGTCATGGATGCGCTGCAGCCGCGCGATATGGCTAATGGAGCGGACGGTCGTGCCTCCGATCTTGCGCACCCGCTCGGCCAGATCGTCGGTCATAGCGAATATCTGTTCACCCTGCTGATCGAGCAGCAAATGATAGTCCCGGAAATGCGGCCCGCTCATGTGCCAGTGGAAGTTCTTGGTTTTGACATAGAGTGCAAAGACATCAGCCAGCAATGCGTTCAGCACGCTGGATAGATTCTTCACCTGTTCCGGCTGAAAGCCGTCCGGATTGCTGGTCTTGGCCGCTTTCGATTCCTGGCTGGTATGGGTTGACATGAAATCTCCTTTGCGCGCACGCCCTTTCGCATCCGCCCCATCGAGCATCCGCTCAGTTTTGTCACGCATGGATTTACGATGCCGGACCGAATTCTGAGGTTGGACGGAGCGACAAAAAACAGAACGGGCGCCGCGGAGGTTGACGGCGCCCGTTCGACAGTGCGGATCCGGCGGGAGAACTAGACCTTCACCGCAGGGTGTGTAGCGTAGTGGAGCAGCGCGGCAACGGCGCAGCTTGTGAGGCGCGTCTCTGCCGAGTCCGCGCGACTGGTAAGGATGGCCGGCACGCGGGCGCCGAGCACAATACCGGCCAGTTGCGCGCCGCCCAAGTATACAAGCTGCTTGACCAGCATGTTGCCGCTCTCGAGATCGGGAACCACGAGAATTTCGGCCTTGCCGGTGACGGGCGAGACCAGTTTTTTGATTGCGGCGGCTTTCTCGCTGACGGCAGTATCGAAGGCGAGCGGGCCATCGAGAACGCCGCCAGTGATCTGGCCGCGATCGGCCATCTTGCAAAGCGCGGTGGCGTCGAGGGTGGATTGGATCTTGGGATTGACGGTTTCAACCGCGGAGAGCAGCGCGACCTTGGGCTCGGGAATGCCAAGCGCGTGGGCCAGGTCGATGGCATTCTGCACGATATGGATCTTGTCTTCGAGCGTGGGTTCAATGTTAATGGCCGCGTCGGTGATCAGCATGGTGCGGGCGTAAGCCGGCGTATCCATGATGAAGACGTGGGAGACGCGGCGGGTGGTGCGCAGACCGGTCTCGCGAGCCATCGCGGGCTTCAACAGCTCATCAGTGTGCAGGCTGCCCTTCATGAGGGCTTGGGCATTGCCGGAGCGGCAGATGGCGACGGCCGTCACGGCGGCATTTGTCTCGGATTCCGCCTCTACAATCGGGAACTTGCTGATGTCGACGCCGATCTTGGCGGCCAGGGCCTTCAAGGCCGCTTCCGGGCCGACCAGGATGGGCGCGATGAGGTCGGCGGCAGCGCCTTCAACAGCGCCGCTGAGGGCTACGTCGGAGAGCGGCCAAACCACGGCGGTGCTGATGGCCGGGAGATTTTTGCAACGCTCGATGAACTTTTGAAAGACGTGGTAGTCGGGGGGATGGCTGACAAGCGGATCGACAGCAACGGTTTCAGCCAGCGTGGCAAGGTCGCTCATGAATCGATTCTCCGTGCCGGCGCGATATAGAGTTAGCCGGGCCTTACTCGTATTGTCGCGCCGTGGCAAGGATGCGCGTGTGCCTTCGGTCACACTACGGGCAAGTGCCTTTTATTGCAGTAGTGCCGCTGCTCGTAGTTCATCATTCTCAGCAGACCGTTGCACGGTACAGCCGCAAAAGCAACAGATCACGGACCATTAGACCGGATTAGGAATCCGAGAAAGTGCGGGGTGATCCGGTGTAGGCGGAAGTCCACCGCAATTTGACCGCTGACCACTGAAACAATGAACGGCGAACTGCTTCTTGCGTTAACCTGATTGCTTATGGGACAGATCCGCATTCTTTCCGATCAGGTTGCCAACCAGATCGCCGCCGGTGAGGTGGTAGACCGGCCCGCTTCGGTGGTGAAGGAGCTGCTGGAGAACGCTCTTGACGCGGGAGCCATGCGCATCCGTGTTGAAGTTGAGGGCGGTGGAAGGCGCCTGATTCGCGTCACCGACGACGGCCAGGGCATGATCCGCGACGACGCCCTGCTGGCCTTTGAGCGCCACGCTACTTCAAAGCTGCGCACCGTCGACGATCTGCTTTCGATTGCTACACTGGGCTTTCGCGGCGAGGCGCTGCCGTCAATCGCTTCAGTAGCCCGCGTGACGCTCGAAACGGCCACCGGATCCAGCGCGGACGGCGAATCCGCTGCAGTTGGCACGCGCATCGAAATTACCGGCGGCAAGATTCTGCGTGTGGAAGACGCTGCCCTGCCGCGCGGCACAACGCTCACCGTTGCCGACCTCTTCTTCAACACGCCGGCGCGGCGCAAATTTCTCCGCGCCGAGTCAACGGAGCTTGCCCATGTGACCGCACTGGTCACGCATTACGCTCTGGCCCATCCTGAGAAGCACTTCGAACTCATCTCGGCCAGCCACTCCATCGTCTCCGCACCGCCCGTGACCCGCACCGCCGAGCGCATCTATCAGATCTTCGGCAAGGAGACGCTCGGCCAACTGCTGCCTGTTGCCGCCGAGGCGCCGCTTGAGCGCACCGGCCTGCCCGAGCCGCCACCATGGAAGAAAGATCCTGACCAGCCACCGCGCATTCCCGGCACTCTGCGGCTCACCGGCTTCTACTCCAAACCGGAACTGCAAAAGCTGAATCGCAACTCCATCTACATCTTCGTAAACAAGCGCCTCATCCGCGACCGGCTGCTGTTACACGCCATTACCGAGGCCTATCGCAACGTGATTCCGCCCGCCAGTTTCCCGGTAGTGCTTTTGTTCCTTGAAATGCCGCCCGAGGAAGTGGACGTGAACGTGCACCCCGCCAAAACCGAGGTGCGCTTCCGTCAGCAGAGCCTTGTCCACGACTTTGTCCGCGACAGCCTGCGCACGGCGCTGGTCAAGGCGCGGCCCGCAGCCGGTTTTCTGGCGGCGCTCGACTCCCAGCCCTCAGCCAGCCCTTCGCTGATGCCACCAGCCGCCTCGCCGCTGCCGGGCTTGCCCGAGAGTGCGCAGGCCGGACCGCCTCCGGACTCCGACCCCGAAGCCTTTGCGAGCGCGCGTGCCGAAGCCGAATCCTTCCAGTTGACTCCGCGCGTGCCGTCGCCTCTCCGCGGCAAACTGCCCTTTGAAGGCTGGAGCCTCGAAGAAGGTCAGCGCCCCGATGCCCAGCGATTTGACCCCCGCAGCTTCGACCGCGAAGCCTGGGGCGAAGCTGCAAAGGCGCTCTTTACGCCCGTCAGCGCTCCAGACACCGGCGAATGCAGCCCAAGCCTCAGCAATTCAGCGGCATCCGGGCCAATGCCTTTCGGAACTGACCCGCCCGCAGCCGCCGCTCTGGTTGAAGCCGAGCAGGCCGCCGCCAGCCTGAACCGCCTGGGCTCACTCAAGCCGCTCGGTCAGTTGCGCGAATCGTTCATTCTGGCCGCAGGCGACGATGGATTGTGGATCATCGACCAGCATGTTGCACATGAACGGGTGCTTTTTGAGAAGATCCTGCGCGACCGCCAAGTCGAGAGGGTGCAGCGCCAGCGCCTGTTGATGCCTTTGCTGGTGGAATTGAAACCCGAGCAGATGGTGGTTTTTGCGCGTATCGCCGAGGAACTCGAAAATAATGGCTTTGAGGTGGAACCCTTTGGGCCACAGACACTTGCGGTGAAAGCGGCGCCGGTTGGGCTGGAGGGCGCGGCCCTTGAGCGCACGCTCGGCGAAGTGATCGAACAATCGTCTGCAAACTCAGACGAACCTAAGCGGAATGAGGAACTTAGCCGCCTCCGCACACGCATAGCTGCCTCCATTGCCTGCCATTCGGCCATCAAAGTGAATACCGCTTTAGATGAAAAGCGTATAGAATGGTTATTGTTAGAACTTGCAAAGACCCGCCACCCAACGAGTTGCCCGCATGGACGTCCAATAGCTTTGCTGTATTCGTGGAAAGAGATCCAGCGGGCCTTCCAACGTATCTAGGAGAGATGGAGGTGGCCGCCCCGCTCTCAGGAGCGGCGTGTTGCAGGGTTTGATTCCCAACCTGGAAGCGAGGTTTTTTCTTTGACAGCGGAACAATTGGAAGCATCGCGCTCCGAAAGGATGCGCCAGAACGGAATTGGGGCGACCACATTAGAGGACGCCCGGACGTGGCTGGAGGAGACGGGATTGTGTCTTTTCCTGCCGAAGCGGCAGTCCTCCTCCTTCATCGCGCCATCCTTTGTCGAAGCCGTAGGCGGTGAGCGAAATCAGACCCCTGCCGCCAAGACCGTGGCCCTGGCCGAAGACTTGCTCATTCGCCTGGAGACGGATGGTGTCGCAGTGCGGCTGAACCTGCTGGGACAGCCCGGCGAGCAGCCCGACTTCGTTGTGGCGGCGTGGGTATTGCCCTACGTCTACGCTCTGCGCGGCGATCGCGACTGGCGGCGAAGCCCGCAATTGACCGGATCGCGCCAAGTATCTCAACTGGCCATTCAGGCCTATAAACTCCTTGAAGCTGGCGACGCCACCATCCCGCAGTTAAAGCATGCGCTCGGGCGCGAGGTGTCGGAATCCGCTGTTCTGCGCGCTATCACCGAACTCTGGCAGCAGCTGCGCATCATTCCCGTCGTCTCCGCTCCCGGCAAGCCTGCCCAATGGCAATTGCTGCGGCTGCGTTTTCAGAAAGCGATTGCTGAAGGCGCGTCAACCTCGCAAGTCACGGCGATCTCGGTGCTCGCTTCCATCTACCTGCAAGCTGTGATTGCCGCCAGCATGGAAGAGGTGGAGCTGTTCCTGGCCCCGCTGACCGCACGCAGCAAGGTGCGCGAAGTACTTCGCGGACTGTTGGCCACTCGCCAGGTGCATACCATCTCCTTGGGCCACGCTCCGCACTTTTACGTAGCCGGCACGCTGCCGGAATTCACTGCGCCTCCCACGGCCTATGCCAGCTCGGCCATGCCTGCTTCAACCTACTTCCTGCGTTCGTACGAGCATGAGGATGAGGAGCGTGAGCCGGCGAAGCCTGCATCGACTGTCGCACCCGCGCCAACTCCAGCCGGAGTGCTGAAAACGGTGTCTGCCGCGGCGGAGCCAGCGCTCCCTATCTCAGCCGAGCGCCCTGCGCCAGCCAGCGAAAAGGTGCCTGCGGCGCAGCCCTATTTCAGCCGTCAGCCCGCTCGTTCCCGTGACCGCAAGCCGTCGCAGAGCTCCGCGAGCAGCCGCGTGGCCCGGCCTACGGGCCGCGACGGGCGCGCCACATCAGCACGGTCAGCCGGAGCGCACTCGATCGGCAGTTCCCGGCACGCGCCGCCAGCGCGATGGGCGCACAGCGGGGCGAAGAGCGCCAACGGATCGCACAACGGCACACACGCCGCGAAAGCTTCCGGCAGCGGAGGCCGCTTCAATGGAAACGGCCATGCTCATACAGCACGTCCGGCAAACGGTGCTTCGAGCTTGCGAAACACGAAGCCTAAAGCGGCGAGGAGTCTGCGCAAGAGCCACGCCACCGCCGGGAAAGCCGCGGCGAAGCCTGCGTCAAGACGCGCCAGTACCTCCCGGCCCAGCCTTTCCAGAAAAGACCCGCGCCCGGATGTACGTGCCGCACGCGGCAGCCGCAAGCCGGCTTTGGCAGCCGCCGCCAAGGCGGGCAACAGAGCGCGGTACGGCTTCACCGCTTCTTCAAGACAGAGAACGAAGAAACGCGGATGAGCGCGGAAGAAAGCCGCATAACTTCTCCAGAGCCGGCCCGCAGAATCATCGTCGCCATCGATGGTCCCGCGGGCGCGGGCAAAAGCACCATCGCCCGCCGCCTGGCCCTGCATTTCGGTCTGCTCAATCTTGAAACCGGCGCCATGTACCGCGCCTTCGCCCTCAAGGCCCTCCGGGCCGGTCTGCCTTTGGATGAGAGCAAGGGACTGGAAGAGCTAGCCGCCGAAACGTCCATCCGCCTCGACGCCGGCGAGGACGAAAACCGCGTTCTGCTCGACGACGAGGACGTAACAGGCCAGATCCGGAACCCGATCGTCACCGATGCTGCTTCGCGCGTGAGCGTCTTTCCCACCATTCGCGCCTGGATGGTCCGCTTGCAGCAGCAACTCGGCGCTCAGGGTGGGGTGGTCATGGAAGGCCGCGACATCGGCACCGTGGTCTTTCCCAATGCCGAGGTTAAGATCTTCCTCGACGCTGCCCCTGAAGTGCGCGGGCAGCGCCGCTACGAGCAGCTCGGGCAGCAGGGCGTCTCGTCCACTCCGCCGCCAGAAGAGATCGTCCGCGACCTGCGCGCTCGCGACGAACGGGACCGCAACCGCGCCGATTCGCCGCTGAAACCTGCGCCCGACTCCGTGATTCTGGATTCGACCCACATGACGCTGGAAGAGGCGGTCGCCGCGGCCCAGGCCATCGTGGAGTCAAAGCTGGCCTCCAGACGCTAGAGCAGAACCATAATTCACGTGCCCGAACGAAGAGTCTTCAATGTGGCTTTTTCTTGAGTAAAAAGCCACTCAACTGACGTGCTTTCGGGGTACATCTACTCTGGTTCGGGTGTAGCCCTTGAGAGACGATTGCAACCAAACTGAGACAGCACCCAATCCCCCTCCCCGGCTAAATGCTATAGGCTCTTAAGTGTATGGAGTTGACCTGCAGCCGTTGCCACCAGACTGTCGAGACCGCGGATTGCTATTGCCCGTTCTGCGGTCTGCCCCAGTTCGTCTACACAGCGGATGACTCCGCCGGATCGGGCCAGCCCGAACGGTGGGGCGAGGCCGTGCGGGATGCGGGCAGCGTCGACTGGAAACAGGCTTTGCGGCCGGCCCTCCTGCTGGCCATCCCGGCCGGACTGGTCTGCTCGCTCCTCTCTCCGGTGGGAATCTTCGCCCTGTTGTTGATGGCCGCATCCAGTGTGTGGGTGGTGGCGCTCTACATGCGCAGCCAGCGGCCAGCGTGGATCACGATTGGGGCGGGCGCCCGCATCGGCCTTGTGACCGGAGTGGTGGGCGGATGGACAGCCGCGGCCATGACTGGCATCTCGCTTTATGCTATGCGCTACTGGCTGCACCAGGGCAATGTCTTCGACAATTTCTGGCAGAACCTGGTGAACCAGCAGATGAGCCAGCAATGGACATCCATGGGAGTCGATGCGCAGACAATCGCCCTTGCCAAATCCTGGATGCTTTCCCCGGAAGGACGCGCCGGGTGGGTTCTTTGCGCCATTGCCTTTCTGATGGCTACGCTGCTTCTTTTTGCGGTCGGAGGCGGCGCTCTGGGCGCGCGCCTGCTTGGCCGCTCGCGCCGGCCGGAAAACTAATCTCAGCGCAAATCTCTATTCAGGAGCGAATCAGGACGCCTCGGACGGGTCGTCGGGAGAGGAACACCGCCGATGCAGGAGACGATGGGAATGAAGGAAATTGTCGCGGTTGCATTTGGGCTCGGCCTCCTGGGCAACGCTTTGCTTTTTGTGCCCCAGGCCATCGCCGTCTGGCGCAAGAAGACCGACGAAGGCATCTCACTGGTCACCTTCGGCGGCTTTTGCTTGCTGCAAATTCTCGGCGTGATCCATGGCGTCTACCAGCATGACAATTCCCTTATCGTCGGGCTGGGAGCCAGCTTCCTCACCTGTGGCACGGTCACCTTCCTGACCGTCGTCTACCGCATCCGCCGCCTGCGCACCCTCAAGGTGCGCCCGCCTGACTTACAGGAACGGGCCGGAACATGAATACGCGATCTTTTGTTCCATCGCAGGATGTGGAAGGATTCGTGCGACAGCGGTGTGCGAGCCGCGGTATACTGCTTTTCCACAGCGATATAGGCCGTAAAGGGCGGAGCGAGCACCCCGATTGCGCCACCGCCCAAGGCTGGAGGAGGGCGCGATGAAAACTACCGACACCATCGACCAGGTGCTCAAGCAAAAGAAGTTCAACAAGATCCTGCCTATTTCCCCGGAGCAGACGGTCCGCGAGGCCCTGACACTGATGGCCGAGTACGATGTCGGCGCTTTAATGGTCATGTCAGGGCCGAAGCTGGTGGGCATCGTGTCGGAGCGCGACTACGCGCGCAAGTGCATCCTGTTGGGCCACAACTCGATCAGTACCAAAGTGCGCGAAATCATGACCAGCCCGGTCGTTTCCGTCACCCCGCGGCACACTGTGGACGACTGCATGAACTTGATGACGAATCGCCACTTCCGCCATCTGCCCGTGCTGGAAGGCGACAAAGTGATAGGCATCGTTTCCATCGGAGACATGGTGAAGTGGGTGATCTCCGGCCAGGAGCACACCATCCAGGCGCTGGAGGGGTACATCACGGGAGCGTATCCGGGCTAGTTGTAGTGGCGTGAACCGCACACTACGGCAAAACCAGAGGACGTGTGCCCTATTCAGCTTTTTTTGAAGGTCGCCGCTCTTTGGGGTCGCGGCGACTTAAGTGCAGCGGCTTCGGGTTACAGCATCTCTGGTTTTGCTATAGACGTCACCCCAGAAAGATCCCCGCAATCGACGCAGAAATCAAGTTGGCCATCGTTCCTGCGAGCATGGCACGCACGCCAAGCCGCGCCAGGTCGTTGCGGCGCTCGGGAACCAGCGCGCCGATGCCGCCGATCTGCATCCCGATCGAACCGAGGTTGGCAAAGCCGCACAGCGCGAAGGTGGCAATGGTGAAGGAGCGCGGCGCCAGCGCGGCCTTTTGCGCGCCCAGCCCGATATACGCGATCACCTCGTTGAGCGCCATGCGCGTGCCCAGCAGGTTGCCGATGGCCATGCAGTCGTGCCAGGGAACGCCGATCAACCATGCCACAGGCGCGAAGGCGAAGCCGAGAATCTGGCCGAGCGAGCCGGGAACCCAGTGCATATAGGCGAGCGAGTGCGTCCAGCCCAGCAAACTGTCGAGCAGCGCGACCAGGGCGAGGAAACTGACCAGCATGATAGCCACGTTCATGGCCAGCTTGCCACCGTCGATGGTGCCGCGCGCGATGGCGCCGATAAAGTTTTCGTCGGAGTGCAACTCGTTCTTGGGAATCACCACTTTTCCCTCGGTGGCCGGCACATAGGTTTCGGGAACCAGCATCTTGGCCATCAGAATGGTTCCCGGCGAGGTCATGATGACGGCCGAGAGCAGATGCCGCGCCTCCACGCCCTGCGAAATGTACATGGCCATGATGCCGCCGGAAACGTGCGCCATGCCGCTGGTCATGATGGTCATCAGCTCGCTGCGCGTGGCCTTCGAGAGAAACGGGCGTATGGTGAGCGGCGCCTCGGTCTGCCCCATGAAGATGCTCGCCGCCACGTTCATGCTTTCAGCGCCGGAGATGCGCATGGTCTTGAGCATCACCCACGCCATGGCGCGGATGACGATCTGCATCACGCCGATGTGGTAGAGCAGCGCGAAGAATGCGGAGATGAAGATGA
>Ga0326728_10002599_pt1 | contig 59350 bp, 55 predicted proteins | sample MB3enrmetagenome_FD_207602 | JGI IMG/M metagenome (GOLD analysis project Ga0326728, IMG submission 207602) | Lab enriched peat soil microbial communities from McLean, Ithaca, NY, United States - MB31MN | ecosystem: Environmental > Terrestrial > Soil > Wetlands > Peat | place: USA: New York... | reverse complement strand
CCATCGGACCGACTGATCGCTCTGCTGAAGGCCAAGTCATAATGGAGAGTCGAAAGGGCGCGCCGCCAGCGCTGCGCGCCCTTTCGGCAGACCGCACTCCCCATTACGGAGAACTTCCCATAAGGCACGAGTTGAAGCCGGTGAGACGATGGCCACACTGATCGCACTGTTCGACGTGTCCACCGAGGGCCGCAGTACGGCAGGAGCCGATGTCGCGAAGAGCCTTGTGCTGCTGGGGAGAGACGGTGTGTCCCCAGCGCTGGAGAAACTCTTCCTGATGCTGGTGAACGACATCGGCTACTTCGAGCCGATGCTCGGTCATCTCCTTCGTCCATCTCCATCGGGAAGATGAGGACTATTCAGGCGGAGACGGTCCAAGGGACTGACCGTCTCCTGAACCGTCTGCTGCGAAACCAGCAAATACTTCGCCGTGGTTTTAATGCTGGCATGGCCCATCAGGACCTGAATTCTCCTCAGGTTCACACCGTCTTCCAGCAGGTGCGAGGCGAAGCTATGCCGAAACAGGTGCGGGTAGACTCTTCCGGGGATGCCCGCACGCTTCCCCGCGGCGTGACAGATCTTGCGGAGGGCGGACACATCGAGGGGATGGGTGGGACGCTGGGCCGATGGAAACAGCCAATCCTGAGGTTTCCGCCAGCGCCAGTAGGAGCGCAGAATGTCCCGCAGTTGGGTGGAGAGCATGACGTAGCGTTGACGGTCACCTTTGCCGTGGCGGATGAGGACCAGCCCCCTCGGGCCATCGATGTCGCTCACTTTCAACTGCCGCAATTCGGCGGCGCGCATGCCGGTGGAATACAGCGTACCCAGTACCGCACGATGCTTCAGGTTGACCGTCGAGTCTAACAATCTCACTATTTCCTCGCGGCTTAGCACGCTGGGTAGCATCCGGGGGACCTTCGGATTGGCCGCTTTCTCCACCACCCAGGGTTGGTGGAGCACCTTGGAGTAGAGAAACTTCAAGGCGCACAGATCCAGCCCGAGAGTTGACCAAGCCACTTCCTTTTCCTTGAGCAAATGCAGCTGATAAGCGCGGATTTCTTCCGCCCCCAGCTTGTCGGGAGACTTGCCGAAGTGTTGGGCGAAGCGCGCCACAGCCGCGATGTAGGTGAGTTGCGTTTCAGGCGAGTAGTTGCGGAGCTGCAATTCCTCCAGCATCCGTTTTCGTAATTCGGTCATTCAACACCTCCTCTCAGAAGTTGAATAATCCGAATCACGGTGGAATGCCAGCGCTTACCTGCCGCGTAGCGGCTTAGTACAAACGCCCTTCCACGCCGGAATCTATCCCAACAGGTGGGCCAGTTGATGGGTATCCGATGAATCGGTCTCCTCGATAGATCTGGCAAGTTTCCTTCCGCTATCAATCCTACCACTCCGAAGCGTATCAAAGGACTCTCATGAATTCCTTTAAGAAGTGGCTTCAAGATCACCTTGGGTTGATCCGGCTCGCTCTTTTGCTGTTCGTTGGGCTCAATCTCTTTTCTGCCCATCGGATGCTTTCTGTATCCCTATTACTGGCTTTCGCCCACGTTCTCATGGCCGTGGTGCTCTTGTTGGGAGCAATTCTTATTCACTAGATTCGGCCTCAACAAATGCTTTTCAGAGGAGTTGAACGACGATGAGAATTTCGCATTGCGGCGATATACACGTCGAGGAAGACCGATACTTCGAGGACACTGCACAGTGTCTGGGTTGGTTCGTCGCGGACTCAATCCACGCCAATACAAACCTCTTCGTTGTCGATGGTGACCTGACGACTTACAAGCAGACCATCAAAGAGCGAAACCTCTGGGTCGAAGCGCTCATTCACATGGGCAACCACGCCCCGGTCATCCTAGTGGCGGGTAACCATGGCAAGGAACTCGATGGAGACTTACACGTTCTGGCACGGGCCAAGGCCGTCCACCCCATCTATCTTTGCACCGAGCCGGAGTTCATTGAGCTGGGTGACGCTGCCGTCGCAGTCTTCCCGTATCCCCGGAAAGCTGAAATGATTGGCGACGAGCAGAATCTGAATGGTACCTTCACCCGGCAACTCGATGAGTTCAACCGGCGCTTTGAGCAGCGACCCGGATCGCACAAGCTTTTCTTCGGGCACTTCGGTGTAGTAGGGGCACGCGTCAGCAGCGGGCAGCCACTGGTCGGGCGATGCGCGGAGTATCCCCTTAATCCGCTACGTAGCTTGAAGGCCCAGTATGTCGGGCTCAGCCACATTCACCTCCGTCAAGAGCTTGCCCAACGCATCTGGTATGCCGGGTCGCTCTCCCGCTGCGATTACAGCGAAGTCGAAGACAAAGGCTACAACCTGGTGACATTACACGCGCCCGAACTTCGCCCGGATCTGTCGGACCTGGACGTTGAATTCAGGATGTCGCCCACCCGCCGGATGGTCGAGCTTCACGCCGTCTACGAAAATGGCGAGCTGCGGCTACCTGACGACTTGGATCCACTCACCTTGAAAGACTCTCGGGTGAAAGTTGTGGTGACGGTCCCTAATGGACCTGATCACGTGCTCAGCCGCGACCAGCAGGAGAATCTCCGGGAGAAGCTATTGTCTGCCAACCCCGCCGAACTGAAGGTGAAGATCGAGCACGATGCGGAGCCTGCGCCGGAACCTGCTCCTATTGCTGCCGCCCGCTCAGCCGAGGAAAAGCTTCGCGCCTACTGGGCAATGAAAGGTGCCCCGCCAGTGGACCGTCAGGAACGGTTGCTCACTAAACTGGCAGAAGTCGAGAAGGCAGTACTCTCCAGTCACGAAAGCTGAATACCCGGATCTTTTATTTGCATTTACCCTGTCGTTGACTACCCCTGGGAGGACATTTTATGAGGCCGCTATCCCTGCGTCTGCGGGGAATTACTGAGGCATTTCCAAATGAAGTGTGCGTTGACTTCGACACTCTGGGTGAGGGGCTAATCGCCCTTGTGGGCGAGAACGGTGCCGGCAAGTCCACGCTGATCGGATCAATCTTCGCGGCTCTGTTCCGCCAACTGCCCGGCCAGAAGCGGTCCCTTTATGACTTCGCCACTCATCCCCAGCCCGAGATCGACCTGACGTTCAGTGTCAATGGCGCCCGCTACCGGTCGCTCCTCAAGATCGATCCCAAGTCCCGACAGATGGAGAGCTATCTGTTCAACGGGGACGGAAAGCCGCTCACCAACGGCAAGAAAGAGCCCTTTGAGGAGCTTGTCCGCAAATGTGCTGGCACCCCCGACTTCTTTCTCAGCAGCATTTTCTCCAGCCAGAAGCGCACAGGGAACTTTCTCTCGCTGGACCGGAGCGAGCGGAAAGAGCTGTTCATCCGCGAGTTGCTGGGGCTGGACCGGCTGAGACTGATTGCGGCCGCGGCCAAAGACAAGGCCGACGAAGTGGCCAGGACCACGCTTGGCCTTGAAGGGCAGGCGCGGAGCCTGAAGGAGTTGGTGGAGGCCGGTGTTGAAGATCCTGCGGAAGTTGAGGCCGGACTTCAAGAGGTGTCATCCCGTCTTGAGACCCTGGAAGCTGAGAAGCGTGTGGCCCAACAACGGCTGCTGGAGCTTCAGGCAGCGGATGCAAGTCGGAAGCCGCTCCTGGCCGAGGTCGAGACTCTGAAACAGCGTCTACGCAAGGCCGACGCCGAGATCACAGAAACCAAACGCCAGATAGCAAGGGATGAGAACCTTCTGACAGGAAAGAAGGACCTCGCCGATTTGACGGAACGAGGCGCGACACTTGCTACTCGCATCGAAGAACTCCATCGACAGATCCGTGGGATTCAGAGTCTGGAGACATCCAATCGGGATACCGAGCGCACGGTGCAAACTCTGGATGCCGAACTTAGAGCGAACCTGGCCGAGCTAGAGCGCGTACGGGTGGAGCGTGAAGAGCTCGCGGTAGTACCCTGCCGCGGCGAGGGGGTGTACGCCTCGTGCCCGAAGATTCGACGCGCCGTTGAGGCCGGCGTGAGGATTCCGACACTTGAGGGAGAGGTTGCCACACTCTCAATTGAAGTCGAGGCCCAACGCAACTCCTTGGTTCAGATTGCCACGCCCTCGTTCGAGCTCACTCGGACACTTGAAGGCTGTGAGCGGGACCGCAAGAAAGTTGATCAGGAGCGGGAACGGTACGAGGAATTGCGGGCCGTCGAGGCGCGGAGAGACGAACGGCTCAAGGCTTTGGAGCGCCTGGTTCAGGGCCGAGCCGAAGTTGCCGAGGAGTTGGGGAGGAAGGAATCTGCGCTCTCTGCATTCTCGGGCCTCGACGCTAAGATGCACGGTTCACGGCAGGAGATTGAGAATGCGGACCGTCTGATCGTCTCCTACCGCCGCGAGCGAGACGGTCACATTGCGCGCCAGGCCCAGATCAAGCAGCGTCAGGAGCAACTTGAGGGTGCCCGGACCCGCCTAGCCCAGGTTGAGGCCGAACTCGGGGCGGCAAGGACTGAACAGGAAGACTACACCTATCTCGCCAAGGTCTTCGGCCCGGACGAGATCCAGCTCTGCGAAATCCAGGCTGCCGGGCCACAAGTCTCCACCTTGGTTAATGCTCTCTTGGAGGGGTGCTTCGACAACAAGTTCGAAATCCGCTTCAGGACGCAACGCCCCAAGGCGGACGGCAAGGGGATGGTAGACGATTTTGATGTCGAGGTCCGCAACAAGAATCTGGACCGCACTTGCCTGGTGGACGAACTTTCAGGCGGGCAATTCGTGCTGGTCAACGAAGCCGTCAACTTGGGGATCGCGATCTACAACATGCGGCAGGGTGAGGGCATTCGGTACGAGACTCTCTTCCGCGACGAAACCGTGGGAGCTCTGGATTCCGCCAACGCCAAGGAATATGTGCGTATGCTGCGCCGTGCTTTGGACCTCGGGGGATTTCACCAAGTAATCTTTATCTGCCACACGCCAATCGTTTGGGAGTTGGCAGACCAGATTCTGTCAGTTGGTGGCGGACATGTCGATGTAGGAAGTCTGCAAGAGGCTGTTTCTGGACCTCCTTCAATATCCCTTCCCTGACATCCAACAAAGGAATGACATAATGGGGCTCACTGTGCGTCCTCAGCGATGGCGATTTTTTAGACAGAAACGGGTTCTAAGAACCTGACCGCGCGATGCTTCGTGAGCTTTCGGTAGGGCTGCCTAATTGAGGCGCCGATGACAGATGCTTGGGCGCCGCGGAGTCTGGTGAAGGTGCCGGGGGTCAGTCTAGGGTGGCGAATTGTGTGCGGGTGCGGTATTTCTGCCCAGGCGAAACTTCTTTCGCAGTTGTTGGTTCACGGCCGCGAGTGAGAAAGCCTCGGGGTCAAAGGGGCCTCGCCATAGGAGCACGTTCTCGTGCTCTTCGTGTCCAGGATCAGCGATCGCCTCCAAGTAGTCTGTGTAACCGGACGGTCCCCCCACATCTTCGGGCGGGGTGCGGCGTTCTCCTGCGAGACAGCAGGGGTAGGCCCCTTCCGGATCCGGGAGAACGATGGCTTCCAGTTGCAGGTCGTGCCGCCAGCTATCACCAAAGTCGTACAAGTACCCAAAGTGGGTTCCTACCCGCAGGACAGCTTCCTTCAGCCGCACGCGTCTTTCGTCAATAACTTTGCGCTCGTACAGATCATCGTCGGGGTCGGGCACGCTATAGATTCGGTGGCCGATGGAAAACTCGTGGAGGTGATAATCTTCCCAACCCATGATAATTTGCAGGGTACGGTGCAGTTTGGCCAGAGTTGCATCTTCCCAGATCTGGATACGCCGCCAGATGGGCGGGTGAATTTCCAGCAGTGTAACCTTGAGTTGATACAACACACGGTTGTTCTTCGTCGTCATGCGAGGGCCTTCTTCGCTTTCAATATGCGGCGCACGGAGGTGCGCCCGATTTGCAGCCGGCGGGCGATTTCCGCTTTGGCGATGCCGGCACGATAGAGCTTCCGTACGCGGTCGGCGTGGAGGGCCGCCGTGAGTGGTCGACCCAGGCGTTGGCCATTCTGACGGGCGTGCGCCAAGGCTGCCCGGACTCGTTCCCGCAGAATCTCCTTTTCGAACTCGGCGAAGACCGCGAGCAGGCCGGCCATGGCTCGACCAGTCGGCGTGGTCAGATCCAGCGCCTCGGTCAGCGACACGAAGCCGACGCCCAGATGCTCTAACTCCTGGAGGGTCGCAAGCAGGTCGGTCACTGATCTGCCCCAACGATCCAGCCGCCATACTAACACCACGTCGATCTCGCGGCGGCGCGCCGCCTCCAGAAGTTCCTCCCGCTTCTGCCGCTGGGAAGCGCCCGAGCCGATTTCTTTAACCTGCAAGGCGATCCTCCAACCCCGGCGGGTGGCGTATTCCCGCAGGGCACGGGTCTGCATGGGGATGGTCTGCTGATCCTGGGTAGAAACGCGGGCGTAGAGGCCTGCCCGGAACGGTGTTTTGGCCGGGCGAGGGGGGTGGCCAAAAACCTTTGGCGATTTCGACTTGCGGGGGGCCCGTTTTTCGGCCATGTTCGAATGACGCTCCGTTATGGCCGCAGACTATCGTTTTCGGCCAGGCAGAAGACATTCTACTTCAGGTAGGGACTAAGTGGGATCCTTGCTCTCACCGGCCAGTTCGAGGGTCGGGCGGTAATTCCACGGCATCCAGGCCGCCGGATGCTTGGCCAACTCCTCGGCGTGTTTCTGCAATTCGATGAGGTAGTCGAAGGGATTGACGCCGTTCAATTCACAGGTGTGGATCAGGCTCATGAACAGATCGCCCACCTCGGCGCCGTTCTCGGTCTTATAAAATAATGAATTTTTCCGATGAAGGATGGCTTTCTTCAGGGCCCGCTCGACGAGGTTCGAGTCCAGGGGCGCGCCTGCTTGCTGGAGGAAGAGGGTCAAGCGGCCCCAGCGTCTGAGACAGTACGAGATCGCCTTGCCCAGTCCCGAGTTGGGCTCCACCTTCTTTTCTGCGAACTGGGCTTTGAACCAAGCCTCGAGAGCGTCCATCACCGGCTGGCTGTGCTCCTGGTGGAAGCGCAGCCGCTCTTCGGGCGTGAGGCCTCGTTCTTCGGCCTCCGCATCATAGCGGTAGACGTCGCGCAAGCTTTCCAGCACGAATTGGCACTCCTGGGGAAAGTTGGGCGTCACCTGCACAAAACGACGGCGAGCATGGGCGTTACAGTTTGCCCAGAGGATGGCCAGCTTCTCCGGCATCGGCTCGACCTGGCTCAGGGCCTTCGGCTTCGGCACGTTGCGCGACAAGGCATCCGACATTTGAATGGGCGGCGCCAGTCCCTTGGCCCGCTCCACGAACACCCGGGCGAGGTTCTCCCCGGCGTGATTCCGGCCCGTGAAGAACAACGCGATGCTTTGCCCCTGCCGCGTCGTCGACACGATGCCGGAGGTGAACAGTCCCGTGCGCTCCCGCGAGCTCGACGATCCCTCACTACGACTTGGCTCAGGGTCTTCGACATCCCCCTCCGAGCGCTGAGGACTTGCCCTCGCCAGCGCCAGGATCTTCATACCCGTGTCGTCGTTGTAAAAGACCTCGCCTTGGGCCGCTTGACGGATCAACTCTTCGAAAGCAGGCCGCATCCCTGCCGCCACTTCCGCCACGATTTCACACTGCGTCGAGGCCGGCAGCGGAATCCCCAGACTCGCCTCCAACCTCTCCAGCCGATCCCAGGGAACGCCGCTGCCATACTTCAGCAGCGCGATCATCGCCGCCGCGCTGGCATCATACTTTTTCTCGCCCACCTCGGGCGGCGCTTCCGCCTCGTAAACCTCGCCGCACAGATTGCAGCGCAGACGTTCGAGCTCATAGACCGTCGCCGCAATCGGTGCCTGGCCCACCACTCGGATGCGCAGCCCGGGGTCTTTCTGCAGGTACACCTTTCCCTGCAAACATTCCGGACAGTGATCTCCGGACTTCAAAGAACCGTGCGGGATTTTGATTCGCTCCGCACCCCGATACGCCTGGGCGCCGTTGCGCCCGTGTCCCGGTTTGGGTGGGGCCTTCGCCCTGGGAAGCGGATGATTTTGCGGATGGGCCTTGATCCCCGCTTGCTCCAACACCTGGCTCGTCTTCTCCGTGCTCGGCTTGGCCAACAGCGCACGCAGACGGCTGAGGGTCGCGTCCTGGTCGCCGATCTGCTCGATCAAGTAGCGCAGCGCCCGGATCGCCCGCTCCAGTCTTTGGCAATCCGCTTCGCCCAACGGTTGTCCCTGGCGTGCTCGCTCGACGAGTTCAGATAACGCTTCGAAGTTCACTTCGATCTCCTCGTGTCCGGGGTTCATCCCTTCGCTCCGCTCAGGGCAGGCCCTTTCACTCGGCTCACGACAAGATTGATCCCGCTCGCAGCAGCTCACGAAAACGCGGCGTGAGCGGATAGCCCAACACTTCCTTGATCGAACGATTCGGTCGCTTGTTCGGGCAGTTTTTGCCCCGCCCCGTCGTGCGTCCCATCACCACCCAGTTCGCCGCCCGATAGCAGGTGCCGCGATGCCGCTCGGGGTCCACGAACGTTTCCAGAAAATAGATGGGATGCCCGTAGCTCCGTTCCCAATCGCTTGAAATTCTTCGCGCCATCTCTCCCAGGATGTGCGAGGCCAAGTGTTTCACTTGCACCCAAGGCACAATGAGGAAGCGCGGGTTGTAGGCAAGAAAACGGAGGTTGCGGCGGCGCGCTTCCGCTGACCAGCCGATGTAGCGGTCCCGCGCGCCCAAGTGCCGCGGCGCTGACGACCACGCCAGACACGCAATCGGACGGCCCACAGCATACACGAGGTATTTCGCGTGCTCGCCCACCGGCTGGACATAGTGCAGCGGATGGTACTGCTCGATCAGGCTGTTAAAGAGCGCCTCATCGGGCGTGCGCCGCACCGGACGAAATTCCAGCGGTCGCAGCGCGCTCAACGGAACGGTGAGCAGCGTCGTATCGACTTCGTCGGTCTCTGCCTTCCATCGTGGACCTCGGTACCGCGTCGCCGGGTTGAAACTCCCTAGGCGCGCGGCCGGCAACGCGATGTGTCCAGCGCGGTGAAGCCCCAGCAGCAACCCCCGGCACACCATGTCGCGCGGTGCGCCATTCGATTGCTTCCATCCCCACGCCTCGCACAGCAGCAGCGAAAGCCGCCGGCGCGTGGCCTCGGGATGCGCGGCGATCAGTTGCCGGACAAACTCGAGCTGGGGTGCAGTGATGACTTGGCTGCGGTAACGAAAGGCGCTCTCCATGCCGGAGAGCGTAGCAGAGACACGAGAAGAACGCAAGCCCCCTCTGCTTTTTCACGCCGGAAGGCTCACCGCCCGCCACACCGGCACCGCGGAGGTTGCCCCCGGATCGCCGCCCGCCAGCAACACGTAAAATTCATGCGCCTCCAGGGACTTGGTCACCCCCGTCGCGCTGGCGGGCCAATAGGGGAATCTTCCCCTCGACAGGCGTTTCTGGCAAAGCCAAAATCCACGCCCATCGTAGGCCAAAATTTTCAGCGCCGTTCGCCGCCGGTTAGAGAAGACGAAAAGCCTTCCTGAGAAAGGGTCGCTTTGCAACTGCTCTTGGCACACCCGCGCCAGGCCATCAATCCCCTTGCGGAAATCCACGGCTTGGATCGCCACCAAGATGCGGGTCTGTACGGTGATCTGAATCACGCGTCGCCCCGCTCTATCGAGTCTCATCGTTCCACAGCGCTCGACTCAGCGCCACCAGTTCCGCCGTGGCAATGCCCTTGAAATCCACCCTCATCCTCCCACGCGGCCCTTCCAATTCCACTCGACATTCTTGCGAACTGCCCGGCCGCGGTGCCAGCAGCTCGACAAAGGCCGGCGCCTCTCGGCGAGGAGTCGATGAGGAACGAACGGCCGACTTGCGTCGTGCCTGGGGTTTCGCCCGGGCCTTCAGGCGGGCATAGTCCAGGCGCAGCGTGCGCGCCGTGAGTTGAACGCCATGTTGGCGGGCCAGTTTTGCGGCCGCCCCCCAGAGAGGCTCTGGGATCGGCGAGCGATGCGCCTGCGTGCTACGCCACTGCTTCAGTTCTTGGCGAGCTCGCTCCAATTCGGCGGGAATAACGGGTGCTTTGGTAGGGTCCATCAGCCTGTCCTCCTTGCCCTGGCTGGGCAACAGACTGACGTTACCAAAATCAAGCGGGCTCAGTCATGCACGCTTGCCGAAACCTCACATTTGATTTGCCACCCCTCCGCCTTCAGGAAACGGATCACCGCATCGATGACCCCGTCCTCGGTTAGCATCCCCACCATTTGTCCATAATATCACCGCAGGCAACTGCGGGCTGGTGCAGACGGCTGCCCGTTACCATGTGCAATCTCCCAGCTATCGAATGGCGTGGAGAGGGCAGCCGCCTTGAATCGCTTGCCCAAAAACCCTGCTCTTCGGCTCGCCGCAAGTCTTTGATCCCACGATGTTGATTTGAGCAGATTGCACTGCCCAGAATCAGATGATTTTGGGCCCCCAGGCGGCAGCCCCACCGAGGGCCGCCTCTGGACTCATTGACAGCTTAAATCCGTGTTACCGCCGTCAGAGTCCTTAAACTGGATAATGCCAAGAGTAAACAGTGTATGACTTGCATAATACAATCATGGGCTTGGCAGTGAATAAAGCTTGTATCATACCGACAGCAACAGACAGCCGTGAACCCGTTTTCCGCATCCTTAGTCACCGCTTCGTCACCGCCTATACGCGAGCGCCTGGCCAGCAACGTGGGCATTGCAGGCCAGAACGAGCTTAACGGGGCAACACTTAATCAGAACATCGTCGTGACACTGCCCGGAAGCACGCGGTTTTTCCTGGTGCTTCAGAAGGGGACGATGCAGGAGGCGAGTCTAGCAGCCCGTGGTAAAAGTCGGCATGTTGCGCTCAGCATAGATAAGGTAATCTGTAAAAAGATATTGCAATATGGCAGAACGGGTATAAAATGCTGACATGGCGATGGGCACACGCAAGGATCAAGAGCAACAGGAAGAGATATGGATACCACAGGCTTCGTTGGCGAAGGGTGCGAGTCACCCGTTCTATCAGCGTTTGAACGAGCTTTTGGGGGAGAGCCGCTTCGACGAGTTTGTGGAGGGGCGGTGCCAGCGCTTCTATGCGGAGAAGATGGGGCGACCCAGTCTGGCGCCGGGTATCTATTTCCGGCTGCTGCTGATTGGGTACTTCGAGGGGATCGATTCGGAGCGGGGGATCGCTTGGCGGGCGCAGGATTCGTTGGCCTTAAGGCGGTTTCTGCGGGTGGGGCTGGACGAGGCGCCGCCGGATCATTCCACCATTTCGCGCACGCGGCGGTTGATCGATATGGAGACGCATCGGGAAGTATTTACCTGGGTGCTGGGGGTGCTGGCGGAGAAAGGGTTGCTGAAGGGGCAGACGTTAGGGGTGGACGCCACAACGCTGGAAGCCAACGCCGCCTTGCGGACGATTGTGCGGCGGGACACGGGAGAAGGCTACCAGGAGTTTCTGAAGCGTCTGGCGCAGGAATCGGGGATCCCGACCCCGACGCGCGAGCAGTTGGCGCGGCTGGATCGGAAGCGAGCGCACAAGGGATCGAATGAGGAATGGGAACACCCGCATGATCCCGACGCCCGCATTACCAAGATGAAGGACGGGCGAACCCATCTGGCTCACAAGGTGGAACAGGCAGTGGATTTCAGCAGCGGAGCGGTGGTGGCGGTCGCGGTGCAACCGGCCGACGCGGGGGATACGGCCACGGTCGGCGAGACGGTGTGCGAAGCGGGAGAACAGATCGCGACGGTGGCGGGGACGGAGCCAGACGCGGGCGTGAATCCGGAAGGGCCGAAGGAAGTGGTGCTGGACAAGGGTTACCACAGCAACGAAGTGCTGGCGGAGTTGGCGGACTGGAAGGTGCGCACTTACTGCTCGGAACCGGAGCGGGGGCGCGGTGCTGGGAGGGGAAGACGGCGGAGCAAGCGGCGGTATACGCCACCGGCGACGGATTCGGGGCGAGCGGGGGAAGAGGCTGTTACGGCAGCGGGGCGAGATGTTGGAACGGAGTTTCGCGCACTTGTACGAAACAGGCGGCCTGCGGCGCGTGTATCTGCGACGGCACCCGAATATTCTCAAACGCCTGCTGGTGCACGCGGCAGCGTTCAACCTGGGACTGGTCATGCGCCAGCTTTTGGGTCGCGGCACGCCGCGGGGCCTGCAGGGCTATGAGGCGGCGTTTTTTTTGACCCTTTTGCGGCTGCTGGGCGAGGTCTGGACTCGACAATTGACCCTAGCAAGGTATCGCGACTACCTGCAGCAGTCTTTTTCGCTATCCCACCCCCCAACCCATGCTCTTCTGGCCACCGCCAAAACAGCCACTTCCACCACGGGCTGCTAGGCGCTGACATACTTAGGTCAGCGCGATTCGCCGGCATCCAATAAAAGTGTCCCGAACCTCGAGGGATTGCGGCAACTGCTCCACCTCAAGCGCGAGATGGACCATCTGTATGAGCAATCCGGGGCTCCAACCGGCAACGCACCGCAACCGTAAACTGTTTCCTTCTGACTTTCGGCTGGCGCTATCGCCACCTCCAGGCTTATACTTTCGCTCAGGAGACCGCGCGGGTGACTTACCTCCTCGATTTTTCTATTAATGGTCCAGCTGCGCTGCACGATCTAACTTATTGAATCTAAAGAATCGGCGAGCCCAACAAATCCGTCAAACTGTCCTGTTTTAGGCCCTATTCGCGCTTAAAGTACCCGATAAAGTAGCCGTGCCTTACGCGAAGCTTTTCATCCAGTGAATTAAAGTCCCCATCGAGAAGTCCATCCTTGAGCGTTGAGAAAGTGCCGGCAGCGCACAAGAGACGACAACCAACCACAGATCCAAGAGGAGGCCTGCGCCTGGCATTCGTGGGCCAAGATATGGTCCTCATTTGAGTTCTTGGATGGCACGAGGTTCCCCCCCACCCCCATCAGAGCAGCTTGCCCCTCGACGATCATGGCCGGGCTGTAATGTGCCTTCCCATCATCCTTCCTGGTAGGAGATCACGCCCGTGGCGTCACCTGCGCATGTGGCGGGCGTACCGGTTAGGAGGGAACAGGACAATCGTAGAGTGGAGGTTAACTGCTGGCGGCCTCGGCTTGAAGGAAGCCATTGACAATCAAGGCCTGGAAAGCCTCAATGTGCTCAATCATGGCCTGCGTGGCTTTCGCAGGATCACCCCGCCGGATAACTTCGTAGAGTTCTCGATGGGACTCTAGCTCGTGTTGTTTGAAGGTAGCTACGTCCTCCACGGTGGCCTCCACAAGCTGGCCCGCTTTGGCCATCAACCCGTTAAAGGAAATCACTAGCTTGGCGAGAACGGGGTTATGTGTAGCCTTGGCGACGGCGATATGAAATTCGGGCGCAATTCCGGCAACGCTTTCCCCGCGCTCGAGGGCCTTTTCGATCCGGCCGAGAGCGTCTTCCATCAGCCAGAAATCCTGCTCGCTGGCGCGTTCGGTGGCGAGCGCGGTCGTACCTGCTTCCAGAATTTTGCGGGCCTCGATGACCTCCAGGATGGTTTCTTTCTCCAAGAGAATCGCCAGCACGTCAGCGTTGATAATGTATTCCGTGGCCACAGTCTTGACGAAACAGCCCACGCCGGGGCGGATTTCGATCAAGTTCAGCGCCGCCAATACCTGCAGGGCTTCTCGAATCCCTGTCCTGCTGACTCGGAGTTGCTGCACCAGCTCGTTCTGGGAAGGCAGCTTGCCGCCCGGCTTCAGAGTGCCGTCTTTCAGCCAGCCGATGACTTGTTGAACGGTCCGCGCAGTTAGGGTGTCGCGAACCAATCCGGGTGGTTGAAGAGTCGAATAATCATTCGGCATTCTATTCCTCAATTCTATTCAAACTCGGACGACAGCACTCTTATGCCAGACAGTTTAATCATTGTGAAGTATATCACTGCACCACGCAGGAATTCGCGCTTTATCCTTGAGCATTGGGCGCCATCAGGTATTGGTGAGGTGCCAGAAAAGTTGAACCAACAGATCGCCCGGTTGGGCCGAAGCAAACGTTCGCAGGATACCCACGGCGCCAGCCCTTGGCGCGCGAACCTCCTCAAGGCACTCACCCGCCAGATCATGAACAGTCCCCAGAAGGCTTCCCTCCTCGATCGCTTCGCCCGGGTTGACCCGGCTGCGAAAGAGGCCGGCATGGTTCGCGCGGCAGTCGGAATGGCTGATAGTTTTCGGATTCGGATGGGGAGGATCGGTCTGCTTAACGCTTGTATCAAGCAAATTCAAGTAATGGAGAAATCGATAGACGATATTGCGGTAGGACCTTTGCCCGAGTGGAGTGATCAGACCTCCGCCCCCTACTTCAGGCTCCACGGCGGGGATCCCATGCCGGACCGCCGAGGCGACCAGCAGCCCAGGATGCCAGGTGTACGGATGCATAAACTCCACCCCCACCGCGCGCGCGAGGGCATGACTCTTTCTGCCCACGGAGGTCCGATCGGCTGGGTATTCGACATAAGGAACTACCGAGGATTCTTTACTCCAACAATGCATCGAAAGTACGGCGTTGCTGCCCAGAACGAGATTCTGAAAGAGCAAGTCTGCCACGCGCTCTGAAAGGGTACCCTGGGGATTTCCTGGGAAGGCGCGGTTCAGATCACGCAGATCGACGGGATTGCGCCGCATGCCCGCATAGAAAGCCTGGGGATTGGCGACCGGAACTATGACGATCGTTCCCCGGTGACGGCGGGGATCAATTTCTCTGGCTAGGTCCTGCAGGATCGCGACACTCTCGTATTCGTCGCCGTGGACGCCCGCGATTAACAAGACTCGGGGCTTGCGCACTTTGCCGATCAGAACATGGAAGGGCACCTCCACGCGCATGTTGCCAGCGAATCCCGGCAGCCCCAGCCGGAGCAGATGGCGGGACTGCAGGTCGAGTTTTGCCGGGTCCCATTGAGATCGCTGCGACATGTTTTGCGCACCTCCTTTCACCCTCGCCAGATTCCAGCGCTGCTCTCCCGCTCGCACGGGTCAGCCCTTAGTTGGTAGCAATCCGCCACAACGCGCGTTGGGCGGTTGACAACACATCGGATCCATCGTGGGTCACCAAGACGTTCTCTTCAATGTGGAACGTGCCGTATTCAGTGGCCACACCCGGCTCAATCGTGATGACCATTCCGGGTTCCAGAACGGTTTGATCGTACTCGGCGATATGGGGCGGCTCCGTTACGTCTAATCCCACGCCATGTCCCACCCGCGAGGCGAGGCTGGAAATCGAAGAAGTGATTGGGAAGTCCAGCCCTGCAAGCCTCGTGTTGCATATCCGGGCCAGTTCTGAAGCTCGCACCCCCGGCCGCACCTTTTGAATGGCCTCCCAGGTGATCTGGCGGATGGCCTCCTGTGCATGAAGTTGCTCAGCCGCTGGCTCACCCACAACAGCGGCACGGGAGAAATCCGACCAATAGCCGTCCACGGCACACCCTGCATCAATCCACACCATGTCGCCGCGTTGGATAGGGCGAGGTTCTGCTAACTTGGTTGCCAGATCATAATTGCCGGGGCCGGAGGTGATGAGAATCCAACTATCGCCCGCACCTTCGTTTTCGAAATGTGCCCGGAGACAGTTTGCGGTTTCGCGCTCCGTCGTGCCTTCACGGACCGCAGTGAAAGTTCGCGCATAGGCATCACACAGAATCGCGCAGGCTCGACGCAGGCAAGCGATTTCCGCCTCCGACTTAAGCATACGCAGCCGCCAGAGCAGATCGCCTGCATCGACAATCTCACTGCCGGGTAAGCCTTCCTGGAGGCGACGAAACTCCAGATAGGGTACGTCAAAGGATTGCTCAAGCCCCAGTTCCATCCCCAGTTTGCCATGCAGTGCGCTGCACTCCGCCAAAGCTTCGCGTATGAGCTCGACGGGGACGCGCGAAAGCTGGCTATAGTCACGAATGTCCTTCATCCACGAAAACCGCAGGGCCTCAGCTTTTCTGCCGCAATGCACAATGAACACGGGATCACCTGCGAGAGGCAAGAGGAGGAAGAACGGGCGTGAACCACTACGCGTGGGAGAAGGGTACCCACTGAAGTACTTCAGATTCGTTCCCGTCCCCAGAAGGACTGCCTGCAAGCCCCTCGCGCGCATCAGAGCTCGCAGCCGCTCCAGCCGCTGCGGATATTCCTGCTCCGGAATTTGCGGTAGATGTAACATCGCAATCCTCGCCCTATGCCTTGACTCCGCGATCACTCGCCTGACTACCCAGCCGCCAGCCACCTTAGGGTCTGGTCGAGGAAGGGCTGGGAGTACCTCCACTGCTGGAAACTTGAACCCCAGTGAGGAGCAATCCCCGTGGTGATCGCCATACTTCGCCCCTCTTCATAATCCCAGACTACCATCGCCGGGTCTCCCGTCTCTTTGAAAGTCGCGAGGATCTCCGCACCTTCTTTGGCTTGAACAAGGTTGTAACCTGTGAACATGGGGCTCGGCCGCCAGCGAATGCCTTGCATGATGGGGTGTCCCGTTTGTTTCACCTCGAGCGTAACACCCTCAGGAGCTTCCACGCGGTCGTCATCCATCGCTAAACACTTCACGGGCAGCGCCTCTTCCACGGGAGTGCGATGGTAGTTTCCGGCATTGTGCCTTCCCGTGAAGCTGAAGTAGCCGCCAACCATTAGCAGGGCTCCACCACAGCGAACATATTCCCGTAGCGACTTAAGCCGGTTCGGTCCCATGGGAGTGCGGAGGAGCCGATCTCCTGGATAGAGCACCAGCGAATCGCTATCGGTGTCATTAAGAACCACGACGCTGTAGCGTTGAAGGGCTTGCGGAGTCTCCGGAAACTTCGCCACTGCATCCCAGGCGGTTAGATAACTAACCGCATAGTGAGGATTCCTGCGCCAAGCCGCAAGAATAGGCTCCGCGGTATTCTCAACGGCCGCTCCTCGCAGGTCGTACGCAAAGCTACTCGCTGTGCTGAGCGTAACGGCGGTCATCCATGAACTTCCCACATAAAGGATTTTGAGTTTGCCTTTGCTCCTACCCATAGGGTTCACCCCTGTTGTTTTCAGTTCATGCCGACTTCGCCCTAGAGCTCGAGTGGGAAATGCGAGAGGTTTTCAAGTCCATCTTCTCGAAGCACATAATTCCGCTCCAGGCGAACTCCGCCTTGCAAGACCACCGAATAACACGCGGGCTCGACGGCAAACACATCGCCCACTTCAAAAACATGATCACTTCCAGAAATAATCCAGGGTGCCTCCTGCGGATCAAGTCCCAATCCATGACCCGCATGATGCCAGAAGGAACCGCGAACAAATTCGAAGGAATCAATGTAGTCGCGCAGCCGCTTCCAAACATCGCGAGCTCGCACTCCGGGCCGAATCATCTCCTCGGCCAACCCGAGTGCATTACGCGAAATCTCCCAGGCTTTCATCTGAAGGTCGGTCGGTTTCGAAGCCGCAAACGTCCGGCAGAGGTCACCGTGGTACCCGTGGTAGCTCGGGTAGATATCGATGATGTACAAATCGCCCGGAAGAATTTCCCGGCATAGCGGCGTCCCACCTTCCTTGATAGCGCGCACCCCACAGGCAAAGTCGGCCTCGAATTTCAGGTTGTAGCCCGCGTGTCGGACAATCTCGCCATGCATTTCCTTGAACACGTCGAGTTCCGTCGCGCCGGGATGAATGGCTTGCTGCGCAACTGCGTAGCCGGCTTCGATGGCCTTCACGCATCCGGCAATGAGGCTGACCTCGTCGGGGTCTTTACTCTTGCGTAATTTGTACAGAAAGGGACCCACATCGACCTGTCCGGCGGCGGGAAAACGTCCGAGGATGACTTCTGCGAACAGCCAGGCGAGACGATCTTTCTCCAGCCCGATCCGGCGCACGGTTGTCGCCGTGGCGGCAAGGACGCCTTGCAAAACTTGAGCGGCTTTCTGAGCGATCCCCACATAACTGATAGGCCAATCGACAGAGTAAGCCTCATAGACAACTACTTCGTCTGCGGCGCTCTGCGCTGGCTGCACGTCGGTGACGAGAACGGTTTTCCCCTCCGATGCGATAACGAGGAACTGCGGGAGCTCGACTTCGCGGAGATGTCCAGAGAGGTAGTAGACGTGTCGATAATTCGAAAGCACGACGAGGTCGATTCCTTGCTTCTCGAGTTCTCCTCGGAATTTTGCCAGCCGGGTCCCGCACCCCTCGAGGGTGAGCATACGTGTTTCGCCTCTACGCTCGCTCTGCAACGATTCGTTGCTTGACTAGACGGTCTGGTAGACGAAGGGCAACGTCTGATCGGTATAGCCGCCGCATGCTAACTCGCCGCCGTCGATGACGATAAACGAACCGGTCATGAATCGGCTTGCGTCAGAAGCCAAATAAATTGCCGTTCCTACGATCTCTTCCGGCTCTGCGATTCTGCCCAGAGGGATTTTGGCGATGATGGGTTTCATGAATTCGTCCGAATCCAGAAAACCCTGATTCAGAGGCGTGCGAAAGAATCCTGGCGCAATGGCGTTGACACGGATCTTGTATTTGGCCCATTCGATTGAGAACGTGCGAGTCATCTGGAGCACTGCGCCTTTGCTGGACGTGTAGGCGATCGCAGTAGGGTGGCCGATGAAGGACAAGGCGGAGGCAGTGTTAATAATCGTGCCCCCACCCTGGAGGATCATTTTGCGTGCCGCGGCCTGGTCGCATAAGAAGACGCCCTTGGCGTTCACCGCCATGACCCTCTCCCAGCCCTCTTCGGTTTCTTTTTCTGCGGCGGCTCCGCCGGGGATGGCGGCGTTAGCCACCATGATGTCAATCCTCCCAAAGTGGCGGCAGGTTTCCTCCACGAGTGCGTCCACTTCAATTTTTGCGGAAACATCCGTGCGGCGAAAGTCCACCTGAGCCGGGAGCGGCGCCTGGGGTTCGAGAATATCCGCTGCCGTCACTTTGGCGCCAGCGCTTGCGAATCCTCGGGCGATCGCCCCCCCAAGACCACGCGCTGCGCCGGTAACCACCGCCACCTTGCCAGACAGGTCAAACAGCTTCGACGCTTCATTACTCATCATCGCTTTTGTTCCTCCTCAGAATGGTCTTCCAAAGGTAACCCCGACAGAATTTTCTCCAGCGCCACGAAACCGGATTCAGGTGAGATCGGAATTGCCGTGAAACTCACCAAGTCTGAAATCGCGCCGGTCTCTCGAAATCCGGACCCCGTGACAACGGCGACAATCGACTCACCACTCGCAGCCCGGCACGTTGTGAGGAGCTTCTCGACGCCGACCAACACCGCCGCCGCCGAGGGCTCCGCGTATATTCCTTCATAGGAAGCGAGTTTCTTCTGCGCATCCAGAACCTCGGAGTCCGAGGCGTAAAGGATCACGCCTGCGGATTCACGAATGGCCGCTGCCGCCTCAAGTCCGTCGGGTGGAAAACTCATGGCGATTTTTGCCTGAATGGTCGCAGGGAGTTTGGCAGGCGTAAGGGCTCTTAACTCCGCCTCGGTGGCTACATGCTGCTGCAAGGCTTCCTCCAGCATCGTGTAGTGGTCCGGGAGGACCGCAACCATATGCGGCAGGTCCGTGGTGAGGCCCCAGGAATGCATTTCGTGAAACCCTCGCCAGATCCCCGCCAGCGTGCCGCCTCCGCCCACCGGAACCACCACCCAATCGGGTACGCCCTGTAATTGCTCGAAAATCTCAAACCCGATGGTCTTAGCGCCTTCGGACTCGTAGGGGTTCGCTTGCCGATAATTGGAGGTCTCATAAATGCCCAGCGTCCGGCACGCGGAGTGGACCCAGCTTAATCCCTCCGCAGCGGGCCCCTGGTACTCGAGGAGCAGCGAATTGTAGAGCACGAGTGGCAGCAGGCGATATGCGGGGGCGCCAGCGGGCACCAGAGTGATGTTTCGCAATCCGGCGCGAGCCGCGTAGGCGGCAGAAGATAACGCTGTGCTCCCATCGGAATAGAGCATCACCGTATCTTTTCCAAATTCCAGGGCCTTCGTAATCCCGATAGAAAGTGCCCGGTCTTTGTGCGAACCGGTGGGATTTGGGGTCTCATTCTTGAGGTATACCCGCCCCGGCCCGTAGCTCCGCGCCTTTTCGAGAGGCGTCCAGCCTTCGCCCATGCTCAATACACTTACCTCTCGCCGCGCGGGAAGGACCTCGCGGTACCTCCACATGGAGCTTGTGCAGCCATCTCCCAATGAACTTGGCTTATCGTACTGAAAGTCGAGTGGGCCGCCACACTCCGGGCAGGCTAAGTGGAGGGAATTCTCACCGATGCTTGTTTTACAGCGCCGGCAGAACATCGTATACATCATCTCTTCCGTCGACTCTTGCGAGATTGACTTGTCACGGCCGAGGGAACCGCATCCCGTTCCGGACAAGTCCCTCAAACTCGGCCGGCCTGCTGCGACTCTCTAAGGGCAGCGCGGGTTGCCGCAGCCAGCGAGGGCTTCCGGCGGAAGGACCCGCATCGTTCCCAGCTTGTACCGCCCTTGTGGATCTGCACCTGCAATCGCGAGCTTTATGCGCGGCTGGCCCGTCTCATCGACAAGCGCGATGCGCATGTCATAAGTGCCCGGCGTGAGTTCTTTGGGCAGATGCAAGACACTGATGACGGGATAGGATTCACCCTTTATCCAATTCGTTTCGTCAAAGGCATGGTCCAACTCGGCGAACTTTTCTTTGCCTGTCGTGTCCGTCAAGTACAGTTTCAAGGGATGACGCTTGTAGAGCCGGCCGACGTTGCGATTCACCCATTCCTGATCCAACAGGAATAGATCCCCGGCAGGAACATCGTCCCGCCAACTCGCGCGCGTCAATACCAGCCGATATCCCAAGCCTCCGCTTTGCAGTCCCTTTTCAAAGTGCGTCCGGTCCTCCCGCATGGCGCGCTTGTAGCTTTCCGCGTCCATGTAATAATGGGCGTAGTTCGCGTGCCAGTCGGTGTAGACTCGCAGGTACTCATCCAGCGTGCCATGAATCGGCTGATCCTTGACTTGCATATAGGTCCAACTGGACTCCGCCCACATGGGTGTTTGGCGGTAGCGACCCTGGAAAAGCTGCTTGCAGTACAGTCCCTGGCCATCAATGAATGCGTGATACGCCAAGGCCCAGCCCTTGGAAAGGGCTTCCCCTACCCCTTGGTTATATAAGTAGTCAGACAGGCTTTTGAGCTTTACAGGATTGTCTTCCGGGGCGCAGGCAATGCGGAGCGGCTTCTCCTTGAAGATGTCGGAGTACATGTCCACAACCTCGGCCAGGACCTTGTGCTTGAATTCGACGTTGGGCCACGGGTACCGTGACCAGCCAGTGTGCCATTCACCCCATTGGCCATAACCCATGGCGCCCCACATGACTACGGGGCTCTCGGGCTTGTCGTAGCGGTCCGCCGAGGCCGCGAGGAACTTGCGGACCTTGGGCAGATAGATGCTCTCGTAAGTGGGGTCCGCGTAGTCGGGTTCGCGCTTTTGGGAATTGCCCTCACCTTTATATTCGCGATATTTTGCACCCGATTGCCAGAGCCAGTCGGGGCAGACTTGGTTCCCTGGAGCTCCATTCCAGCCGGGGTCGTCGGTGATCCACACGCGCAGATCTATTTGCTTTCCACGCGCGGCCCAATAATTAATGATGGTGTCGAGGTCTTTCCAATAATACTGCCCTTCCTGTGGCTCCAAGTCCGCCCACATCCAGTCAATCAACACCCAACCGAACATGGGCGCATCGTCTCCGAAGCCCGTGGTGTTGTATCCCAGGGTGAATGACCGTCCGTCCAGATAGCGCGGCCCCGCCCATAGCCCCCAACCCATGTACGGATTGGATAACGGGCCGTCAATTTCTTCGGGTACGATTGTCTTGAGGGTTGTCGTGGGGCGCTGCGCGTTGGCGGGCAAGGCCAGGGAAAAGTACAGGAGCAGCACGCATGCCAGGCATTTCACCACAAGACGAGAGGGGTGTAGGATCAGCATCGCGTTTTCCTTTCGCGGTTTTCGTTTCGTTCGGCGTCGGATGCGGATTTAGGTTCTCGGGGAGGGGGTGGCATCCATCGGGTGTAGTTGACGAAGGAGGAGAACCTGTCCTGTAGTAGGGCTTGCCAAGTGGGTTCCGGCTCGACGTCCGGCTCAAACTCCAGCCAGCCGATCGCCTCGGTCGGCTCACTCAGTTCCCCCATCGAACACAAGGTCACGGCACTGGTGGCAAATGACGTGGGATCGGTCCCCCGCACCAGCCGAATCGGCTTATCGTAGATCGTCGCCCGCAGCCGCTGCGCACCGAGTTCATTAAACCCGCCCGAGGAACAGACCACCTCGATTTTCAGGCCGAGATCCTTGTAGGCTTCCAGTACGTTGCGAAGGGAAAAACAAATCCCCTCCACAACCGACAACAAAAGGTCTGAAGCGACGTGGGGGTTGCGCAGTCCAATCCATTGCGCATTCAAATCCGGATTCCAAAGCGGTGCACGTTCGCCGTAGAGGTAGGGAAGAAAGAAGGGCCGGTGGGAGTTGACCTTGGCAAGGGCCTTGGCAAGCTCCCCTCGGGTGCGATCCCAACAAATGGCCCCATCGGAGCCGTAACTCGAAGAGGAAAGAAACCAGTCTAACGCGCGGGTGACGTTCGAACACGAGCCGCCCAGCACCCACTCATCACGCGCTACTGCCGGGTACAACTCCAGGCGACGGGAGGGGTCCGACTTCTGAATCAGCAGCGGCAGGAGAAAGGACCCTGTCGATCCGACATGCTCACAAACCTGTTGGGGTGCGCGGGCGCCACTGCCCAGGATTTCAATGTCATCCCCACCGCCCACCGCCACGGGTAAGCCTTTGGGAAGGTCCAATTCCTTTGCGGCGGTCCAACCCACCGCGCCGGCCCGCTCGGCACAATGCCGAATCGGCGGCAGAGCTTTCGCTTCGAGGCCACAGTAGGAGAGAAGTTCCGGGTCCCAGCGGCGCTCATGCACGTCGTAGAACATGGTGCCGCAGGCATCGATCTCGTCAGTCGCGATCTCTCCGGTCAACCGGTACCTCAAAAGGTCTTTGACGGGCAGGAGGTGGGCGGTCTTTGCGAACTCGCGGGGATCACGCTTCCGCCACGCCAGGACTTGCGGAGGCACCGAGGTGACGTCAAGCCTGGACCCGGTAGTCCGATAGATCTTCTCAACCCCAAAGTGATCGAGCGTTTCATCGAAGCAGCGGCGCGCCTCCGCCTCGGCAGCCAGGAAGGGGAGAACCCTGCCTTCCTCATCCAGGGGGAACACTGAGTGCATGAAGCCAGTGAGCCCTACGGCGGAGACGTGATAGCCTGGGTTGTGGCCGGTCAGCGAGGGAACAGTTTCCTTGAGGATTGCCCACAATTGCTCCGCCGCCTCCGCGGAGTTCAGACCCTCGGTTCGGTGGGGACGGGAAACCCGATCGATAGTCCGGCACGCGAAGTTGAATAGACTCGTCTTGATTACGGTTGTCCCCACATCGATAACGAGAATCGCAGGCTTAGTCACGGCCGGGTCATCCCTGGGTAAAGTTCGAGTGGGTCCGTCTCACGACTTTTCCGGGCCAAGGCATTCACACGTTTCTTCGCTGACTGGCAATCGATTTCCCGCTTCAAGATGCCGGCGATCACCGCGGCAACTTCCTCCATGTCTTCCGCTTTCATGCCACGCCGGACGACCTCTTGAGTGCCCAGGCGGAGTCCATCCGGCCCCCACTTTCCAGGTAAACGGCAGGCCCCGGCGATGATGTCGCCATTCTCCAGTTCGCGGGCCAAGTCCTTGGCCGGACCGAACTGTTTGGTCTGAATCAGGATGGTGTGCGAGGCCGTATAACCGAGATGCGAGGCCACCATTGGGACGCCTCTTCTTTCTAATGCCGCCGCCAGCGCCCGGGAAGCTACGATGATCCGATCCGCATCGGCGCCGTTTTTCTCCGACCACTCATGAAAGGTCTGGCAGAGGGCGGGCAGCCGGTGCAAGTGATGGTTGGAAAGCAAACCTGGCTGCAACGCTTTGCCCACGGCCTCGGAAATCGTTCCGGAGTTGGTCAATACCAAGCCACCCTGCGGTCCACCGAGGGTCTTGTGCGTGCTGCTGGTAATCAGGTCCGCACCTTCCCCCAGAGGGTTCTGAAACCGCTTGCCTGCCATGAGGCCGAGGACGTGCGAGGCATCGTACTGAAGGTAGGTTCCAACGCCTAGCGCGGTAATTCCGCGGCGCAGGTCCGCAACGGGGTGGGGGAATAAGAAAGTGCTTGAGCCGAGAATCACGAATCGGGGCTTTTCGTTTTCGATGAGGTTAAGGGTCTGGCGCACGTCGATATTAAACTGGTCGACATCGAACGGAATCGGCAAGGTGCAAATCTGGATCAGGGGGCAATTCACCATCTTCCCCGCCAGCCGGTGTCCGCCGCACTCTTGGCTCAATTCCAGAACTATTTCACCCGGTTTCGCGAGGGCCAGGAGCGGCGCAATGCCCGCGACGTGCCCGGAGAGCGGCCGGAGATCAACGTGCTCCGCACCAAACAATGCGCGCGCAAGATCCTGGCACTTCCTCTCCATCTGGACGATGTATCGATTCCCGAGATATTTTCTCGAATTAAGATCAATGCCTTCGTAATCTCCGTATCGGTGGGAGAAATCATTCATCAGTAGTGCGGCCACGGCCGGACTCGTCACGTTCTCACTCGCAATCAGGTTCCAGCACTGGTCTCGCCACCGCTGATGCTCTCGGACGAGCTCCTGAATGGACTTGTGAACGGATGAATTCATCACTAACCCAAAAGGCAATTCCAATCGTTGACCTTTCCCGCAGTCCTGCTCGCCCGCTGCGACTACCGACAATCCCCTGAGTCACACGCCGCCTGGCTCCGAGCAGGGAGAATGCGAATCGTACCCAGCTTGTACCGCTTTTCCGAATCTTGTCCCTGAATCGCCAGATTGATCTGTGGTTTACCGGTGTTATCGACCAAGGCGATCCGCACGTCATACTCTCCCGGCGACAACGTTTTGGGGAGATGGGAAATGCCGATGACGGGATAAGTCTCGCCACGCACCCAAGGAGTCTCATCAAATGAGCGATCTACCTCGCTGAATTTCTCGTTCCCTTGGGCGTCGGTCAGGTAGACCTTCAGCGGGTGGCGTTGATAAAGACGGCCCACGTTACGGTTCACCCACGTCTCGCGCATCAGCAAAAGGTCACCGGCCGGCAGCTCTACGGGCCAGCTCACCCGCGTGAGCACGAGTCGAAAACCCAATCCGCCACTTTCCAGCCCGCGCTCAAGCGAGGCACGGTCTTCCCGCATGCAACGCTTGTAGCTCTCTGCGTCGGTGTAGAAGTGCCCCCAGTTAGAATGCCAGTCGAGCATGACGTCGATGTTCTCGTCGAACGTGCCATGGGTGCCCTGGTCCTTGATGGCGGTGTAAGCCCAGTTTCCTTCCGCCCACATGGGATTTTGCGTCCAGTAGTTCTTCATTACGAGGATGTCCCAATAATCGAACCCATCGATGAAGGCATGGCGGGCCAGAGCAACGTGTTTGGGGATCGCGATGTCGAGTGCTTGCCGGTACATGAAATCTTCCAGGCTGGTCACTTGAAAATTGTCGTGATCGATGCAGTACGAAATCGAGAGCTTTTTGACCTTGAAGATATCGGCGTACATCTCAACGAGTTGGGCTAGAATCTTGTGCTTAACATCCTCATTCGGCCACGAGTAGTGGGACCACAAGGTATGCCACTCTCCCCATTGGCCGTATCCGAACAAACCCCAGAGCACGACGGGGCTTTCGGCTATGTCATAGCGCTTGGCCAGTGCCGTCAGGAACCTACGCGCTTTGGGCAGATAAATGGTCTGATAGGACGGATCGGCATAGTCGGGTTCCCGCTTCTGAGTCTTCCCTTCACCCGTATAGGCGTGGTAACGCGCGCCGTCCTTCCACAACCATTCTGGACAGACCTCGTTCCCGGGAGCTCCGGCCCAACCCGGGTCGTCGGTAATCCACACCCGCAATTCGATCTGCTTGCCGCGCGCCGCCCAGTAATTGACAATCGTGTCGAGGTCCTTCCAATAGTACTGGCCCTCCTGAGGCTCGAGGTCGGACCACATCCAGTCAATCAGTACCCAACTGAAGAGCGGTGCGTCATCGCCGAAGCCCGTGGTGTTGTATTGGAGAGTGAACGGACGGCCATCGTAGTAACGCGGCCCTGCCCAGATTCCCCAGCCCATATAGGGGTTGGTCAGAGGCTCGTCGATCTCGGGGGGAACCACGGTCTTGATGGTGGGGCCAGACTCATTTACGGCCACAATTGAACTTGTGGTGATACACAGGAGTGCAAGAATCCCTGACCACCACCAGTACCTGATCGAAACAACGGTCCCTGACATTGTCCTCCTCCAAAAGAAGCATCGACCGACAAGATTTACTCGAAGCACCCATATAAGACTGCCAAATTGCTATTCTCCATTTGAAGAAACCCGGCTAGGGGCATCTCGGTTGGTCGCAGGGCGCATGAACTTCGGGTGAGGCGATCCGGATCGTCCCGAGTTTATACCTCCCGTCAGAGTCGATTCCCTGAATCGCCAGTTTGATGCGAGGACGCCCGCCGGAATCGACGCGCGCGATGCGGACATCGTAGACACCCGGCGAAAGCTCTTTCGGTAGGTGGAAGACGCTGTTGATCGCGTACGTTTCTCCACTTACCCACTGGGTCTCATCAAACCCCTGATCGACCTCACTGAACTTTTCGTGACCCTGCGAATTCGTTAAGTAGAGCTTCAGTGGGTGTCGCTTGTAAAGGCGGCCCACATTTCGGTTCACCCAACTTTGCTTCAAGACGAAGAGATCTCCGGCTGGCAACTCTTCTCGCCAGCTCGCCGACGTCAGAACCAGCCGATAGCCCAGTCCGCCACTTCGCAACCCCCGTTCAAAAGCCGCTCGGTCTTCCCGCATGGCGGGCTTATAGCTTTCGGCGTCCATGTAAAAGTGGGCGTAGTTCGAGTGCCAGTCGAGCATGGCGTCGATGTTCTCGTCGAGCGTACCGTGGGTGCGCTGGTTTTTCAGGTCGGTATAAGACCAACTATCTTCAGCGAACATGACTGACTGGCGCCAGTACCTTTCCATCACTGCCCTGTGCCAGAAGTTCAGCCCGTCCATGAACGAATGCTTCGCCAAGGCGAAGCCTTTGGTCACCGCGACATCGAGCGCTTGGCGGTACAGGACATCTTGGAGGCTGGTTATCTCGTTCACCTCCATATCGAGTGAGTAGCAGATGCAGGGCAGATTCACCTTGAAAATGTCAGAATACATTTCGACGACGTCGGCGAGCACCCGGTGTTTGACGTCAGGACTCGGCCAGGGATAGTGCGACCAATTGGTATGCCATTCACCCCACTGGCCGTATCCCATCACGCCCCACATTACGATCGGCCCGTCCGGTTTATCATAGCGCTGCGCTAATGCCGTGAGGAACCTCCGAACTTTAGGAAGATAGACGTCTTCATAGGAGGGGTCCGCATAGTCAGGCTCGCGTTTCGTCGACTTGCCTTCACCAATATACTTGTGGTACTTCGCACCCGCCGTCCAGAGCCACCCGGGGCAGACTTCGTTGCCGGGGGCTCCATTCCAACCTGGATCATCCGTGATCCAGACGCGCAAATAGATCTGTTTGCCTCGTGCCGCCCAGTAATTGACGATGGTGTCAAGATCTTCCCAGGCGTATTGGCCCTCCTGCGGCTCGAGGTCGGACCACATCCAGTCAATCAGTACCCAACTGAAGAGCGGTGCGTCATCGCCGAAGCCCGTGGTGTTGTATTGGAGAGTGAACGGACGGCCATCGTAGTAACGCGGCCCTGCCCAGATTCCCCAGCCCATATAGGGGTTGGGCAGGGGAGAGTCAATCTCAGTGGGAACGACGGTTTTCATGGCAGGAAGGGCATCTTGGGAGAAAGCGGGGAATGCTATGGCGAGCCCGCTGACGGCCAAACATCCGAGGATTCTTAGACCATATCGCGAGAATAGGATGCGCAGCACTGGCCACCTCCCCCTGGTTGGATCAGGGATGATAACCTTCCTCCGGATTACGTCAAGGAAGTCTGTGTGAGTACTGGCTATCGAGACCCACATTACCACCCAAGAAGTGGACATAAGGTTGAAGGTCCACGGTCACCGGTCCCCGACTGGCACATCGGCGAGGGTATTCACACAGACCCCCTGCTTTTCCCGCTGAAAGGAATAATCCCGCGCCCTGCAAGCCCGATGGCACCGAGCCGCAGGCTAGAACAACAGCTTGAGAGCAAACTGGATTTCCCGAGGGGCTCCCGCCGACAAAAGCCTGGTAAAAGTCGGGCTCTGCAATCCCTGATCCGGCTCGTTGAAATTCGGCGTGTTGATAAAGTTGAAAACTTCGGCACGGAACTCCAGGACCTTACTCTCTCGAAAACGGAAGTCCTTGTGTAAGGTGAAATCGACGCTGACGAGTCCCGGACCTTCCACTACGTTGCGGTCGGCATTCCCGAAATCTCCGGGGGCCGGCAGTGCAAAAGCGGCAGGGTTGAAGGAGCAGAGAATCGACCTGCGTCCCACCGGACAACCCAGAGCTGCCTGCACGTCGCTCCCGTAAGAGAAATCCGTGGGATTTCCCACCAGGTCGGGGCGCGCCACGCCTTGGTAGGCGGGTGAGTTGGCGGGGTCGACAGAAGAATAGGGGGTAAAGTGGAAGCCCGTCTGCATCTGCTCGACGCCACCGATGATCCAGCCACCCAATACACTGTTAACCGCACCATTCCAGTTTGCTCCGAGCCCGTGCCCGTGCCCCGCCGGGAGATCGTACATCCAGCTCAAAGTGAAGCGCTGCCGGATGTCGAAAGAAGAATTACCATAGTCTTGTGCCCGGTTGTGCGAGTCACGGTAGCAGTCGACATCCCCTCCGGTATTGCCCATCACGACGCACAGCGGGCTGGCGTCAAGAGAGCGGGCCCAGGTGTAACCCGCGAGGAAGGTCAACCCCTGGGAGTAATGTCTCTCCAACGTGACCTGCAGCGCGTTGTAGTTCGACGTTCCACTTTCGTGAACCATGCCGAAAGTCCCCAGGTTGGGGAACGGCCGGCGCGCTTGCGGATTACTATTGGGATTAGCAGAAGGGTAAGGTTGATTGTCGTCGGCGCCGGTTGTCAAGTGATAGCCTTTGGTTCCCGCGTAGGCAATCTGCAGGGTAGTCTGCCGCGCGATGTCCTGCTGGATACCGAAATTGTAGTTGCCGATACTCGGCCAGCGGTACTTGCCGGGCGCCAGATCGTACAAGTACAGCAGAGAGTCTTGCGCGTAATTCTGAAATATATCCCCCGGGAAACCCGTGGTCATGCTGGTTACCGGAACCGTGGGTTGCCCAGTCACGGGGTCAAACGCCCCCGTATTAGGAGGCTGAATGTTGACGAATGGCGCGAAGGGGGGATTCAAAGGCATAGCGAGCGTGCCGGAGTTGTACGGATATCCATAGAAGAGCCCGGCACCCGCCCGTACAACCGTCTTGGAGAAGGGATGGTAGGCTATTCCTAGCCGCGGCCCGATGTTCCTATTGGAAGCACGGAGCAGGCTGGGATCGTTGACGTACTCGACTTGGTATTGCGGCCCCAGTTGAGGCTGCAGGTTCTTCCGGGTCACGGGGATTTCAAAGGCTCCGTTGGAAAAGTCTACCCCGGTCACCCGGTCGAACCTTTCGTGCTCCGTGTTTCCGAACTCCCAGCGGAGTCCCAGATTGATGGTCAATTTGGGAGTGACTTTCCAGTCGTCCTGGATGAAAACCGCCGCCGACTTCCAACCGTTATCGGAATCCTGGCTGGTGCTGTACGAGGATAAATTCGGCAATCCGAACATGAACTGCGCGAATCCAGAACCCGCGGCGTAGCCGTTCGGAGTGTTAAGATCACTCGTAAATACCCCGCTGAAGTAGTACGCGCCCTCCGCGGTGGGCGATTGATAACTCGTGAACCACAGGCTGTTGTACATACCGCCAATCTTAAAGGAGTGTTTCCCCCGAATCAGGCTGAACGTGTCGGTAAAGACCTGATCGCGCGCCGTCGCCAAGCTGGGTTCCCATGAGGGCGCGCCCACGGAACTGACATCGGAAAAGTTAAGGGTGGGAATTCCGCCCAATATCCCCGGTTGGAACATCAAGCCCCCGAATCCCTCGTCCGCCGGATTGATCGAGGAGTTGAAGAGATGGCCTGCGAAGGCATTGCGGGTATATCCGTATCGAATCTCGTTAATGGTCGTCGGCGAGATAATATGGCTATCAGATATTGTGGCTCCCTGCTGACGAGACTCGTTGGCGGCCCCCATGCCCAATTTCCCGGGTAAGTTCGGAATCCCATAGGGCGGGTTGTCCCGGAATGCGTAGCGCATGGAAATCGTGTCGTGCGTCCCCCAATAGTGATCAACCTTGACGTCGAACTGGTTGAAGTCCTGCGCCAGAGAGGGACTCCAATCAAACTGGGAAGATCCCAGGTTGGCAGAAGGGAAAAGCCCGGCCACAGTTGTTGCCGCCGGGGCGATCTTAGAGGGGTCGATGACATTGAGTTGGCCCTGATAGGAAATGGGGGCCCGGGCGTACCCCGTCGACCCGTCCAGGCAGGTGACCTGCGTCGTGGTCGTGGGGTCGAATAATTGCCCCGTATCGTAGACGGCCCCGGTGCACGGGTCAGTAAAATTCTGACCGGTCAAATAGCTCTGAAAGTTGCCACTCCGCCAGGCCGCCATGGGTATGTTCTGAACTTGTGTCGTGCCTGTGCGGGCACGGAACCCTTCGTAGTCGCCGAAGAAGAATGTCTTGTTGTGGCCATCATAGATGCCGGGGATGACCATTGGCCCGCCCACACTGCTCCCGAACTGGTTCTGGTCAAACCGGGGCTTGCCTTGCGCGAAGAAGTTCCTGCCGTCGAAGGCGGCGTTGCGCAGGAACTCAAAAGCGTCACCATGAAACTGGTTCGTTCCACTCTTGGTCACGACGTTTACGATCCCGCCGCCCGCGCGCCCGAATTCCGCGGAGTAATTGTTGGTCTGGACTTTGAATTCCTGGATGGCGTCAGGCGAGGGCTGCAAATTCCAGGGGCTGCCAGACTGAAATAATGACTGGTAATTGTTGTTGTCCACGCCGTCCAGCAGATAGCTTTGTTGCTGACTGGGTTGACCGCTGATGGTCGGCAGGCCATCCGGTGAGATGGAAGCTCCCGGGCTCAAAACCACTAACTGATAGATATTCCGTCCGTTGAGGGGAAGATTGACGATGTCCCGCTGACCAACGACCTGGCCCAGAGAGGCTTCCGCAGTTTGGAGTGGAGGGGCGGCACTCTTGACCTCGACCCTTTGGTTCGTCTGCCCAATTTCCAGACGGAAATCCACCTCCAATTTCTCTTGAACGTGCAACTCCAATCCCGTACGGACCTCGGTTCTGAAACCAGAGACCTCAGCCGTCACTTGGTAGCTTCCGATAGGTAAGGGAGTAAACACGTAGACGCCATCGGTCCCCGTCGAGAGAGTTCGAGATTGCGAAGTGCCGACGTTGAGCAAGGTCATCTGCACGTTCGGAACGACGGCTCCGCTTTGATCCGTGACGAGTCCCCAAATGCTCCCCTGTTCCTGTTGCGCGACGACCTGGGAGCCCAAGGCAACCATAACCAACACGAGCTTCCACAGCGTGGGTGTCCACCTCTTCATACTCTTCATAGCTTATCCCTCCAATGCTGAGTAAACCCAGGGGGTGAAGTGAGATCCGATTGAAGCCAACCCGTGATCCCACAAACGATAGCACACCTATCATACCGGTCTACTCAATGTCAAGGGAAATCTTCAACTGATTCTTGAATATGGACAACAAGTCGTTATTGACTCGCGGTTGGATACGAGATGTGAACTTGGAGCGCGGAGAACCGCACCAACAGTTGGCTGCGTGCCAGGTCAAGAATTGAACCTCAGGCTCAAATCAGTTTTGGAGTTTATACAAGAAAATACTCACCTGTCGTTGGCGAGCGCCTCGCTCCGTTTCCTGCTGCTGCAATCGCTGGCGGATATTCTTTTCTCGCTGGGCTTGTGCTGAATCGCCAACCTGAAGATAAGCCCCGTACAATTTGAAATATGCCTGGATCAAGTCAGGCTGCAGGCTGATGGCTTTCTCATACTCCTTCATGGCCTCTTTCCAGAGTTCCTGCTGGAAGTAAACGTTGCCGAGGTCCAGGTGGGAATCAGCGTAGCTACCTTGTAGTCCGACACTCTTCTTCGTTAAAGACTCTGCGTACCGCAAGTCGCTGGGCGACTGCGAAGTCCGTGCGGTTTGGAAAGAGGCATGTCCCAGAAAGTGGAGCGGCCAGAATTGGCCAGGGTGGCGGTGCGAGTAAGTCTGGAGCAGTTCAAGAGTTTCCGGCATGCCCTTTTTGCTGGCGTCATTGGCCAGAGCCAGGTAGTACAAGGGCATTTCGATGTCAGGAAACTCCCGGGCATTCCGCAGAAAGTCCTACAATGAGTCGTCGTAGAGTCCGCTCACAAAGTGCGCCACGCCTAGCGCCAGGTTCAACCGCAAGGATTTCGGGAAATCATGGACAGCCGGCTGAGCGACCAGCGTAGCGGCGTCATAGTTCTGGTGCGCCACGAGTTGAAAGACAAGGTCAAAGCGATATTCTTCGTTGGAAGGAGCCATGTCGGCGGCTTTCTGGAAAGCCCGGACCGCCTCGAGATACTTCTTATCTTCTTCGTAAACCTCTCCCAGAAGGTTTGCGAGTTCTGCGTTGTCTCGATCCTTTTGAAGGGCCTCCGGGGTTGTGATGGCCTTGGGAAGATTCCCCGCGTGGTAGAACGCCAAGCCCAAGTTATAGCCAGTCTTATAAGCATGAGGATCGAATCCAAGGGATCGGTTCAGGTTCTTGATCGCCCCCGCGTAATCACCGGCGTGCGCCCGCAAATCGCCCAGTTCGTCGAGCAATTCCGCGGATGGGGAAGGAAGGGACAGGGTTCATCCGGATGTCGCGCGTGCCGCAGGGAACTGTTTAAGCTGCAACTGGCACTTGATAAGGTTGAGCCACGTTGAGGCGTCGCGGGGAGCGGCCTCGGCCGCCTTTTGGAATTCCGCGAGTGGACTTGAGTTTTTCCCCCGGGACATCAGCACCAATCCCAGGTTGGTGTCCTGAGGGGTCGCGGGGACGTATGCGAATCGCCGCTTCGAACTCCTGAGTTGCTTGAGCGAGGTCTCCCACGCGGGCCGCGTGCTTCCCAAGGTTGATGTGCGCCGCGGGAGACTGCGGTTGCAGTTGGACGGCCTTTTGAAAGCGCCGCGCTGCATCAGCGGGCTGATTCTGCTCATCCAGAACGATGCCTAACAACATGTGAGCCCGAAAATCCGTCGGCTCGGCTTCGAGACGGTTCGTGAGTTCCTGTTGGGCCCAGGCAAATTTGCGTTCCTGGATGGCGCGTTCCACCGGGGCGTAGTCAAAGGTAGAGGCAATGAGGGAGGTGACCGGCAGACCGAAGATGAGGATGGCGAAACCGAATAACCGTGCAAATGTTGAGCGAGGGTTCATGGCGGCCTGTGACTCGAGCGGTTTCGCCATCGGGCAGCCCGAGCAGAGGGTTGCGCAGTGCTTTACGCCGATAACAGAACCACTGCAATCAATCCGCAGAGTACACCCAAGCCCTGCACCTTGGTGATGGATTCGTGCAGGAGGATGGGAGCCAGGAACACTACCACCACGGGATAAAGGGCGCAAATGGGAGCGACGATGGAGGCCTTGCCCCCGCTCTTCATGGCCGCATAGAGCCCCCACGCCCCCAGATTGCTGAGCACGCCGCTCAATATCCCCCACATAATATTCTCTCGCGAATAGTGCCACAGGGCTTGCCCGGGGTACACCAACGGCTCAAGGATAAGAAATCCCAGAATTAGCCAGATTAAAGAGGATTCAGCAGAAATTCGGTTGGTGGCTAGTTTCTGAAAGATTCCGCAGGCGCCCCAGAAAACCAGGACCACCGCGACATAGATGAACCACGGAGGAATGTGCATGTTCCTGCCTCGACCCTAAAGGGAAAAGAGCACAAAAGCTGCCGTTGCAAAACCCAAACCCACCACTTGCACCCACGTGAGGCGTTCGCGGAGAATCAACACGGCGAGCACCACCGTCACCATGGGGTAAAGCGAACTCGCCGTGGTAATCACCGCGGTTTTGCCACCACTACCGTACGCAGCAAAAAGCCCCATGCCGCCGATTCCCGAAAGTATGCCGGTGAACGTGGCGTGGAAAATCCCCTTCCCGTCTTTTTCCGTCTTGAATCGCCGCACTCCGAGCAACAGGAGGCCGACGGGCAATGCCCCCAGCGTGAAAAGGAATTGCATCGTTGGGGCGGGGATTTCCCGGGACCCGAGCTTGGAAACAATGGTGTAGGGCCCCCAAAGCAAAACACACAACAGCGAGTACCACAGCCAGCGGACTCGAAAGATTCTGGGTATGCTCATAACAGTTGATAGTCACGCCTGGAACAGGGAGTGCGTCAATTTGGTGTTGTCGCGGCGATTTTACCTCGCCACATGGCGGCGGCCCGAATCAATCAGGACAATTTGCGCCCCCTCCACATCAAACTGACCTGTGACCCATGGGCAGGACGTGCACCGATGCGACTTCCTCGTTAAGGACAGGGGCCGAACTCGTTTAAACATGTCGGCCCTACGCGTCCGGAGAAATGCTCTCGGTCGGATTGCCCCCGCCTTTTGCCCTGCTACCTTGCTTGAGTCGTTGCGAGCCGCTGCCCTGGGGCTGGAAACCCATCCTCCGCGCGCGCACGACTTTGAGCGGCATCGCCGGATTCAACTCTTCCCCTCAGGGCAAGGCAAACTGCCTCCGGCGCAAAATTGCGTTGGGGATCCACCGACCCGGCTTGCGCCTGGTTCAAAACTGAAATCGCTTACATCCCGGTCATATCTATCATATCTGTCGACTCCCGGTCAAGACGAATCCTGCTCGGTCGTGATTCGAAAGGCCTGTCCGTGCGAGAAACTCTAATCTGGCAAGATAACAGTTGCTGGATCTCGTAGTGCTTTTCATCCGATGCGTTCGCGCTCCGGCTTCCTGCGATCACTGGATGTTTTCTTACTTCTGCATAGGGCAACTGCCGGGATCAGGGTGTGATCCTCTGGGACGGCACACATTGAACATTCGAAACTATATTGGTGACACCACGACCAACCGTGAAATCAGGAGCACAGCAAGAGAGCATCCCAGTGATTTCTTCTATCGAAACAATGGCATTTGCGCTGTCGCAGCGAGGATAATCCCCGACGAACCGTTAGATCGGTGCTGACACTTCGAGCCCTACCTGCCCGAAAACTGGTGATTGTGAGGTGAGGGATCGGATCTCTAACATTAGTCGTAGAATCAGGCGGTTACGGCCAACGGAAGGGTTTTTCGGGCAAGCCGTGCGAGGTCATCAGCTTGGTTCTCAGGACTCAAGGAGCGAGGTGCCGATGGATCTAATACATTGATCACGTCACAGAAGGAAGGACGGATTCATGTTGGCTGCCCTTCCTGATCTGTCAAGGGTCTGCTCGTAAAGGACTTCCAGCAGGCGTACCATTGCCAGCGTGGCCTGCTTGCAGTACGCCAGCAAAGCATCTTTGCCTTCGAGTTCTTCAAAGAGCAATCCATCCGCAATAAAGCGGCCCTGCAAAATGGCCTAACACCAGAGGGACGGGTCTACTCTCGGGAAGGGACTGCTTTCCCGCCCCGTAAGTTAGAGGCCTCCGCCGGGGTAGGAGCAGGTATCCCGCTTTTCCCGGCGCAAAAACCCTTGGCCCGACCCGAAACATAGGTAACAGATTTTACCGGACACATAGGTAACATCTCCCGCTGGTTATAACCAGCGGGAGATGTGGAAAATGCCTTGGAAGGAGTGTTCGGTGATGGATGAAAGACTGCGTTTTGTGGCGCGATTGCTGGAAGGCGAAGAGACCCGCACGGTTTGGATACCAAGTTATTGGTAGCTGATAGTTTTGCCGTGTTTGAACCGAGCCTAAGTTTCCTTAAGTATTCTTATCACTCTACAGCGCACAGCGAGCGAACGCGGTCACTATGATTGAAGGCTATGCCCCCGGACGGGTTCGAGGAAAGATTTGGTTCAAAAGGTTCGTCGGACCACGATCCAGCAAGTCTGCGGCAAAGTCCAGCAGAGTGCCCGTGATTTCTTCGCCGGGGCCGGATTCGCGCCGCTTCCATCGGTAAAGCTGACCGCCCGTCAAGACATAATTGGCAAACCGCAGGGCTGTCGACGTGTCCTCGTCGATCCGGCTGTCCTTGAGCAAGATGCAGACAAGAACTGCCAGCGGCGACAATTGATGCGGATAGACGGCGGCGGGAGAGGCAAAGATCTGGCGGAGCTTTGAGATTGGAGCGAACAGCTCCCTTACCGCAGCCGAGCGCCCGGCGCGGCAGGCCGCCAGAAAACAAAACTCCGGCTCGAGTTGGCGAAGCCAATTTCCCACCACGCCCCAATTGCGAAGACCGTCCGCCGTGAGGACGAGTCCTGATTCGTTGCTATGGCCGAGGACAAGAATGGAGCGGAATCGACCGTGCTCCTCGAAGACCATGGCGAGGTCCCTTGCGAGTTCTGGCTCGGAGGAGGTTTGCACAAAGGCGATGATTTTATCAGGGAATAACGTTTTGAGAAACTCCGCGAATGGGCGGCCGAATTTCAATCTGTCGGCGGCAAGTTGCCGGGAGTCGCACTCGATGACCAGAAGGTGGGCGCGGGCGGGCCGGCGCGGCCTCGCGGCGGACCGGCGCGGCTTTATCCGGCGTGACATTTGAGCTGATTTTCGACGCGACGGCATCGGGAAAAGCCTTCCTCGCCCGGAGCGCTATTGTACTAGCTTGATCGCTGTGATCGGGATTCGCGAAGGGCAGAGAAACGGCGAGTGACCAGCCCAGATGCTGTTTGCGACCTGGGTCGTACCTGTTTCATTCTTCCATGCGGCCGTCGGAGCGGCGCGAGGCTTTCGCTTCTTCGAATTCTTGAAGTTCAATGAGCATTCTCTCGTCTTTCCACCAGAGCAAAGACAGAACCCAGCCGGTGCGCGGGCGGAAAGAGTGTTCCTGGATGTAATATCGCCCGGCGGTGGGGTGATCGAACCAGGCCCTGGCCGGAACCTCGCCGTTAAGCTCCCCTTCTGCGGCAGAGTTGAGGAGTTGAAGAGCGAGCGTGCTCTTTTCGGGCTTCCCGGAAGGCCAGAGCTGATCGGGAATGCTGGGAGCACGCACGAACCATTCCCTGCCCTCGCTGCCGTAACAGACGAGCATCGCCGGAAGAGGCCCGTATTCGACGAGGCGGATTGCCGTGGCCGTGAGGCTCGTTGTGAATTTCTGCGCAAGACTTCTTACGGCAGTAAAATCCACAGCCCTTAAGGTTTTTGCAATCGGCACGAAAAGCGCGACGGGGAGCAGAAGCCCGCTGGCGTAGCGGTTCGCCAGCGCTTCGGGATTGCTGGCGGACCATTCTTTCAGGAACTGGGCCTCCTGACAACTCAAGGAAGCCTTGCCCCTGTCGTACATCCAGTGCCCCAATTCATGGGCTGCGGAGAAGCGTTGCCTTGGGCGCGGGGATGCGGAATCGACGGTAATGATGGCGTTGTTGCCGTTTCCGACGATCCGGGCGGCGCAGCCGGTCAAGGAACGGTACCTGACCGTGGCGCCACAATGGAAAGCGATGGCCTCAATGTCAATCTCATCCGGGGCCGTTATGCCCAGCTCTTTCAGAAGCTGGTCAGGAAACTTGAAATAATCCTTATTCTCCATCGGTTTCGTCGCGTTGAAGCTTTTCCAATATACCCAGCTCAGCCAAATCCTCAAGATAGGATTCGATGTCGTTGTCGGTGAGCTTGTCCAAATCCCGGTACTGGGCGGTCACGAATTGCGTGAACTGCGGACGTTGAATAAAGATCGAGAACAGCCTACGGCGCGCGACAGGCGTTTCGGGAATCGCGTATGACTTGCGCTCCATACCCTCTATCTGGTGGCTGTACGCCGCACGGGCGGCATTCAGCGCCCGCTGCCGAAATGCCTTCACCGTCGCAAGCATCATTGCCTTCGTACGGGCCGCTTCGGCATCCGGATCGATTCCGGTCAGGCGGAGATCCTCAATGACTTCGGCGTCGCTCTCCTCAAGTATCGAGTCAGCCAGTGCATCTGTCAGGGCCTCCAGCCTTTGCTCGTCGGTCCTATCTTTGCTGGCCATTAGTTTCCCCCTCTGCCAAGATGTGCGGTCATGCCGGCATCATCCAGACGGCGGCGGATTCTGCGTACAATGGTGTTGTAATCATTCTGCGACAGCTCCCAAAGCTCGCGAACCCCGGCAGGGTCGCACCCTTCCTGCCAGGCCATCAACACCATCTGCGCCTTCTCATCCCCTTTGAATAGAGTCTCGATCCGCTCCAGTGTTTGATTCTGGTGGCGTGTTTGTTCAGGGTCTGGACGGCGGGATGGCACGCTGTCGAGCGGACTGAAGACTTCTCCTTCAACGTCCGTTCGAAGGACATCGGCCTCGGTCACGGGCGTTTCCGCCTGCTTGAACGATTTTGCCCAGTTGCTCGAAATGCTCGTGATCGCGCCGGCGAGGAATCTGAAAAATCCAACCTTGACTTTGTTCCATCGCCGCGTGTCTTCCAGGAGGTCCGTCAATGCTGTATTGAGGAGATCATCTCCCGTTCGGCCTTCCGCCTTGGGACCTAGGCAGAACGTGCGGTAATCCGCATAGCGCCGCAGTTTCGCCCACTCTCCGGGCGTAAGCGCCTCGATTGCCGCCGTAATTTCCTCAAAGGTGGCCGCCGCTTCTTCAGGGACGCGGCGTGGAGGTTTGTTCACCATGTGCGCTCCCCTGAAGATTCTACTGCATGTCCCTCCATCCAGAAAGTGCTCGCCGGGGCGACTCCATTGACGGGACAAAGAGAGTTTTTTTCGTTGCCTGTGTCGATGGCGCGGCGAAAACGAGCAGTGATCTAGTAGGGGCAGTCCAAATCCGCCCCGTCACGGCGTCCGGCGCCGTGAACATGACGATTCGCGAGGTATGAACAATATGGCTGAGCGCAACTGGAAGAGGAGTTTTCGAAAAGTACCCGATCCAATCATCAGGAAGGCTTCGAAGATTCCGGGCGACAATGTCATGGCGGCATGCGTGAGGAAAATTCCCGCCTCCGTCCTTGGCTCCGGCACGTACAAGCATCTTGGCATGCGGATGAATGGAAACAGCCCGGAGTTCCCCAGCCGGCTCATGCCACAGCCCAAATTCGGGCCGTGCTCGCTGCGGAATGCGCAGGGCGAGGAGATTGTGCGCAAGGACCTGCCCATGAAGACGAAAACCTATAGCTTCGATGCGCCCAACTGGGGCGACTGGAGCAATGGAACCCACGAGGTCTCGTGGGACCGGCAGGTCTACCAGCGCGAGTTCGTCCCGCCGAAGGAGCTGGAGATTTCCATCAAGTTGCTGGCAACGGAGGCCGGAGGAGACCCGGTTTTTGTCTTCCGATTCCGCGTGGAAGAAGTCCTGAACAAGCGGGCAGCGGATTTCGGGAAGGCGCTGTTATTCAATCTGAACCTTCTCCAGGAAAATACGGGCGCAGCAGACGTGTTCGCCGCAGACGCTGACCCCACTCAGTATCTGGATACGATTTCCGTCCACTGGGAAATCCTTCCTCCGGGAGAAGGCGGGGATGTGCTGGTGCGCATTCTGGCGAAGTTCCGGGAGCCTGGCAAGGAATTGAGGGAAAAACTGGAGGACCGGTATTCGTTCCTCGAAAAGCTCAAGCCGGTCGCCTATGTCAGTGGCACGAGCGGTTTTCAGCGCTATTTCGGGGCCAAATTCGCCGACAATCTTGTAGTTTTCGAGAACCTGGAGTACGGGAACGCAATCTATGTGATGTTCGAAGATTGGCAGGAGCTGAGCAAGCTCAGCCGCTTGGAACTGCTCAGGGACCGCCGGGGTGCGGGCTTTGAGCGCATTATCCATCGAAAGGGATGGAAGGACGAGGTCAAGAGGGCTGTCGAGGCTCGTCTCGTACCGGTGTAGTGATCTGCGACAGCTTGCAATTTATCAAAACCGACAGGAGGCCGAGATGGCAAAAAGCGCACGCATTCGCTGCATCAACAAGACCGACCGTCTAAACCCGCACGAGAGGATTCGCAATGTTGGCGGGGTCAATCCCGACGGCGGGCGGTGGAAACAGAGCCAGCAGCAGACGATTCAGGAGATCGAATCCGGGGAGTGGGAATTCTACGTCAGCCAAGCCGGCAGGACCGTGAACGTGATTGTCGCCACGCACAGCGGCAACAAGTACATCAAGACGGAAGCCGACGGGATTCACCCGGACAATCTCCTGGCTCTTCCGGAGTGCCCGTAATCGCTCGCGGCGGGTGGAAACCCCGGACGCGAGTCATGGAAGAAGAGGTGCGCGTGCGGGAAGTTGAGCGTTTGGGAGAAGCCAGTCTTCGAGAGTGCTGATAACATTCAAACAGATTGCGGCAAACCGGTTGATTTCTTCGCCAAGCAAACGAACCGTTTCTCCGGGCTGTTTGTCCTGGGCGAGCTGGAAATAGTGTTCGTCCGCAATCCCCAGATTGTGTCCTATGACATGGCGCTTCTGTATATTGATAGTCAGGAATGCGAGGTCCCCGCCGGTGAGCCTAGAAAAAGGGTCGATGGCGAGGATCTCGAAATACTTGCGGACGCGGTCAATGTTCTGAAAGATGGTTATCTTTGACAGCAATTCGACCGCCTGTGCAGGCCTCGGCGCTCGCCAGGAGTGACCCACCCGTGCTCGTCTAAAGTGACCCGGTTCGGTAACGCAACTTAGAATCCAGTTTGTGACAGGACTGGTCGGGCAAAGTGCAGCTTCGACGCTCGTGGCATGGGTGTGGGCGTATTGTGGGTAGGCGGCTGCGATCAGCCTTGGAGCTCTCGCAAGGAAGGCCCATTGATGTGAATGGTCTGGCACTGATGTCGCAAGCGGCTGAGTAGGGCCTCCGTCAGGTCTTTGTTGCCGAGCAACTGTGGCCATGCCTCATACTCAAGGTTCGTGGTGATGAGAGTGGCCTTGCGGCGGTAGCGCTCTTCCATCAGTTTGAAAAAAATATTCGTCTGCTCAGGACGTAAATTGAGGTACCCAACTTCATCGATCAAAAGGACGTCGAGACGGGCCCAGCGCCGGATGAGCTTGCGCGACGCGCGATCAGCGATGGAAGCGTACATCTCATCGAACAGGTCCTGGGCGCGGATGAACAGTCCGCGATAGCCGTTCTGCAGAGCCTTCAGCAAGAGTCCGGAGGCGAGTCCTGTCTTTCCGACGCCGGTGGCGCCAATGAACACGACGTTGACGGCCTTGGGAATAAACTCCAGTTCGGCGAGTTCACGGATCTGGCGGCGCGAAACGCCGGGTTGCTGTTTGAAGGGGAACGACTCCAAGGTCCACTGTTCGGGCAGATGGGCCTGCTTGATGCGCGCACGCAATCGCCTTTCCTGTTGGTCCAGCCACTCGGCGCGGAGGAGTCGTGCCAGCAGATCGGTATAGGAAGGCGAGGTTTTGCGGGCGGCCGCCAGTTCACCTTCCACGATCTCAGCCATCTTGCGCAGGCGGAGGTTTTTCAAGAGCTGTTGAATCTCCTCAGTCATCGTCGCCTCCATCGCCCCGGCCGGGGTTGAGCTGGAAGTATTCGCTGGCGAGTTTACGCAGGATCATGCGCTCGACCCGCTCCAGGTCAAACAGTCCGTATTCGAGGGCGGTGCGAAGGGCGGCGAGCAACGGCGTGCGCGGATAGTCGTTCACCAGCTGGAGCAAGCGCCGCAGCGCGAGTGTGGCGCGCCCCGGAGAGCGTTTTTTGAGAGCCTGGAGGTATTCGGCGATTTCGGGGACTCGTTCCAGAAGGAGTTTTTCTTCCGGGGCCGAATCCGAGCGTGGGGACACGGGGCGGCGCGGGTAGCGATGTTCGGGCAAGCGATACTTGCGGCCGGTGGGTTCGATCACGCGGGTGTGCATAGCGACGAGGCGTGGCCCTCGGTAGATTTCAATCTGGTCTTTGGTCTGGCGCACTTCCACGTGGCGTCCGATGAGGTCGGCAGGAACGGAATAGCGATTGGTGTCGACCCAGACCAACCCTTCCAGATCCACCAGGCGTTGGTGGAGGAGATAGACGGGAGGCACCCAGAGGGGGAGAGGTTTCAGATGGGGTTGCTCGGCGGCGAACAACTCGCGCGGGCTGGCCTTCAGATCGTCGCGGAATCGGGCATTGACCTTATCGCACCACTGGCGTGCCTGCCGGTTGGCGTCGGCCCAGTCCGGGAAGGAGCGGCCCGCCAGGAAGTTCGTCTCGATGTAGCGGAAGCTGCGCTCGACGCGCGCCGAGCGGTTGGCGTCGCCGATCGCGTGAGCTTGGAAGCGGAAGCCGTAGCGGTCGGCGAAGGCGGCCATCTCCGGCACCGGCACCATGTCGCGGCCCGTGCCTTTCAGCACCACGACGTGGGTGTTGTCGATCAGGCAAGTTTCGCAGGCACCCTGAAAGTATTGCAGGGCGTCGGTGAGAAAAACCTTGCAATCGAAGCGCCGAAAGGTGGGAAAGAACTGAAAGAAGAGCATGCGGGAATAGCCGAAGACCAGCGAGGCGGTCTGCACCGGCCGCCGTTGGCCGCCGATCTCAGCGCGGTGCGGGGAAGTGTCATGCTGCATCTCCTGGCCAGGGCGGAAGTGATACTCCCCTACGGGTTCCTTGGGTTCGTGGCCGATGCCCTGACGCCGGCAAAAGGCCGTCAACGCCTGATAGGAGAAGTGAGCTCCCGAGGCGACAAGTTCTTCGTGGACGCGCACCAGGTTACCTTGGCAGCGTGCGTACAGCTCCAGAATCTGGTCGCGGTAGGGCGTGGCCTTTTCCGGGCGTACCAGGGCAGGCACGATCTCGGTGGCGGAGCGCAGGACGTCCCGCACCGCGCCCCGCGACACCTTCATAGCCCGTGCGATACCGCGGATACTATGACCCTGCTCGCGCAGCTTCCGAATCGCCGTTCGGGTGCTCTGATCCAGCATGGCCCATCTCCTGGTGGAAGTGTTCGGCCAGGCGTTCGATCTCGCGCCGGGACTGGTCGAGCAAGCCAGCTAAGTCCTGGCGGTCTTTTTCCGGAAGATTCCGCAACACGCCGGCGCGCAGCCGCCGGCGAGCCCGGCGTGCCGTGGAACTGAGAATTTCCAGGTCGGTCAGCAGACTGTCGGAAGGATCGGGCTCGACGGAGGGAGCGGTCTGGGCTTCCTTATAACTCTTCAGAAAAACCAGGGGCGCTTCGAGCAGGCGCTGGCGCGTCATCCAGTTGCCGCTCTGATAAGCGGTGTAGAGGATCCCCAGATCGCGGCTGCTCAGCCGGGCCGCACCGATCGCTTCCACCAGTTCCAAACAGACTTGCCGGTTGGCGCGCGCCAACGGCACCAGATATTTCGCCGCCCCGTGCGCGCCCATCTCGCCCCGGCGGACTCGCTCTTGAATCGCCTCGGGGAGTTCATGGGTCAGCGCTAGCCGCCGGCTCACCCAACTCACCGAGTGGCCGAAGCGCCGAGCCAGTTCCTCCCGCGACAGTCCAAAGCGCTCGTGCAGCTCAGCCAGCAACCAACTCTGTTCGAGCGCCGTCTCTGGCTCGGCAGTTTGCATCAGGCGGGTGGCGATCAAGGCCTCGGCTTCTTCCCCCGGCCAGCAACCGGCCGCCACTATGTCTCGGCCCAACCGGCGCAGGGCGCGAAGCCGCTTGTAGCCATCGATGACCACGAACGAGCCGTCTGTCCCCTCCTGCACGACCACAATGGGAACCTGCTGGCCGACTTCGGCGAGCGAGGCCAGGAGCCGCCGCTCGGGTTCCGGTCGCACCACCTTCAGCCGCTCGTAACGAAGCGCGAGTTGATGAAATTCCAGTTCCACCCCGGCGCCCTCCGCTCTTCATGAAGAAGAAGAGAGAACGAAGGGGCGCCCACTTCGGCGGGCCTCGCTCCCCCTTCCTCTCCTTTGTGCGCAGCCTAAACTTAGCGGGATGGAAAGACCGACTGCAATATGTCGGGACGATATGGGCAGGCTCTTATCGCCGCAGGGGATGCCAGGTTCCGCGGGCGTTGTTCCCTGGTTTCGGCCCCCGCCGTCGTTCGCGCCAGCGCCTCTCCCGCTCCAGAACGCACTGCAGAGCGTGGCGGCAGGCCCAGGAACAAAACCGCTGCAGGGGCGATCGCCGACTCCGGTCGAACTCCTCATAGCAGCCCGGGCGGTCGCAGGAGCACGAAAAAAAAATTGATAGGGATGACCCTCGCGGCGGCGACGGCAGCGCTTTCTTGCGCTTGCCGTTCCTTCCGGCGCTCCCGGTAGCGGCGGCTCTGCGCCTGCCGCTTCTGCTTGCCGTTCGCGGACTGGCGGTAGCGGCGCCGCGTCTTCCACTGCCTCCACCGGTGCGCTTGCTGGCGGCACGCCGCACTGCAATACCGTGCCATCGGCTGCTGGGGCCGGAAGACTCGCCCGCAGCCTTTCAGCAAACAGACCCGGCGCCGAGGACGACGAGCCCGCCGCCGACACCCCAAACTTCCGAGCATGCTTCCGGTAGCTTGATTTTTGGGACGAACAGGAGAATCTTTATCAGGGCCCATGGGAGTGGCTGCTCCCAGAAGCTCAAGCCTCGGAGGGGACACGTATTCCCCTTCGGGGCGCCCTCAATGCATCGCGAGAGCTTGAACCTCCCAACCTTAACTCAAAATCCAACTCAGATGAAATGAAAGGCCTGGGCTGAGAACCGAACGCCCGACATCGTCAGGCGAATGGCTGCTTCTTGAGGTGGGTCTAATCTGGTGAGCACAGGTGGGTCATTTCTGGCGAGCGCCTAAGGCAGGCCGGTGCTGCCTGACAAGGTAGCGGTAAACGGTCTTCAGGGCTGTTTCAAAGGCGGTGAGCACGTCCTCGTGGGCGTTGCCCATGAGGCGATATGCGAGTTCGGGTTGGCCGGCTTCGTTCGTCTGATCGGCCAAGATGACCTGGTCGCGGACAAGCTGTACTTCGTGCTGGAAGTGCAGCGCCAGATTCGGGGCGCCGCAATCGGGACAGAAGAGCGCAATGGCATAGACGCCATAAGGACGGCGGCAGATGCCGCACTCAAGATTGCGAAGCAGGTCATTTCTCAACGGTGCGGGCTTGGGACGATATGGGCGTTTAACGTCCATGCTGGCGGAGATGAAAGTGTTGCGCGGCTGGCGGCGGTTGAAATCCCTGGCGTGTTGTTCAAGAAAGTCGCCGATGTCCTGCTCGGCTTCCCACATAATCAGGTTTTTGATGGCCTCGATGTCTTCGAAATGGACGAACTCCCGGTCGGCAGCAATGTAGCCGGAGTAAGGACATACGGTCTGGCCGGGACCGGGCGGGCGGCGGATACGCGAACGGTGCTCCTCAGAAATGGTGCGGTCGGCTGGTGCCTGGCCGATGAGAAAGAGGCGAGGCGAAGCATCGGGATTGGGCGAGTATTGATTCGCCTTGCCGGAGCTGGTCAGGGGTATCGGCACCGAAAGAAGCATGTTGTTGGGGTCGCCCCCGACTTTGTGACTTTCAATGCGGCGCAAGCGAATGTCGCTCATCTGCTTTTTCCCTTTGAGGGGGTGCACAGTGTTGCATCACGCATCATAACATTGATAGCGAAGAAAAGGGGAAGACGATCGGCGGATTCGATCAATGATGCAAAACTTACCAATTTCGATATGTTTCTGAAAGCGCCAGAATGCGCCCTATGTGGGAAAACGACAAGGCGGAAACCGAGGGCGGGATTGATGCTTTCGAAAAAGCGATGATGCCCAGAAAATATTGTATTCTGTATTCTGCTGAGGAACAAGAAATGCATAGCAATCCTCATCTACCATTGGGTGCCTGCTTCCGAACGCAAAACCTTCGGCTGACGTTCTGCCCAGGCGATGTCTTGATCAGCAGGCTAGATGCATACAAGGAAGGTACAATCCAGGGGAAGAGGTGATGAACCCATCTCTGGAAGTGCTGGAAAAGTACGGACTCGTCGCTGATGAGGACTCTTTTCGGGTTCTGGAGTTCGGCAGAAAAACGGCAGTGAAACTTCACCGGGAACTGTGGGAATTGGTTTTCTCTCGGCAACAGGAGCCTATCAGCGATAACGCTTCAACTGATCCGTTCAGTTTCTTGGCGAGTGCTTCAATGCGCGGGCAGTCAACCTGCTCATCGCCGTTCTGTCGGCTTCAGAAACTGGACTTCCTCGCCCGCTACACGGCCCTCTATGCGAACAAGGTGCTGTTTCCGCTACCACTGAGCCATCCATCCAAAGTCGACACGGTTGCGGAGTACAGGGACGAGCTTGCGCAGACGGCCCTTATATTGTTGCGCCTGCGAACGCTGATAAACGCTGGAATGGTTGTTCCTGTCGTAATGCGCTCTATTCATTGCACCCACATGATTCGCTGGGTGCGCGAGATGACGAGCCTAATTCATGAAATTGCTGACGAAGCGACACTGGAAATTCAGAAACATTTTCATGTCATGTACCAGACTGCCGATAAAGCACCTACTGGGCGAGCGACCGTTCACGTTGAAGGGCCGGAGGATTTTCTAGAACATGGCGGCGGAGTGTTGCTCGTTAACAACGAGAGAATGTGGAGGCCAAAGAAGGGGAAGCCAGACCGTGACGGCAACATGCAAATCCGAGGACCGATGAAGCTCCTCGCCATCAGGGAGATGCTTGACCACATCGCCAACGACACTACTTTCTACCTTGCCTATGGTCGTTCGCAGAATGTCAGATATTTAACAGACCGACCCGGCGAGACGTTCTTCCTCGATTGCTTTAACAATGATGAAGAACTCGCGGCGAGCAGTGCGGCGATGAATGCCTATCTTACTCATTCACTGCCTTTGCTCGGTGACCTTTCCATCGCGACCTTGCTGAGAATCAGGCGGGAGGAAAGAGATTCGTTCCTTCGTTATCGCTCTGCTGTTGAACTCATCCTGAGCGACATCATCAACAAAAAGAAAAGAGTTGGAAAGCGCGAGATGCAAGAATTATTCAGGGAACGCATTGAGCCTCAGCTGCTGCGAATGAAGTCAGAATTGCACCAAGAAGGAGGGCGGCAGCGTCGCAGAATCCTCGGAGGAATAGGAACCCTGGCTGCGACTGTGGCATTGGGCGCGTTCGGCGGCGTGCTCCCTGTCTTGGCGAAGGGTGCTGCGGTAGCCGCCGGAAGCATAGTTGGCGGCAGATTGCTCAGCAAAGCCGCCGAGGCTACTTGTGAACACGGGGCGGCGTTAAAGGAACAGAGCGATTTCTACTTCCTGCTTCGGCTGTGCCAAGAAGCGGCTCAGTGAATGGTTTCGCTGTAATCTGGCGGTGCTGTGCCGGAACTGCCACGGACTGGTCACCGCGAAAAGTAATGTCGGCGCCAGCTAACAGTCCGTCATTGACCGACTTCGGGCCTCAGTTTCTGCGAGAGAACGGTCGCCACAGAATTCGGAACTTGAACCTTTCGTGGCGTTGGGCAAAAAACTCCAAACAGCGCCCGTCGACTCACTTGGTCAAGCGTTTTTCCAACCAGCGACAGCTCTTGTACGCGATCTCCGTCGAGCGCTTGTAAGCGGCATTCGTGCGCATGAAGCTGAAATTAGGCAGTTTCAGGAGTCCGGGATGTGCTTCTGGAGCACTCGCTGCCGGCTGCCGAGCACTGAAGAGGTCGCTGGGGTTATTTGAGGCAGCCCACCCCTTCGAATCCTATCTCGGGTCTTCCCACCGCGGTAGCGGGTCGTGCGCGGCCAATCGAAGAAGGAGCTCACCGCCGTTCTCTTCGTCGAACAGCTCCTGAATGAACTCGTAGGTTTTCTGGACTACATCGATCATGAGGGTCTTCATCTCCTCGTCATCGAATCGCGGGAGCTTGGACCAGGGAATTTCCCCGAAGGGTGTAGATACCACTACATCCGTGTAATCCCCGGCCTTGGAATCGGGCGCTATACCTGCGTGCAAGTCCTCGAGAACGGAATTGCGAAAGCACCGCTGCACGAGGTACTTTGCTAGGCGTTTCTGCAGAACTGGGTCCGTGATGAGAACCCGTATGGCGTCGCCTCTTTTATCCATGTTAACCTCCGGGATGCCGACCTACTCTGACACCCGAAAAGGCCGGATGCAAGGGAACTTCTCCGCAGACTCAACGTCCCCATCGACGTTAGTCCGAGGACTTCTCTATGACACTTGGAGAGACACTGATTTCGGTCTGGCAGCAGGCGCTTGCCGATGGCAAAGAACAAGTTGATTTGGGGCAGGAATCTTGCCCGGTCACAGTGTTCCGCGCAAAGAAACTACGGAGCGTAGAGTTGAGTTACGGCGATCTGCGTATCATCGGCATTGAACAGAATCCCGCGACGAGCTCGCGGTGGGCCGCCTCAGCACGAGAGGGGAATCGAATTATGCAGTTCCGCTGTAAAGGTCGCTATGTCGCCAACGTCTGCGAAGGCAAATTGCTGCGGTATCCGGCATGGAGGGCGTTGACGCTGCCGGACTGAGGCGCAACTCGCGTTTTGTGCGAACCGCGCTTGCCTGGCGACCCCGCCCAATCACGTCTGCCCACGCCGGGGTGTTGAGCCCACCGTCTAAGTGAACCATTGCCGCCTCGCTCACAATCGCTGGCGCAAGTCGATCTGTCACAAGTAGACGGCCAGCGAACGAAAGAGTACTGTGGTGATCGATGTTGCTGGATAAAAAACAAAGGATTGCGGGCTATTCAGCTACGGAAATCCGTCGGCTCATGCAGAGGATCGGGTGCTTGAACGCGACCGTTCCCTTCATTAGTCATACCCTTGGATGTTCACTGCGCAAGGCCGAGATTGTGACCAACCGGCTGCGAAAAGAAGGCTACCTCCGTGTGTACGACAAAATTCCAGGCTGCTTCAGCTTAACAAGCAAGGGGCTGGCGCTGTCGCACGCGACGCTACGGGCGATTTCCCGGGCCACGGCGGCGAAACACCTGGCTGAACTCCTACGTCGGATCCCAGATATTAGCGGCGACCCCATGCACGCGTTCACAGTAAATGCGGTGATAGTGTTCGGCAGCTTCCTGTCAGAAAAGCAGAAACTCGGGGACATCGACGTCGCGGTTAACTTGGAAGTTAAACAGTCTACCGACGATGAGTACCGTCGGCGCTTGGACGGACTCCTGGCCCGGGCCTGGCTGGAAGGCAGAACTCCCAGCAATGTGGTGGAAGCCAGTTGCTGGCCGCGCCTTGAGGTCTTTCGAGACCTCCGCCGCGGTCTGAGACAACTCCGGCTACACGAGCTCTATGGCCTTCAAAAGTTAGGTGCCCTGGAGTGCTGCGTCGTCTTCGGAGATCCAGATACGGTCAAGACGATTCTTCCCAAAGCCAGAATCAAAGCTTTCCGTGCTTTTGGGGATAAGCGCAGACTCTGAAAGCTGCGTCGATGTTGTGTAGTTCTTTGATATCGATCAAGGCAGACCGCAGACGAGTTGAACCGTGAGGCCAGGTTACATGACAGGCGGCCGACCGATGAGCGAGCCGTAGGCTGCTGGTTTTGTGAGCGAGTGGATTTTGACTGCCTACGGTGTCGTATAGCAAAGTCGGGTGTTGCCAGTTGGATGCACAGTTTTGGGGAACACAAGTCCCCTTGCGTGGGTCATCTAATACGGCTTTGCCGGCTTGATGTGGCACTCTTCGAGTCTCAGGATTGCTTTCGGTAGAAAACGTAAAAGAATACTAACACACTGAGGCTCGCGAACAGATGAACCAGCGACGTCAGTAGCGCGATCGCTGGAATCACCTCACGCATGACCCCCAATACTGTGGAAATGAAATGTGCCAACACCAAAACCGTTAGCAGGATTGTCCCAATCAATGCCAGGAGTGCCGCACTCTTGAGGCTCATGTTGGGAGTATGAATGCTCTCAGCGTCATTTGCAAGCAGGAGCCAGTCCTTCGAGGGTACGACCAGCCATGCCGTTTTGTTGGCAGCATCAAATCCGAGGCAAGACTAAACCAAGAGCGAACAGGGTGCGGTGCACAAGATGGGCAAGGGGCGCCGTACTCGGATTTCCTGGGGTTTCCGCTAAGTAAGGAGTATGGGAATCACTCGCTCGCCTTGAGGATCCGGAGCCCGATGGAATCCAAGGACAAACTCACACCCTCAATCGTTAATCCGCAATGGCGTATTCCCGACTCTGTTAAAATACACCGCAAGGAACATTGACAACTACATGGCCGACTGGAAAGTCATCGAGACCGTCAGCGGCAATATCGAAGCCATTTCAGGCCCGGTTGCTCATGACCGACCGGGAAGGCACGAACGAACTGTCTGGGAAGGAGAAGCCGCTGACAAAGCCGAAGCCTTCAAATGCGCGGAGAATGCCGATCCCAGGGTTGACTTGGAGTGGATGCGCATTCGCCACGAGCGGGACCTCGACGTAAGGTAGGCTAGCGCTTAGCCCCTTTCAGAGGCACCCGAAGTAGGCCCCCCCAACTCTTTTCTCACTACCTTAGATTTACCTCCTCACACCCCTTTTCTGGTGCTCCTTCTTCTCGCGGGCACGGCGGAGATGGGGGCTGCTGCGCTGGCGGCATGGCGGGCGTCTGTTTTGTCGCCGCGGCGACACCCTTCCCAACGGATGAGACGACCTGGCAAAAGCATCCCCCACCGTCAGCCCTGCCCTCACACTGGATCAACAAGAAACCAATGGAGAAGCTCAATTATATGTTCAGTAATCCTCTAAATGGCCGCGTCGCGAAGCCGCCAAGGAACAGGCCTTGGTCGCGTTGGCGATCCCGCAGCTTCGGAATGACTTTGATTCTGGGGATACTCGGGTTGCTCTGCCTGATGAGTTTGGGTGGGGTGTTAGTATGGACAGAAAGTGCGAACTCGACCGCAGACGCAAAGCTCCTCCCCAGCCCGTTCAATGAACAACGCGCTTTTGAGAATTTGGAGAGATTCGCGGCCCTCGGACCGAGGCCACCAGGTTCAGACGCGCACGACTGGACCTATCTCTTGATCCACCTTTCGCTGCTTGGCGCTGGCATGGATGTCCACAACGTCGAGTTCGACAGTTTCAAGGCCTCAACACCAGTGGGCGAAATCGAGATGACCAACGTCATCGCTAAAATTCCCGGCGCTCGGCCGGAGATGGTTATTCTTGGCGGGCATTACGACACCAAGAGGATGAAGATGCGTTTCGTCGGAGCCAATGACGGCGCGTCCAGCACAGCTTTCCTCATTGAAATGGCCCACGTGCTCGCTAAGCGGAGAAATCGCTTTACGTACTGGATTGTCTTATTTGACGGCCAAGAGGCACTGAGAGACTGGTCTGCCTCGGATGGCTTGTACGGGAGCCGCCACTTTGCCCAGTCGCTCAGCGCGGACCAGGTGAAGCAGATTCGCGCCATGTTCAACGTCGATATGATTGGGGACAGGAACCTTCACATCCACCGTGAGAGCCACTCGGATTCTCAGCTCACCGCTCTCATTCTTCGTGACGCCCAGGACCTCGGTTACGGGCGGTATTTTCTGGAACGGTCGCTTTCCGTGGAGGATGATCATATGCCTTTTGTTCGGGCTGGGATTCCCGCCGTTGAGTTAATTTCGCTCGATTACGGCCCGTTCAACATTTTCTGGCACACGCCCTTCGACACCGTGGGAAAGTGCAGCGCCGTGAGCCTCGGGATCGTCGGGCGGGTCCTGCTCGACGCCCTGGACGATCTTGAAAGCGGTCGGACGCCCAAACCTCGGCTTGCTTTTCTGGAGAACGGCGCAGAGGGTAGGCATCGTCAGCACGCTGGACGATGAAACTCCACACCGCCGGCCCAGAGTTGGCAGGGATATTTCGGGACCGCATCCTCCGTTGAGGACGCGCCTGGCCTGGGGCTTCTTCCGCCTGCTTTTCGTGCATAAAAGGGCTCAGGACGCGACCGCAGGCGCATGAGCTCCCGTCCGCTTGGAACGGAATTCGTTTCCCGCTTTCTCCAGCGCGTGGGGACATCAAATGGTGGTCACTTGGAGACGCGGCGAGAGTACCCCCACGGCACCATGGACATTTGTTGTCCGGCATTTGGCGTAAGATCGTTCTTAGGCATGGTGACACGATGACATGCCGTAGCGTCCGGGGATGTGCAGGCAGTAGGGTCTCTTTATTGACATTACGGTGACTCTCCCCCTATAGTGGTCTTTTGAATCATTCAGGGCGCATACTCAGAATCTATGAGCAGGGTTTTCGTCTTAGCGGCTGCGAAAACGGAAGTAGATCCACTCGCGCGGCTCCTCGGAGTGCAACGCTGGAACTCTGGGTCCCATGCCGGCCCGATTACAGTAGGAGCGAATCAGCTCGAATTCTTCATCACCGGAATGGGACCCAAGCAAGCTGCGGACTGTGCTGCTCAAATACTCTCTCACGGTCGCGAGGCGGGACCGCTGGGTGACCCGCATGGCGAGAAACCCGATGTCGCAATCGTAATTGGTTTCTGCGGAAGCCTGATGGCTTCGCTTACCGAATCGGCCATTGTTGTGTACTCAAGCTGCCTCTCGGCGATGAATGGTGGGCCCACCTGTCCTTGCGCTTCCGAGCTCTCTGGACAAGTCACTGCGCTTTTGAATGCTCAGAATGTGACGTGCAGATCGGTTTTGGGCATAACATCTCCACGCGTAGCGTGTACCAAGGATGACAAACTCGGGCTTGCTGGAACGGGGGCACAGGTTGTAGATATGGAAACCTACGAGGTGCTCTCAGCAGCGCACAAATTCGGTGTCCCCGCAATAGTCGTCCGCGTCGTCTCGGATTCGCTTGATCGCAAACTGCCCGATTTCAACCGCGCACTGAACCCGGACGGCAGCGTCAACAACGGCATGGCTCTTCGTGTGATGTTGGGCTCCCCTCTGCTGACGGTGCGCGCCTACCTAGCCAGCACGAGAGCAGCCCGACACCTTGCCCATGCGCTCGTTCCTGTACTGTCGTCGGATTTCCCTCGACATACGTAGTGCCGTCATGAACCGTGAAATGTCTTCATACTTGAACCGCTCAACTGGGCTGGCAACCAGGGGGAGCATAGTGTTTCTCACACTGGGGCTCTTGGCTTCCCTCACGCTTATCAAAGTTCTGCGTCCTGCGGTTTCTCAACCAAAAGAGCCCAGGCAGTTGCTTGCCCAAGCCGACCACTTCGCCTGGCTCTCGAATTGGCAGCGGGCGGGAGAGCTTTACGCCCGTGCAGAGCAAATTGCAATCCAGAAGGGTGACAAGCGAGACCAGTTCTACGCGACATGTGGGCTGCGCCGAGCCAACATAGGCGGAGATTCCATCCCACAGACTTCAACAAAATTGAGCGATATCCTGAACGACCCTATCGCAGCAAACGATTCTTGGTTGAGGATTCGCTGCCTGGCGACTCAAGGCGACATTTTACGAGACGATCATCCCGATGCAGCGGCCCAAGCCTGGCAGGAGGCTTTCACTCTGGCACAAGGATTAGGTGACAAGCCATGGCAGGCGAGAGCGCAAGCGGAACTGGCCATCATAGACTTTATCAGGGGTGGCAATGACCAGAAAGCGAGAGAACTGCTGACCTCCGCGTTCACTTCAGCTACCGCAAGAGGTGATCTACCAACATTAGTGCTCTACGGATCAGCGGTTGGCAATGGGTTTGCCGAAATGGGCCGCGCCGGTGAAGCACTGGAATATTGCAACGCGGCTCTGCACATTGCGGCAGTGGTCAAGGACATTGGGTTCCCGTTCCTTGCTTATGGCTGCAAGGGGCGGGCGCTTGCACTCCTGGGCAGGGTGGAAGATGCGCGTGCGGTTCTGGTGCAAACATTGGACAAAACCCGTCAGTTAAACATGCCGCTAGAGCGGTCCCAAGTCTTGGTCGCACTGGGGAAGGTTGAAGCAGCAGCAGGACGTCCGCACATGGCCACTCAGTACTTTGAAGAGGCGGGCAGGCTGAGCCGGGCGAGTGGATTTATTCACTCAATTGCTTGGAGCATGTACGAAGCTGCAGGAGTTTATCGTGATGAAGGCCAGTACGTTGACGCAGAGCGGTGCGAAACGGAAGCGATGAGCGCCATGCGCCAGGTCGCGGATGAAATCCATCTTCCGCTCCACCTGGCCATGCTTGCTGATCTAAAAGCCAAAGAAGGGGACCTTGTAAAGGCTCAGGAATTCTATGACCAAGCTGCGGACGTTACTGAGAGCCTCCTGGCGAACAGTCCGAGCGAGCAGGTGAAGAGTTCGCTCATCGCGACTATGAGCGATACCTACAAGGGCAATTTCGCCCTGGCCGCTAAGTTGGGTCAGACAGTCGATGCCTTCAGAATAGTCGAAACGGCGCGCGGGCGCTCCCTCGCCGATCTGCTAAGGCGGCCCCGACCGCAGGAGGGCGAGCTTTCGGCGGGCGAAAAGGCCGCCAGAGCCGAATTCAATAACCTCCAACGCACTCTGATGGGCACTTCTGATCGGGTTCAGCGAGGAGCGCTCCTGGATAAGGTGTTCGTGGCTGAACAGTTAATGGGCGCGCAGGCCCCGCCGATAAATGCGATGCAAGGCGCGACCCTTCAGGCCCACCCTGTTGACCTCGCGAAGCTGCGAACCGTTCTACTTCCCGATGAGGTCTTAATGGAATATGTCTTGGCGGACCCGACTTCATTTTGCTTGGTCATTGATCAGAAGCGCGCAGTCATCGTATCGCTTCCGGCGGGTCAAAAGGCGATCGAGGAAGCAACGGACCATTACCTTAATCAGGTCGAGGCAGAGAAGCGCGACAATACAGACGCGAGGGAATTGTACGACGTGCTGCTCGGCCCTGTTCGGCAACTGCCGCGAACCGCCCGATTGACGATCGTGCCGGACGGTACCCTATGGAGGCTGCCCATAGAGACGTTGCGCGGTCCCGACGGCAAATACGTTCTCCAGGCTCACACGGTCAGCTACGCGCCCTCTAGTACGGTCCTTTATTACCTCAGAACCCTCCGGCGCCCGCTTCAGCCGCAAATGGCATTCCTCGGCATCGGGTCTGTGCCGTACGATCTGGAACCAAAGGCCGGGGGCCCTAGTCGCGGCATCATGCGCGCGGTCTCGCGTGGCGTTTACGATGTTTCTGGGACCCATCTCTATCGCCTGCCGGCATCGCGCCAGGAGGTGATAGGGGCCGAACGATCGCTCAACCATCCCAACCTCAGCGTATTACTACTCGACGCAAACGCAACAGAATCGAAGTTCAAATCCCAGCCTCTGGGCAATTTTAAGATCCTCCACTTCGCCGTCCACGGAGTATCCAGCCCGCAATTCCCGGAAAGGGCAGCGCTCATTTTGGGACGGGATCCACAATCGACGGACGACGGCCTACTTCAATTTCAAGAGATCATTCAGCTTTCTTTGACGGCTGACTTGGTGACACTCTCAGCTTGCGATACGGCGACCGGAAAGCTCGAAGGTGAAGAAGGCATCGATGGCCTGGCGGAAGCCTTCTTGCTGGCGGGCGCGAAAAGTGTGGTCGGAGCGCTGTGGAATGTGGACGATTCTGCCACGGACACGCTGATGAGGTCCTTTTATACTCACTTGGCAAACGGAGAGGATAGAGCGTCTGCACTCCGGCATGCGAAACTCGACTATCTGGAGAGGTTGGGTGATCGTGCACCGGCTTACTGGGCGGCCTTCACATTGCTGGGTGATGGTTCGTCGGCGATCACTTTCTGACCATGGCTCGAGCGACTAATCACATACCTCACAAGGGGCACACCCTCCCTCTCGAATTCGTATTCAAGTTGGAGCCCCAGTTTTCCCATGCTTCGAATCGAAACTGTATTCGCGGGCCTCGGGATGGATATGATTCGGTCCAGCCGTCCGCGTTCAAATGCATTGCGCAGTGAGGCAGCGGCCAGTTTCCGACAACTTACTTATCGTCAAGCACGAGCCAGGCTAAACATCCGACGCAGCACACAAACTGACACGCAAAGATTCTCCTTGCCGTTTGATTACCATCTGCGGAAAATCACCGCCGCGCCGATTTCGGCTTGTGCTCCCGCCGACGGAACGCGGCGAAGATGCTGGTAGCTTTTTCGCTTGGGCTCACGGGCCGATAGGATTTCGAGTACGCTGCAGCGACCACGACCCGGCCATGGGATTGACCCGCGATGGCCAACGCGTCCGCCGTGTTCCAACATTGCCTTTCCTGTTGGGTGCGCCTGATCTCAAACGCCTGTGGACATTCATATCGGGTGCCTTGAAGAGCTTCGCCGAGGTCTCGATGGGTGGCGCGAAGGCGCTAATTTTCCCCTTGACTTGGTGTGCCATGGAGCGTATAGGTAGGACACCTAGGTGTTCTATGAGGGAAGAGAAATCCGAGTTCCTGAAAGGAACCCTCGACATGCTGATCCTCAAGGTCGTGGCGCTAGGCCCGATTCACGGCTACGCCATTGCGCAACGGATCCGGCAGATCTCCCGCGATTTCTTCCTGCTCCAGCAAGGCTCGCTTTATCCCGCCCTTCACCGCCTGGAAGATCGCGGCTGGCTGAAAGCGGAATGGAAAGCCACGGAGACAGGCCGCGACGCGAAGTTCTATGCGCTCACTCCCAAGGGTCGGAAACAGTTGGAGGCCGAAGTAAAGGACTGGGAGCAACTAACCGATGCGGTGGCGCTGATCCTTCGGACAGCAGAATAGGAGGCCAAGCCATGCGCTGGTACCAACGTTTTTTCCGCAGAGGGCTTACAGAGAAGCATCTTGATGCTGAGCTTCGATTCCACCTGGAGCAGCAAATTGCCGACTACGTGGCGGCTGGCATGAAGCCGGAAGAAGCCCGCCGCCGCGCCCGGCTTGAGTTTGGAGGCATCGACCAATTGAAGGAAGCATGCCGGGATGTGGGCGCTGCACGTTTCCTTGAGACTCTGGTGCAGGACGTCCGCTACGGACTGCGGCAGTTACGGTGCGACCGGGGCTTCACTGTTATCGCGGTCCTGACCCTTGCTCTGGGCATTGGCGCAAACGTGGCGATCTTTTCGCTAGTTGACCAGACCATCTTGCGGCCTTTGCCGGTTCAGCATCCCGAGCAGCTTGTGGTGGTGAACTCGACCGAGCAGAAGGGAGGACACACCTCAACCGACTACAGTCTCGCGGCTACTTTTTCCTACCCTATGTACAAAGACCTTCGTGACAAGAACCGGGTATTCTCGGGCCTGATTGCATCTTTCTCCTTGGTTGATGTAAACGTTACGTGGCAGGGAAAGCCCGAACGTTCCGAGGCCGAACTGGTGTCAGGTAATTTCTTCCAGGTGCTGGGAGTGCAGGCAGCACTAGGTCGACTCTTCGCGCCTGCGGACGAAACGGCGAGGGGGGCCAATCCCGTTGTGGTGTTAAGCCACGGCTATTGGTTGCGGCATTTCGGGGGTAACGCGGCGATCTTGAATCAGGTAGTGGATATTAACGCGACTCCTCTAACGGTCGTGGGCGTAACGCAGCCCGGATTCACGGGGGTTCAGCTCGGCTGGGCTCCGGACCTGTACATCCCCATCACAATGAAGCCGCAGATGACGCCGAACTGGGATGGGCTAGACAGTCCAACGGACCATTTTCTGGCTATCCTCGGGCGACTCGAGACGGGGATGTCGCGCCCCCGTGCCGAGGCGGGGCTTCAACCCCTCTTCCATGGGCTTCTTGAGGGTGAGTTGCCGGTCATGACCGCGAGGCAGGTGATCGTTTCCCAGGACGCACGGAAAGCCTTTCTCGCGGGGAGAATTGAGCTCGTGCCGGGCGCGCGTGGCCGGCCAGTCCTTCAAAGCTTCGCGCAGCCGCTGCTGGCTTTCGTCATGGCCATGGTGGGGATTGTGCTGCTGATCGCGTGCGCCAACCTTGCCGGCCTGCTACTGGCGCGGGGCGAAGCGCGGCAGCATGAAATCGCTTTGCGACTGGCGATAGGAGCGAGCCGCGTGCGGCTGGTCCGCCAGCTTCTGACCGAGAGCCTGATTGTGGCGGTCGCCGGCGGTGTTGCAAGCCTGCTGGTAGGCTGGTGGACGCTCCGCTCGATCGTATCGGCCATATCGGTCGTTCCCGTCGCGGCCTCGGTCCTGTCCGGGCTCACGGCGAAACTCGATTGGCGCGTCCTCTCGTTTGCAGCTGCGGCCACAATTCTGAGCGCGCTGTTCTTTGGGTTGCTTCCGGCGCTGAAATCGTCGCGCAGCGATCTCGAAACCCCACTCAAGGAACAGGGCCCGGGCACCTCGGGAGGCACCGGGAGCGTTCGACTGCGGGGGGTGCTGGTCGCAGCGCAGGTGGCCTGCAGCGCATTCCTTTTGATTGTCGCGGTGCTTTTTGGCGAAACCCTGGTCCGGCTGGGACGCGCGAACCTGGGCATGCGGATCGACCACCTGGTGCAATTCTCGATGGATCCGGGGCTGAGCCATTACTCGTCGGCCCAAGCATTCACCTTGCTGCAGCGTGTCCGCGAGGACATCGCGGCGCTGCCAGGCGTGGCATCCGTAGGCTCGGCTCAGGATCAGGTCCTCTCGCTGGGAAACAATTGTGACACGATGACCTTCGAAGGCTATGCCCCGCACGACGATACGACAGTCTCGGTGAACTACGTGGGGCCGCGTTTCTTTGCTACCATGGGTGTTCCGCTGATCCTCGGCCGCGAATTCCGCGAAGAAGACTCCGCCTCGAGCCGCAAGGTTGCCATCATCAACGAGAAGGTTGCGCAGCAGTTTTTCGCTGCTCGCAACCCCATCGGAATGCACCTGGCGATCGGGTGGGGGCCCGACGCCCACCCGAACATCGAGATTATCGGAGTCGTTTTGAACACGAGAAGCTCGCATCCGCGCGAGCCCCCGCAACCGTTCGTCTATTTTCCTTTTGCGCAGAACCCTGACGTGAGTGGAGCCACATTCTACGTCCGCACGAGCTCTGACCCGGGTGCAATGGCGTCGGCGCTCCGGCAGGTGACCGAACGCGATGCCCCGAATCTGCCGGTTTATGACGTTCGAACCGTGGAGGAGCAGTTCAGCAATCTGATGGCCGCCGACCGTTTACTGACGTACTTGACGCTTGGCATGGCCCTGCTGGCGGCACTGTTGGCGGCGGTGGGCCTGTACGGCGTGATGGCCTATGTCGTCATCCGACGGAGGCGTGAAACGGCTATACGGATGGCACTCGGCGCGCAAAGAGCCGACGTTTTGAAACAAGTGATGGGCAACGGCCTCAGGCTTGCCTTGATCGGGCTGGCTATCGGAATTGCTTCCGCGCTCGCTCTGTCACGATTGCTGTCAAGCATGCTTTACGGCGTGAAGCCGACTGAAGCGGCCGTCTACATCGCCGTAACTTCGATCCTGCTGACCGTGGCGTTCGCGGCGTGCTACATTCCCGCGCGCCGCGCGCTGAAGGTTGATCCCATGGTGGCGCTGAGGCACGAATGA
>Ga0326728_10002598_pt1 | contig 59351 bp, 46 predicted proteins | sample MB3enrmetagenome_FD_207602 | JGI IMG/M metagenome (GOLD analysis project Ga0326728, IMG submission 207602) | Lab enriched peat soil microbial communities from McLean, Ithaca, NY, United States - MB31MN | ecosystem: Environmental > Terrestrial > Soil > Wetlands > Peat | place: USA: New York... | reverse complement strand
CAATGCTAATGGAAACCTGACCCGGCGCTGTAGACACACCGGTCATCAGCGCAACAGTGAGAGCAAAGAAAGCAAGCGACTTCCATCGGAACATAACTCCTCCTAGAGTCGGCGGCTGAATCTGCCGTGATTCCTACTTTAACATGCCGAATTTGGCCACGATACGGGGGAAAAGGTGTCCCGGGGAAGGTGTCAGGTACCTCTTCCCGAGGGAAACCGGGACAGCCATTTTTCCGAGCGGGGAGGAAAAGGTACCTGGGTGGAGGAAAACGTCTTCCACACCTTATTCTTATATGCCTGACACCTTTTCTTCCATGCTGACCTAAAGGTCAGCGCTACAACACCCACCCTGACAATCATATGTACCGCGATTTGCGACGCACTACACTAGTTGGGAACCTCGATCTCCACGCCTTTGCGCTCGGCGGAAAGGTAGCCGCTATAGAGGACGGCCACCGTATCGCGGGCCAGTTCGCCGCCGGAAATGGGCGGGCGGTTCGCGGCGATGCTTTCCATAAAATCCTGGAACTCGTGCGGATAACCATGCTGCCAGTCTTCATCGGGAGCGGGATGGCTCCAGCCCTGTTTGGTGCTGAGCTTTTCAGTCAGGTAAACGTCCTTCATGATGTCCTCGCGCGGGTTGTAGGTGGTGAGCGCATCGAGCGGCACCAGATTGCAGCGCGTGCGGTGATTGTTGGCGAAAACTTCCAGCCAGTTGTGTACGCCGCCCAGCACCAGCTCGCAGGAAAAGATATCGGCCACGGTGCCGTCCGCAAAGGTGACGTGGACCTGGCAGTAATCTTCGATGTCGTCGTAGGAAGTGCGGATAAAGCCCTCGTCACGAAAACCCGTGAGCCGCGTGATCTCATGGGTGCGGGCTGAAACCGTGGCGGGCCGGATGGGCTTGCCGTCGCGCGCTTCGCCCTCCACGCGCTTCAGGTGCAGGACGCCGGTCAAGGGATGGCAGCCCTTGCCGACCAGCGAGCCGCCGCCCCCGAATTTCCAGATGCCGTAGTAGGGAGAGTGCGAACCGCTGTGCGACTCTTCACCGATCATCCAGAGAATCTGGCCGCCGCTCTTGGTAAGGATTTCGCGCTCCTTGGCGATCGACGGGGCGTAGACCCAGTTCTCCGCGTAGCAGAGCTGCTTCCCGGATTTTCGGGCGGCTTCCAGAATGCGATCGGCGCTGGCCATCGACTCACCGAGCATCACTTCCTTGCTGAAGGTATTGCCGCGAAAGTCGTCGGTGCCCGGCCCGTAATAGCCCGTGAAGGGCTTTTCGATGATCACGTGCTTGCCGCGGTTGAAGGCCTCGATCGCCAGCCGTTCGTGCGTCGAACCCGGCGTGCAGAGATCGATAACATCCACCGCGTCGCACAGTTCCTCGAACGTCGCATAGGCCTTCACGCCGCGGTCGCGCTCGAAAGCATCACGCGAATCCTTGGAGCGCGACGTGACGCCGGCAATCTCCACGGGCACGTTGTAAACGCGCCGGAAGCCCTCCCAATGAAATCGCGCCGCGAATCGCGCACCCACTATTCCCACTTTGATGGTGTTTGCCATTCCCTACCTCTTCGTTTAGATTTGGCCACGAAAGCCAACGTTCAAACCGGTCTTGACGGGGTTGGAGAAAGAGGAAGATTCTATCACCTCGTTGACGCCGCCGAATACATTTCAAGTCAAGTAAACCAAGGGACAGACGGAACCAGGAGACCAGGGAACAGAAACCAGGGGACGTTCCCAGTTTTCCCTTTCTTTCCCTCCCGGTTTTCCCGAGACCCTTTCCACCTCCGGGCGGGACGCAGATGTCGACATTACTCGGCCTGCCTGCCGACCTGGGAGGAAAAGGTGTGGGAGGAAAAGGTGGGAGGAACCTTTTCGTTCCGGTACCTTTTCGTTCCAAGGGAAAGACTGGAGAAAACTCCCCTCCTGGTTCAGGAGGGGTGCCCGAAGGGCGGGGTGGTCACAGAAGGCGTGTACCGCATCACCTACCTGCCGGTTGACCGCGAGGGTTTGCTGCTTTTCTTCTGGTTCAACTGACCACTGCATTTCCGATGTGGGCGAACAACGAAACGGGTGTGCTGTTTCCCGGTCGAACGGATCGCGGAAATTTGCCGGTCGCGAGGCGTGCTGTATCACTGCGACGCGGTACAGGCGGCGGGCAAATTCCGATTGACCATCCTGCAAGCGTTGCATCAACTCATTTCTCGCCGTGTTTCCGGGCGCCGACCCCGCCACTCGTCTTGAATCTGGAATTTTGAACCCGTGACCGAGTTCCCCAGCCCCCAGTCCCTAGCACCCAGCACCTATTTTTCCCCAACCTCCTAGAAGTTCCGCGACCTCTTTAGCCCGGCATGTGCCGACCTAAAGGTCGGCGCTACGTCAAATTAGGACAGCACCCCAGAATGGCGGCGAATGGCGAGCGAGAGCAAAACGTCTGCCAGGCGGCGGGAATCGTGGCGGGCAACCCGGTCTTCCTCAAGCAGTTCCGCGCACAGGGGTTTGACGCCCAGCGCGCGCACCGCTTCAAGGTCAAGCTCCACGGGCTCGGCGCGCTCGGCGGCGTAACGCTTCAGCACGGCGCGGGAGAGTGGCCGGGTGTTAAGAACGATGTGGTCGAAAATCTTGCGCCCCGCGTGATCGTGGAGGGCGCGCACGTGATCCGCGGCAGAGTAGCCGCGCGATTCTCCCGGCTGCGTCATCAAGTTGCAGACCAGGACCTTCACGGCCCGCGAGCGGGTGATTTCCTCGCGGATGCCATGCACGAGCAGGTTGGGGATCAGCGAGGTGTAAAGCGAACCGGGGCCGAGCGTGATGAGGTCCGCCTCGCGAATCGCCGCCAGGGCTTCCGGCAGCGGGCGGCAGCGGCCGGGAACAACATGCAGCCGGCGGATGGGAACCCGCGTTTTGGTGATGCTCCGCTCCCCGTAAATCACCACGCCATCCATGCGCTCGGCTTTCAGGCGCACATCGGCAAGGGTGGCAGGAAAGATTTCACCGCGAATGGCCAGAACCTCACTCGAGACCCGCACGGCTTTGGTGAAGTCGTGGGTCAGGTGAGTGAGCGCGGTGAGAAGGAGATTGCCCAAACTGTGGCCGCGCAGGCCGTGGCCGCTCGCGAAACGGTAGTTGAATAGTTTGGTGAGGAGTTGCTCGTCTTCGGCCAGCGCCACCAGGCAGTTGCGGATATCGCCGGGAGGTAGGATGCGGAAGTCGCGCCGCAGACGGCCGGAACTTCCCCCCTCATCGGTGACGGTAACGATGGCGGTGAGGCGGGTGATTTCCGGCCGGAACGTGGCCCTACGCCCCGGCTCCGCAATATGGTGCTTGAGCCCGCGCAAGACTGTCGATAAGCCTGTCCCTCCTCCGATGGCGACAACTTTCATCTTGGGAAGCAAAACCTTCGGAGACGCCCGGCGCGGCAGGGTCGAGCGGGAGGACTAAGAAGCTGCCGCATAGATGAGACGCCGAAAGCGGGGATCAGAGGCAAGCCCCTGGAAATCTTCGTCGCGACGCGCATGGATGCGGTTTTCAGGACGCAGGGTGATGGCGGCATTAAGGTGCTCGATCGCCACGTCCAGATTGCCGAGTAACGCCTGCACGGCCGCCAGCGCGTAACGGATGTGATCCTGGTTGGACTTCAGCTTATCGGCCTTGCTCAGTTGCTCCGCCGCGAGTTCCAGCTTGCGGTCATTCAAAGCGGCAATGCCCCATGCATAGTAATCCTCCGCCGACTTGGGAGCCGCCGCTACACGGCTCGTCCGATCGCGGCAAAGGCGCAGGTGCACGCGCGCGCGTTCGGCCACTTCGCGGGTGTCGCTGCGGACCAGCTTTTCGAAAATCTCCGCAGCCCTGACATAGTTTTGTTTTTGGAAGGCCCGCAAAGCAGTTTCGAAATTCTTGATAAGGGTTTGGTATTGGGCATCCATGCGCTGCTTCTCCGGATCCACGGGCGCTGGGCGCTTGTGGTCTGCCTTCGCCCTGACATGTAGGGTAGTCCTAGCGGGACTGCGGTCATGTGGTCGGGAAACGCCGCGAGAGCGGCTTCGTGACCGAACAACGGAATGTGTCAACCGGGACGCGGGCTTTCGCGAATTTGCCAAGGCGTTCCTCTTTTTTTGATTAAGTCTATTCATTTCAATAAATTAGGCAATTAGTAGGGGCAACCGACAACCCCCGCCTGAATTGCTCAGTGTAAGTATAACAAATCTTGGTAGTTGGAGTCAAATCGTCATTTTCATTATAGAAGTATTGCCATTTTGTCCCTTCTGTGATAAAAAGATACTACATGAAGGCACATACAAACCCGTGCAGTTTCCTGCGCCGATACTCGTGTACCTGTTGTTGTAGCCACCTGAGCTAATCCTAATAAATTCTGTCAGTTAGATCTGAGTTGAAGAAATCCCAAAGGAGGTCTTTCAAAATGGCCGATTACAGATACCCCGAAGTTTTGGTGAGTACCGAATGGGTTGCATCTCATGCCAATGATCCATCAGTTCGACTGGTGGAAGTGGACGTCGACACGAGCGCCTATGAAAAGGGCCACATTAGAAACGCCGTGGGCTGGAACTGGACCACTCAACTCAATGACAATGTCCGGCGTGACATCCCGAGCCAAAAGCAATTTGAACAGCTTTGCGTCGAGTCGGGCATCAGCAACGACTCGACTGTGGTCCTTTACGGCGACAACAATAACTGGTTTGCCGCCTTCGCATTCTGGCAGTTCAAGATTTATGGCCACCAAGATGTCCGACTGATGAACGGTGGCCGGAAAAAGTGGGAATTGGAGGGAAGGCCTTTAACCACCGAAGCGACGAAGATCACACCCACGCAGTATCACGCCAGCGAGCCCGACACCAGCATTCGTGCCCGGCGCTATGAAATCTTCCGGATTCTCACTGACAAAACTGCCCATCTTGTCGATGTCCGTTCACCCGACGAGTTCAGCGGCAAAGTGATTGCGCCTCCCGGCATGACGGAGACCGCCCAGCGGGGTGGGCATATTCCCGGCGCGGCGAACATTCCCTGGGCAAAGGCCGTAAACGAGGACGGAACCTTCAAGTCCTACGACGATCTGGCCAAGATTTACGAAGCACAGGGTATACGGCCTGACAAGGAAGCCGTGGCCTATTGCCGTATTGGTGAGCGCAGTTCGCACACCTGGTTTGTGCTCAAATACCTTCTCGGATTCGAAAAGGTCCGCAACTACGACGGAAGCTGGACAGAGTGGGGTAACCTGATCGAAGCTCCCATTGAGAAGGGAGAGGCGAAAGCCGCCCACGCGTAACGAGCTTGAGCGAATGTACCCGTTAAGGCTGGCTTGATTCGCACTAAAACTTCGAGCCCCGACAGGGGATATCGTGTGGCCCACGGCGAGCCAGCCGCGGGATCGAGAGGGCGCGCGCGAATCCCCAGCCCCATCGGGGCGGCATCCGGTCACCGTCCGACGGAAACATCGCGCGCGTGCCGTCGCGGGCCTCGTTCGAACCACGACGCGACGTCGCCCCTTGCGGGGCTCAGTATTCCTTCTATCTATCCCGTTCCTTCCCGCGGCTGGCTCGCCGTGGGCCAAATGACGATGCCTGCTCCGCGGGCTTTCGGGCGCGGCAAACGTACCCATATCTCTCGCGCACTGCACTCAGGTATACTTTCCCTCCGTAATGCATTTCATTTTTGGTAACCTGTTTCCTATCTGATATCTGATCGGGATGGATTTCGCCAGGAGTAGACACATGAAACTACGCCTATCTATCCGTATCGTGACCGCCATCGGACTGTTGCTTTCCGCCGCCTGGGCAGCCGAGCCCCAACTCACTATCTACAACCAGAACTTTGCTGTCGTCCGCGTGATGATCCCACTGAATCTGAAGCCTGGAGAGAATCGCGTCCAATTCACGGACACAACCGCATACCTTGAGCCTGACTCGGTAATTCTCCGGGACCCTTCGGGCGCGCGGACCTTGCGGATTCTCGAGCAGAATTACCGGGCCGACCCCGTCTCGCAACAACTCCTTCTCTCGCTGTACGAGGGAAAGACTCTCGACTTTCTCGTGCAACGCGGCGACCACACGGAGACGATACAGGGCAAGATCATTCGCAGCGGGTACGTTCCCTCCCAACCCTACGCTCCCTATGGGAATCCCTACGCGGGCAACGCACCCGGGATGCAACAACCGATCGTCGAAGTCGACGGCAAGTTGCGCTTTGAGCTTCCCGGGTCCCCCCTGTTCCCGGCTCTTACCGACGACACGATTTTAAAGCCGGCTCTCAACTGGATCTTGGTGACGGACAAGCCCGGCGAAGTGAATGCTGAGTTCAGCTACGTGACGGGCCAGATGAATTGGAATGCGGATTACAACCTCGTGGCGGCCGAGGAGGGCGATCAGCTCGACCTGGTCGGCTGGGTGACCGTCCACAATCAAACCGGCAAAACCTTCGACAGCGCGCGAATCAAGCTGGTAGCCGGAAACGTCAATAAGCTACAACCCGGGATGGCCGAGCGTTTTGGAGCGGGCGGGGCTTATGGAATGGTCGGAGGAGCAATGGCGGCCCCTGCACCTCCGGTCTCCGAAAGGCCTTTTGAAGAATACCACCTCTACGAACTCCATCGTCCCACCACCCTCCACGACCAGGAGAGCAAACAGGTCGAGTTCGTGCGCGCTGCCGGAATCAAATCCGAGCGCGTTTATGTTTACGACGGTGCGAAAATCGACACGAACCAATATCGCGGCTGGAACGTCGAGAGCATTCGCGCCAACAGCGAATACGGGACGCAGTCCAATCCTGACGTCGGGGTGATGCGGGAATTCACCAACTCGGAAGCCAACCACCTGAGGATGCCCCTGCCGGCAGGCCGCTTGCGGTTCTACCGGCAAGACACCGACGGCCACCTGGAATTCACCGGCGAGAATGAGATCAAGCATACGCCACGCGATGAAACGATCCACGCCTTCACGGGCAGTGCTTTCGACATCAAGGGTGAACGCCGGCGCACGGATTTTCGTAACGATATGGGCCGCCGCATGCTGGATGAGTCGTTTGAAATCAAACTGCGCAACCACAAGAAGGAACCCGTCGTGGTGCGCGTGGTCGAACACCTCTATCGCGGCACAACCTGGGAGATTACGCAGAAATCCGATACTTTTCTCAAGACCGACAGCCAGACCATGGAGTTTCGCGTGCAAGTGCCGCCGGACGCCGAAAAAACCATCACCTACACGGCACATTACACCTGGTGAGGCGAAATCAAAACTCCCGAGGCGCCCCCATGCGCACCTTCCAGCGCTTGATCCTTTGCGTGATTTATCTCGCCCCGAGGCTCGCCGCTCAAGCCTGGCCAGTGGACTCAACCCGGCTCAATGCCTTGGCGCAAGATTCCACCGGTCAGGTTTGGGGAATCAACGTCGCGGTGAATTCGAGCCTCTACCGCTGGGAAGGCGATAAGTGGAACTCGGTTGCCGTTCACGGGGTTACGAGCAACTATCGGGCATCTGCTTTGGCGAATGGGCCGGAGGGCGCGGTTTACTGTCTTTGGAGCGCCGGCGAGGGCGATCATGCTGTGACCTGGCACAACGGAACCGACTCGAAAACGCTGGCTCACTTTAGCGGAGACCTCGCTAACCGCCCAAACATCTTTGTTGATCCCAACAAGAACATATGGGTCACCGAACGGGGAATACACATCTACCGCATCACCCCGGAAGGCCAAGCGGAGTGTGTCTACACCATCGAATATGACCACCGGTACGATTCCAATCTCCCCAGGAACGGGCGGTTGAATTTTCCCGCGGTTTTTGCCACGGCGGATGGGCAGGGGCGGATCTGGTTTTGGTCAGGCGGTCCGGGGGGAGGAGGCGGTGTGCCCTCGCTGGAGGGCGTTCTGATCTTCGATGGCAAGAATTTCGATCTCCACCCCAATACTCCCGGAGCGCCCGTCAAGCGTTTCTCCGCGGTCGAACCCGAAGACGCGGACCACATGTGGCTCGCCGCGGCGAGGGAGCATCTCTACAGGGTTGACATCAACACCCTCATCCCCGAGGTAGTTCCGGACCCGGCGCCCAACGCCTTCCGCTCCGTCGAGAGAATCTTCCATGCGGGAGGGGCAACTTACCTCGTTTCGGCAGACGGGTCGATGCCCGTCGCGGAGCGCAATGGAGAGGGGCGTTTTGGCGCCCTCTGGCGGCTGCAAGGTGGCGAATGGAAGCGCGTGATAAACGGACTGGATATGCGGACCGAAGTTTCCACCGATCCGCCCCGCCCGTTTCTGGTGACCCCGGAGGGGTTATGGCTCGGCGCCTATGGAACGGGACCTTGGTTCGTCCCGGCCGGGCCGGGTGAGCCGGTGCATATCGATTGGAGGTACGGTTATTCTCTCGGCGGGTCGGAGGGTTTAATGGCGCTTCCCGACGGACGGCTGCTCTTCGTTGCCGCGGCCGTGGGGAGCACAGCCGTCAAGCCTGCCGATCTGCTGGCCGCGTTCCAATCGCCTCCCGAGGTTCGAACTCTTAACCCGCTACGTGCGCTAGTTCCAGACCGGCACAATCACATCTGGGGCTTCCTTTCTGGTGACAGCAAGGTCATCAGCGAGTGGGACGGAAAAACTTGGACGGACCATGTCCTGCCGGAGGATATCGACCACTCGCGATCTTGGAACTTCGGAGTGGATTCCCAGGACCGCATCTGGCTCCTTAACGATCGCTGTCAAGGGGCGGTCACCCTGCTTGACCCCCCGTCGGGAAAAGTGGAGAACTATCCTGACTTTTCCGCCGCCCTCCAGGCGCAGCTACCCAACCGCGCAAGTTTCCATGTCCAAGGAAATCTCCTCTTGGATCCAACCTTCACCTCTGATGGCCGGATTGGCTACCGTGACGGATGCGCGCAGGCTCATTACTTCAACGGCCAGGCATGGCAGATGTGGAGGTCGCAGGAAATTGACGCAGCCCAACGGGGGAGCTTTGATGGCCCACCATTTTTTGACCGGGCGGGCAATTTTGCCATAAACATCGCGGGAAGAACCTGGGAGTACACTCAAACCGAGGGGTGGCGCATCACAGCTTACGACAAGGGGTTTGGCACTGACCAGGAAATCCTGGTTCCCCATTCCCCACCGCCGCCACCCGGCTGCGAGGTCAATAATCCTGAATCCGTGGCGCAGGATCGCTTGGGAACATATTGGTTGACCTCGCGAGGCCAGTTGTACCGCGCCATTCCGGGGCTTTGCGTGCCCCAATTCTCTTCCCAGGAGCGCCAGCCGTTTGCTGATTCCCGTTTGATAAAAACCGTGCTGATCGATCCCGAGGGAAATGCTTTCCTGGAAACCTACTTCCGCCCCCACCCCAATATGGGGGAGTACGTCATCTTGAACGTCCGCCCGCCATTGCCGCAAGCCAAGGTGCGCGCCGTCGTGGAGACCTCGGGAATCGTCAAGCTACGGTTCGAGACCCAGGTGAAAGGCAAGTTGTGGTTCATTTGGAGAGTCGACGACGGGGCATGGACTTCCCCCTCGGAGAGCGCTGAAACTACGTTGGATTGGTTGCCGAATGGCCAACACCTGATTGCCGCCACGGCGCTCGATGAGCGCCTGCAAATGGATCCCACCCCCGCTACGGCCGAGGTCACCATCCATGTGGATTCCCAGAAGCGGATTGCCACGCTTATCGAGCAACTAAAAGACCCGGACTACGCGGTGCGCGATGCGGCGGTGGACGCGCTGGTCCATCAACCTGCTCTCGCGCTTCCCCTTCTGCAATCGGCCCGCGAGAAGGCGGGGGCGGATCAGCGCTGGTGGATTGATGCCGCAATTCAACAAATCGCCGATAGCCCGCCAGCCAACAAGAAACCCTGATCAGGTCGTTTGCGAACAGGATTCAACCTGCCCTTGACCGCCATTGATTGCTGCCGGGATCTGCGGAGGGCTGAATGGTGAGGGAGTGGGTTGCGCAGCGCGCCGGAGCCGCAACCAAAGGAGAATCATAGCCCTCTCCCCAGGGGAGAGGGTGGACCGCGGCCGGCGCTTCCACCAGCCGGCGCGGGACGGGTGAGGGGTCACTTTCGGGAGATAGCACAATATTCTTGCTAAAAAAACCAGAATTTACGGTATTGCAATGCAGAGGTACGCGTACTTTGCGTTCCTCTGCGGCTTTTTGCCATCGGGTATTAATAGGTATGTGTACGTTATCATGTAAAGAACTGCGGAGGAGGGCAAACTGCGCCCACCTCCGTGCTACCTGCTTACTACCTTAAAAACCGCATACATCCCGACCAAGAGCGCCGCGACGTATGCGCCATACGAACCCGCGATAAATTGCAAAGAACAATTGACCTCGACCCGCTTGTTGATGGAGAGTTATACTCTCCCCAAGCGAAGGGAGACCTTCGATTGGATCAACGAACTGACCATGATGCTTATGGAGGTCTGGGCGGTTCACACTCAACGCCCGGGGAAACCAGCGCGGCGTCTCAATCTAAAAACTTGGGTACAGGGAAACGGAGTGATTCATTAAACTCGTCCCCCCCGACCCATGGAAAGGGGCAGGGGGGGACCTGAATTTTGCCACCCAGGATGGGAAGCTGATCCTGATGGGCAAAGATCGGACCGGCCCATCCCTCGCAATTCCTCGCATTGCACCGTCCGAAGAAAAGGGAGGATACAGGTATGTGCAATCGTTTCTTTCTCCATAGGTTGGGCCGCTGCTTATTTGTCCTTATCTTTTTCGGCTTCGCAGCCTCCGCCCTGGCCGCCGACTCGCTCGAGGGCACCTGGCAACACGTGAAGGATTCTCCTAGTGGCTGGCACGTGCTAAAGGGCGGCTCGGCCACCCTGACCTTGAGCGCCAACGGCCAGGCGAGCCTCTCCGCGACGGCGCCCAACCAGAACCCCCTCAATCAGACGGGCACCTGGTCGCAGCAAGGTGGACGGGTCACCATCAACATTGCCGGCGAAGTCGAGGTTAACAACCAGGCGTTCCAGCTCCAGGGCGATACGCTGACGCTGCCCACGCAGCTCTCCAGCGACGACCCGGGCACCTCGACGTGGACGCGGGTGAAAGCAGGGGGTATCGACCTTATCTTCGTGGCGTTCAACGGCGGCCTTGAAAAAGGAGAGAGTACCACCCAGGCGGCAGAGGAGGCGGCGGCGGAGGCCCGTAAGCAGGAAGGGGTCGAAGATGTCAAAGTCAATCCCGGCGGCACGGGGCTGGTGTTAACCCTCAAGCCTGAGGCTCCCGCGAAAACCGGGTCCCCGGCGGTAGGGAAAACGCGGGCATCCATCTGGTTTGCCACCAAATCCGCTCCCCGCACTCCACCGGTGCAGCGCCCGCCAACGATGTCGCCACTCGCCGCCGACCCCCGCACGCATATCGATGCCCAGAATCCTCCCGGTGACCCCGACGCGCCGAAAACTAAGACTGCCCTTGTCGTGGCGCCTTTCCATTCCAAGGTCTACTACGCGTACGATGAGGGCCTTTGGCAGGAAGGAGGGGCCGGGACAGGGGGCGCGCCCATCGCCAGGACCACCACCTTCAGGGAACTGGGCGATGACCCTGAGGGGATTGCCAAGAATCTGGAGAAAGCCGGTTACAACGTCAAGCTGTTGATCGATGGCCAGGCGACCCCCGGCGAAGTGTTCCGCGCCCTCCAGTCCCGGCCGACGGTGATCTACTTCGCTACCCACGGGGGCATAGGTTCAACGCCTACGGTGGACGATGTGAATGCCGTCATGGTAGCCGGATTTCTTGGGGTGGACACCACGGGCAAGCAGAAGGGGTTCCTGACTCCCGCCCTCGCCACCAGCCGCCTTGCGGATCTGTTGGCCAAGGATAACGTCCCGGAAGCCGCCCGATCAAAAGAGGCTGTTACCTATAGCTGCATGCAGGAAGGCCAGAATATGTCTTATTGCTTCCCCCTGTTGTTGCCGAAATTCTTCGAACTGGCGCTGGGTGAGCATGGCGCGCCGGATTCTTTTGCCTTTATCGACGCCTGCTATTCCGGGACATATCCCATCATGGCCAAAACCATCAACCCGAAAGTGTTCCTGGGATACACCGATACCATGGAGGGTTGGGCCAGCGCGCGCTTCGCCAAATACCTTTTTGGCAATCTTGTACATCGTGGCCACTCCGTGGGTGAGGCGTGGGACCGGCTCCTGCATTTGACCGAGGGGGCCGGGGTTCTCTACCTGGAAGATTCCATCCTCAGCCCGGTCGCACAGGGCGGCGTGGACCTGAAGAAGGAAGGGGCTAGGGTCCAGTTGTGGGGGATTGATCACATCCGATACCACCGCATCAACAACGAGGTGTTTTGGCTGATGGGCATGGCCCGCTGGTCAAGCCAGGATGTTAACAATGGAGCCGACACTCTGGGGCGCTGTTACGACCAGTACTGGAAACTCAACAAGCGGCCGGGGCTGGCCGATTCGTTCTGCAATTCGGGCATTCTCGGCGACCACACACCTACCGAGGAGGAAGTGGCGTTGGCTCGGCACCTTGTTTCGGGCAAGCCGACAAAACCCCTAGGACGGTTTGTTCTGCGCTGAGGTGCGCGGCGACGGGCTACCAACTGGGGCGCACGAAAGGGACGCTGGCGGAGAAGGCAGCAGGTAGCGCGGAGGTAGCCGCAGTCTGGCTTCCTCCGCGGTTCTTAACATGGAAACATCAACCATGATATTAACATCCAAGCATGAAATCCCATGGACGGACGAAGACCCGCAGACGAACGCAAAGAACGCGTACGTCTGCGCTACCCGCTGGTGGGATAGGGACTTTTCAGAGGGAATACGGCAGTACGATGCGTAAACACTATGGCGTCGGGGCTATCGTGGCTGGCGACCGTTTCGCAAGAGCGCAAAAGCTTAACGATCGAGGTGAACAGTGACCTCTACGAGGCAGTGACTTCTGGTTATCGCACGGCCGAGCTTTTCAGGAGGGAGTTGGTCTCAAGCAACTTTTCAATGTCAACTTTGAGGACTTCCGGTGGGAGTGCGCCGGATCTCAACGTAACTTCGCCTGTCTCATTGTCTAACAGAATGGTCGTTGGTGTCGCTGATATCCCGATTTTGCGTGCCTCATCGACATCTTCTTGTACCCTTGGAGCAAATTCGTCACTCTCGACGCATTTGCTGAACTTCTTCTTGTTCAACCCGATCTCCTTGGCGAGGAGCGCTAATTGAGTGAGCGGAAAACCATTCCCGTTAGACCGAGTGCGCGCATAGATCGTATCGGCGTACTTCCAAAAGGCATTATTTCCACCCAGGTAACTGGCGCACTCAGAGGCCTCAGCTTCCTTTTGCGCTCCGGGATTATGCGCCTCGAGCGGGAAATACCGATAGACCCAATTGACTTTGCCCGCAGAAGATTCCACCACTTCTTTGGCAGTTGCTTGAAAACGCTTGCAAAAGGGGCATTCAAAATCCGAGTATTCAATGAGTGATATCGGCGCATCTGGGTTGCAATAGATATGATCGCGGGACCCACTCACACGGCGTACATGCGCAGCCTTCTCGCTGGCTAGTTGCTCCTGCTTCTCCTGCGACAGTGCTTGCGCTTGTTGCTGTTTTTTGATGTACTCCTCAATTCCGCGCGCGATTTGATGGTTGAGCAAATTCTGCTGCAACAGTACTTTCACGATCTCCTGAGGCAACTGCTGCAGAACTTGATTTTCGATTTTCTGTTCCAATTCCGCGGTTCCCTGACAAGTGCATTCATTCTGTGCCCGCGCGGTCGGCAAAAACATTGTCGCCCACAGTGCGACCAGCACCGCTACGGACACAAAAGAAAAACCCAAACGCCTTAACTTCCCAGTCATGTAGAGTTTCATTTTACAAACGCACTAACTCAGCTCAGACTCTGTGAAGTCTGAGCGTTGTTGTTGCAGCGCCTGGTAATCTTAAGCGCGAACTTTCACGCTATCGTTGGCTATTGGCACACGGTACCCGCCGGCAGGTGTTGGGTTACGTAGGCCAAATCAATTATATTTACTACCCCATCGTTGTTCTCGTCTGCAGCTCGATTATACCCCGGCTGCCCCACTTTTTTTCCGAAGGCGGCTTTTACGAGGTCAACGTCGGCACAGTTCACCACACCGTCCCCGTTGACGTCGCCGGGAAGCGATACCAGGATTGTCGCCTCAGGCACCGGTTGCTCCACTTCGATGTTGCCGGCAGTATCTGTGGCGACAGAAATGAAGCTATAGGTATTACCTGGCTGTCCAGTAAAGTTAGCTTGTGTTTCCGTGGTATTCTGCAAATAGATATTAAACGGTCCACCATTCACGGATTCGAATATGGTGTAATTTGCGACTGACCCGATGGGGTCCGTACCGCTCCAAGTGATCGTAAAAGTTGGCGAGAAAGTCCGCCAGGGCAACGACCCCATCTTGGAAACCGGAGGTGAGTTATCGATCACGTTGACGACCTGATTGGTGGTCATCGGCGAAAACACGTCGAATTGAATGGTAGCCGTATTTTGTATTGTTGTTCCCGACGTAAGATTTGGCAGAGGCAGAATTGAAAATAAGACATCCGCCGTCGCACCGGGTTGCAAATCTGTGTTGAGCAGACTCCACGTTATCGTTCTTGTCGAAGAATTGTACGTGCCCCCCGGAGTCAAGATCTGGAGCGTTGAGGGGTCTAAGCTAGGGTCCAGTACGTCGGTGACATAAACATTGTACGCCGGGGCCGTGCCGATATTCTCATAGTGGATCGGATAAAGGAGCGTCTGGTTCGGCTGGATATATTGTCCGGCAGTCACAGATTTTTGGTTCGGATCAATGGCCCCGAGCACTGGCGAGTTGAAACTAAAGCAAGGTAGAGCAGTCTGAATGGCACTCAGGCAGGCTGCTAGAGTTGCCGTCGCACTGTACAGACAATTAGTCTCCACTAGGCAGGCCCCACAAACTGCCAACGCATCAATGCAAAGCACGGGAACCGCCGCACACGCTGCAGCATAGTCGGCACATAATGCTACGCAGCTTCCGCACGCCGGAACAGCCTTGGCGGCGGCAAGGTAGCAGCCTCCAACTGCACCCAATGTGGTCAAAATATCCGCGGTGGTGCATGCCGTACCTGTCACAGTTTGACCGATGGGCACGGTGGGGTTTACTTCGACTTGATATTCAAGAATCGTGGATTGACCCGGACTAAGCGAACCAATGTTCCAGGGTATTACGGACGCTTGAGCGAGGGTGGGTACGTCAGCCAGCGCCGGGGGACTCACAGATTGCAGCGTAAAGTTCTCGATCTGGAGAAACTCTATTACAGACGTATTGGTAGCAGTTGTGTTTCCTATGTTTTCGACAAGAATAAAGTAATCCGAAGTTCTTCCAGGAACTGTCAGTGTGCCGCTTTTAGTAATCCTAATACTTGGGGGCGGTAGGGTAACGAGGTCGGTTAGAGTGAAGGCATTCTGCGCCTGAGAACCAGCGCTATCAGTAACCTGGATGGTAAAGTCGAACTGTCCTGCGTCCGTCGATGTGCCACTGAGGAGGCCACTTGAACTCAGAGTCACGCCGGATGGAAGCGATCCGGCGGTAACGGACCACGTGTAAGGCGGCTGGCCAAAGCTGGCCTGCAACTGCTGGGAGAAGAAAGTTCCCAATTGTACTGCTGACAGAGAGGGCGTTGTGATGGTTAATTGCTTGCATTTCCCGGCACTGCCAGCGCTGTATATGGCCTGTATTGTCGAAGCGCTGAGCACCTGATTGTACATCGTCATCTCATCCAGGTCGCCCCGCATCCATCCGATGTCCTCGGCCATGCCAATCGTCAGCGGTGCATTGACCGTCGGAATAGCATTGGTGTTCACGGCCGTTCCGCTGGCCACCCCATTGATATAGAGTGTGTAGGTGCCAGTGCTGCCGCTTCGAGTCACGGCCAGGTGGTACCACTGGTTCGGCACGGGTGAAAAAGGGACGAGCGGGAAAAACATCGGGCCAAGGGCAGGACCGTTGATATGAAAGTACAAGTCCCCGCCACCGGTGGCAAAGAACCACTTGTCCTGATCGCCCCCTCCAGCATCATTCCCAATAAATATTGCTCCTGGTTCCCCAATGGATCCCCCCGGAGGACTGGAAAAATTGGCCCAAAACTCAATCGTAAAGTCCTCTGAGCCCAGGGCCCAGAGAGGGCTGTTAACGACTCCTACATAATTTGTGCCGTTAAAACTCAGTGCCTCGCCCACCTCACCCGGAACAGGGACCGGCGAATTCACGTAGACACCAGGATTATTTCCTGCGATGTCGTTGACGGTCGTTCCGGAAGCTTCATCAAAGGGCCACCAGGCAATAATTCCAGGAGGCGGCGGGAGACAAGTCTGCGCGGCTAAACTGGCAGGCGAAACCGCCCAGACAAGAATGACGATCATAGCGCACAGCGAATGGAACAGGAGCGTGTGAATATGCCGGATGCGGGTGTTTCCCCTAGGAAGTTGCGACATGACCGTTCTCCTCCCTTAGCAGGACTTTTTTTCGGAAGACGATTGCCAGACGCTAACGCACAAAAACCACCCACTTGGGCATGCAATGGTATTGGGGCGCTTGCCAGTTGATCGCAGTCTCATCGCCTCCCAATTCGATTCGATTTCGTCCACCGACCTCTGCCGCACGTGTTACAAATCTAACGGGCGGATGCCTCTGCTTCGCCGTTGGAGGTGGCAGACGATTCCAAGGCACAGGACGGCAATGAAAAGCAGAACACATGAACTCGGTTCCGGGACAGAGGTGGAGGCGCTGCTAACCGTTACCGATCCATTCTCAAATGTAGTGTCGGCTGTGATGTCGTTCAGCGACGAGTCCAGCAAGATTTCATTAGCGAACGAGAGTGCGCTAGTGCCGGTCGCCAGCGCCGTAAAATCGAACACCAGCAGTACGCCGTCACCGCTGACTCCTGGAATAGGTCCGACGAGCGCGTCCGCGTTCGCGGCAACCGTGCCACCGACATTATCAATCGTACCCGGTATGAAGAACGTGGTGCCGCCGCTTGGCAGCAAAGCACCTTCACTGACCGACACTGCGGACAATAACGTCGGGTCGAAGTTCAGATCCAACTGAAAGGCGTAAAGATCTGTGATGCCGGTGACATCGACGTCCACCGCGAACGTCTGGCCGACTGTTGGTGAAGTGGCGGGGCCAACAACACTTATGGTGTCCGCAAGACCCGTCGATGCCGAAGCCAGAAACGAAACCAGCATCATGATCTTGAATACGTTTCCCCTCGATGGTCTTGCCATTGGGTGTCCTGTTTTCTGCTGCATTGCACACCTCTCGGAAAGTTATGGATGCCGATCGTAAGTTACGACTGAAGAAACTCCGTTATGTGCGATTCTTGTTGAAAGCGAACTGCGGGCCTTCCTCGCAGAGAACGTAGCGTTGCGGATTCCGACCATAGGTGGAACATCCGCAGGCGTAGGTCACAGAACCGCCTACAGCGTGCTGTGAAAAAGAAACTGGCATCATCGCCCCCGCTGACCCGGTTGCTTGCAATTATCCATGGAAATTATCGTTTGGCCGAAATGCACAGCGACTTTAATACGGGACGGACAAGTTGTCAATATCCCTTTAGGGCAATTAGTGAATTGTTAAGCTTTTTTTACAGGCCATTAACGTGACGATAATTTTGAGTTCGCACGAGGCACTTCAGTCCTGGCGCTACAGGAAGTTGGGGAACTCCAGCAAAACACCGCAATTTCCCTTTGAAGGCGGAGCAGACCCCATCGGTCTTGGTATTGCTGGCCGGTTGTCGCCAAGCATTCACTTGCGAGATAGGCCTAACCCCTTACGAAAGCCGGATCCGGCCTGAAACGCCCTTCCCACGAACAATAATGCAAACTCCCCCGAACGGGTTCTGGGAATTAGCTCCTGGGTTGTCGCCCCAGCGTTTTCCGATCCACGCAACTCTGGACCGTTGACGGGCGGCTCGAAAACAAATCACCTGGCCGGCAACGGTCTACGATCTGGTAGCCACGGACAGTGCTTTCCTGTCCGTGGGCTTTTCTTAGGTGCGATATCCCAAGGGCAATCTTACGTAATCAATCTGGATGGGGCATGCCTTGTCCAAAGCGAAATTGTTGTAGCGCGACCACCGCCAATCGTATTCAGATTTGTTGAATCGCCTGAACGGTGGGCGCCGGTTCACACTGAGGAAGGAAATGCCGTCCGGAAGGCGTAGCCGGTGAACGTCGGACACGCCGGCGGATTACCACCCTGCTCAAAGGCCTTCAAGCACCCACGATTGCGGGTGCTGTCCTAATTCGAGATGTAGCGCCGGGCTTTAGCCCGGCTCGTGCCGACCTAAAGGTCGGCGCTACGTCAAATTAAGACAGCATCCGATTGCGGCGACAATTGGCCGGGAGTTTCGCATCGAGGGAGAAGCCCACGGACAGGAAAGCACTGTCCGTGGCTACCAGCTCTGCGACTTTGCGCCTCTGCGCCAGAGGCTTTTATCCATTCAGGAATGAATTCACACCACCTAAGCGGTGGTTCAGCAAGCCCCTCCCCCGATCGCCGTTAAAATAACCGTTCGCCGCGCCCGAAAGCCCGCGTAGCGGGCGCGGTCATTTGGCCCACGGCAAGCGAGCCGTGGGAAGGAACCGAACGCTACTCGGTCTTCTCCATGGCTTCGTCAAACACGTGGTAGCCGGGGTTAGGGGGGAAATGCTGGGCCATCAGGTCCATGCGCCGCCGCAGTTGGGCCACGGGAAGGTGCTCAGGGCCGACTCGAATCTGCACGTCGTGCCACAACCCGTGAATATACTCGGCGGCGGTGCTTACGAAGGAGATGTCGCGGTAACGCTCGAATTGCGAACGATGCCGCCGCCCGGCGCGGCTGCCCAGGTAGGCCTGCTTGGCATTCAAAGCTTCCTCGTCAATTTCGCCGCGCACACCGATGCGGATTTCTTCGTCCAGCAGGCGGGTGTACTCGGCTGCCTCGAGACTGGTCAGGCGCGGCCGCAGCAACTCCGCCAGACTGCCCAGCAACTCGAACCCCGTGTCATGCGCGTCGAGTTCCCGGCAGGCGAGCAGCACGTTGATCCGGTCATCCGTTTCCACCCACGCCGCCGTGTGCGCCTCGCCTTTGGGCTTCAGCCGGGTGATGACGTCGCCGGTGTCCAGGCAGGCGATGTAGGGGACGGCCAACACCCGCACCCTGCCCAGCCGCTGCGCCATGGCGCCGGGTACCGCCTGCGCCGGCTCCCGCACCATGGTGCGCTCCTCGGCCGGGCTCAGGGTGAGTCCGGCATGGAATTCCCATTCGTGGGCGAGATGCGACAGGGGCACAAAGCTTCCCTGCACGTACTCGGCGACGGAAATCGTTTCCCGTAACGGCGGCTGAAGAGTTCCCAAGCTGCACCATCCAAACTGCGAGGCCCATCCCCGCAAAGGGACTTACGAGAGGGGGGGCGTTGACATGCTGGCCCGGAAGGTATTTTGCGAAATTATGACCCTCCTGTCCAGCGACAGATTGTCCGAGGGAGTGGAAGCACGTCCGCCGAACCCCGCCCCTTCCGGTACTTCCGAGAGGCAGAGTCTTCAATTCCTCGAATATAGCGGTCATGGTGGCCCCAAGGAAAATTACTTGAGGAACTCATCGATGAATGGCTGGTCCATCTCATCGCGGAGGTCGTTGTTATCGCCGAGGACCCAGCGATATTGATAGGGCGGGCCTAGATAAGCAATCTGGCCCCTCCAGTCGGTGGGATCGCTCCAGACCACGGGGTGATTGCCCATGGCCTTGATCAGATCTTCCACGTCCCAATGCAGCGCAAAGCCGCTGATGGCCACGTCATACAAGTCCATGGCGATTGAGTTCTCGAGCGCCGACCGCAGGTTGTACGGAGTTCGGTCCAACCAGAGCTTGACGATACGCGGGTCCGCCGCGGCCGCCAACAAGAGCCAGATGCCTTGCACACCGCGGCCCGCGGCGCGAATCGAGGCGGGATCAACGTCACTGCGGGCGGCGAGAAGATCGACGCCTCGCACGATATCGTGGGCCCGCATGGCCGGCAGGTTGCGCCCGATCAGGTCCGCCCGCGTATTGGCCAGCCAATTCCCGGTGAATGAAAGGCGGGCTAGACATGCATAGCAATTGGAGGATGCGGAGCTATAGGGCGGCCGTGGAAAGGGCGAGTCACGCGGGTCCATCTCCAGGACCACGTGCCCGGACTTGGCCAGACTCCCGGCGAACTCACTTGTCGATAGAACCCACCGGCTGCTGCTCCGATCCGCCACCAGAAGCACGGCGGGTTTCCGTCCCGATGGGAGGTTGGGGATGTAGAGCTTGCCCTTGATTTCCACTCCGGGTTCACTTTCATATTGAAGGCTCTCGACTCTCCCCTCGAAGGAGGTCGTCTCCTCCAATACCTTTGTGGAAGGAGCAGAGCCATCCGAGGGAATTTGCAAGTTGCGCAATTCGGCTGCGAGTTCGTCGATGGTTCCAGGGCGCTTCTTCGCGTGATAGTCGTCGAGGATCACTTGAAACACTTTCCGGCTGTTCGGTTCATCCTCCACTTGGCCGGTGCGGGTTACCTGGAGTTCGTGGTTGTTGTATTGCTTCACGTGACGGTCGATGAAATCGCCGTGGCCGTCCTTGAGCCAGCGGATCATCCATTCATACATGGCTTCGCGAGACTCCGGGGGAGTGCCGTGCTGGCCCGAGCCCACGAAAAATCCTATCTTGTCCTCCGCGCCGAACAGGCGGTACCAACGTCGAGCTTCATCGAAGACGAGCTTTGCGCCCTCGGGCGAGTAATAATCATGCTCGGTCGCCATGATCAGCCAGGGCGTGGGGGCGGCCAACTCCGCGAAATCCGCATGATCGAGACCGCTCGCGAGAAAACGTGGGAATTCCATTTCCGGGTCAGGGTCGGGGCCCGCAAACAACAGGCGATAGGAATTGGTGAAGCAAGCGGGAGCGGCCGCTTTAATTCTGCGGTCCAAAGCGGCAATGAAAGTCGTCGATGAGCCGCCGCCCGAGCAACCCAAGGCTCCCACGCGGTTCGCGTCCACATCCGACCGGCTGACCAGATAGTCGAGAGCGCGGATGGAATCCCAGATAAAGTAACGTGCCACGCTCTGGCCGATCAGCATGCTCTGGGCGCCCGCCTGGACGTGGTCGTTGCCGGAGCCCTCTTTGGACACGGATCGGCCCAGTTGCCGGTCGAAGGACTGCACTCGTTCGCCCTGCCCGATGGGATCAAAGCACAGCACCACGAAACCCTTGAGAGCGAGATTGGCGGCGGCCCTCTGTGGCTCAGCCTTGCCCTCTTGGGTATGGCCGGACTGGAAGAGGACCGCCGGATAACGGCCCGGTTGACTGGGCCGATAGAGATTGCCGGTCACATAGAAGCCGGGGAGACTCTCGAAAATCACGTTTTCGATGGTGTAGCCCTCCGCCTGGATGCGCCCGGTAACTCTGGCGTTCAGCGGCCCCTTGTATTCCGGCAGGCCGCCCAGCAGCTCGAGAAGTTTTTCGCGCACCCACTGTTGGCGGCGTTCGGCCTCGGCCATGGTGTGGATCTGTGCGATGGCGAGCTGCCGTTGGTCGATTTCCCGCTGCGCGATCTGGTCCATCCACTGTAAAACCGGATCATCGGTGGGCACTTGAGCAGGAAGCGATAAGGGTCCGAGAAAAGCTGCGCACGCGATCCATAGCGTTATCGTCGAGGATTTCTTGTGCATGAGTTTTATCCTGTAGCCTGCCTGTCCTTGGCGGTTTTTACCTGTGGTGAATCGCCCCTGTTTCGGGGCAGTATTATACGCTTCCCAGCACTTCGTGAAGCGTCAGGATTTATCTCAAGGCTTGGGGGCGGGGGACGTCCTCGGCGGGGATGCAGCGGCAGCGGTTACGCCGTCCTTGACCATCATGTCTACCACCTTCTGGGCAGCGGGGGCGTATTGCCCTTTCGGATCGAGGCGCAGATAGGTTTGAAACTCCGTCAGAGCCTTGTCGTAAGCCTCGGTCCTCATATACGCATTACCGAGCTTGACGTGAAACTTGGCGGGCATGTCCGGGTGGAGGGACTGCGCCTGGAGAAAGTCCTGCACGGACTCCGGGTATTTTTGCATTCCGTAATGAGCGAGTCCCATTTCATAGCGGAAAAGCCAGGCCTTCGGCGAAAGTCGGAGCCCCGCGTTGAGAATGTTCTCGCTCTCCGCAAACTTCTTTTCGATGATGTAGACCTCGGCAAGTTCCGAAAAGGAATCCAGGAAGCTGCCATCGCATTGAATGGCTTTTTTGTAGCAGGCCTCGGCGCTATCCAATTTGCGGTCGTGAAGCTCGACCTGAGCGAGTGCGGCCTGCGCCCGCGCGTAGCAGGGGTACTGCGCTACAGCTATTTCCAGGTGACGGCGAGCTTCCGGAAACTTGTTCGCCTCTAAGGCGTGTTCCCCCTTCTCGAATTCCTTGCGGGCGGTCTTGGGCGCCGCATCATCCGTGAGCGCCGGCGCGACTTTGACCTCAGTTTTGTTGAGAGGGGTCAGGTAAACATTGACCGTGTACGTTTCCGCGCGGAAGCTGAGGTCCACGTCTTGCTGGAAGACCTGGAATTTGTCAGCCGTAACCGTCAATTGATACCTCCCGGCGGGGAGACCCTCAAATTCATAGTTCCCAAAGTTATCCGCCGGACGGCTTCCGACTATTCCCCCTTCGCTTGACTGCAAAGAAACCGTCACTCCGGAAGGAATCACCTGTCCATCCTTGGTCATGATCTGACCTTTGAGTGTAACACTCTGGTCGGCAAGACTCGGCAAGGGATGGGCAAACGTTGCGCAGAGGAGTATCGTCGCACCGGCAATCAAAGCCCGAAGCGAAGAATGGGGCGTGGCCATGGCCTAACTCCTTGCTCGGATATGGATGGAGAGCCCTGTCTAGCTCCGTCACTCTACCATGAGCCGCGGCCCAAAGCAACGGCGGGGAAGGGACTGGAACTCTTTGCTGTAGCGGCGCTCAGAGCCTGCCCTGACGCAGGAAGGGAGCGCCGGGATTTATTGAATTAAATAGTCGGCGGTCATAGGCCGGCGCTACAGAAAGCCGAAATGCACCTTCCTAGATAGTAGGTTCCCCGCAAGTCATTTTGTCCGATCGGATTAACTAGATGGTATTTATTGCTTGCATCGGTAAATGAGCCTCGCTTAAAATCGCTCCTGGAATTTTTTTATGTGGGTCGTTTGGATCATGAAAGAAGTGACACCGCAATCCCATACTACCGGTTTTCTCCCCTGATGCTGCGGTTAGCCATGATGGGTGCTCTGATGAACCGATCACCCACTCAGAGGCAACATGGAGCTCTCACCCGCGTTATTGACTAATACCGCTCTCTTTTTCATCTCCCTGGTTTTGTTCACTGCGAAGGTGCCGGCTCAAACGGTTCCGGTCCGTGCGCGGGTCACGGACCCGGTGGACACACAGAACCTCGTCACGCTGCGTGGGAATGTTCATCCGCTGGCGCGAGCCGAATACGATCAGGGTCCCGCACCTGACGATCTGCCCATGGAGCGCATGCTGCTGGTCTTGCGGCGCGGGGCAGACCAGGAAACTGCCCTGCGGCAACTGCTCGACGAACAGCAGGTGAAGTCTTCTCCTCTGTTTCACCAATGGCTTACGCCTGAACAGTTCGGGCAGCAATTTGGCCCTGCCGATTCCGATATCCAGGCCGTCACGGATTGGCTCGCGGGGCAAGGCTTCCAGGTCAAACGCGTGGCAACTGGCCGCACAGTCATCGAATTTTCCGGCTCAGCGGGGTTGGTACGGCAAGTCCTGGGGACAGAGATTCACAGATTTCGGGTGAACGGCGAGGACCACTGGGCGAACACCAGCGACCCGCAAATTCCCGCCGCGCTGGCGCCGGTGGTGGCCGGGATCGATTCGCTAAACAATTTTCCTCGCAAGCCCCTGACTCGCCAACTGGGCACCTTCTCGCGCTCCAAATTGACGGGAGAGGTACATCCCCTGTTTACCTTTCCCTATTCCGGCAGTACGTATTACGCGCTGGGCGCCACCGACTTCGCCACGATTTACAATGTTGCCCCGCTTTGGACTGCTGGAACCGACGGCACCGGGCAGGCCATCGCCGTGGCGGGCGAGACCAATATCAATCTCCAGGACGTAGCCGACTTCCGCGCCATGTTTGGCCTTCCGGCGAAGGCGCCCAACATCATTTTGAATGGCCCTGACCCCGGGATCACCTCGACGGACGAGCCCGAAGCCGACCTGGATGTTCAGTGGTCCGGAGCGGTCGCCAAGGGTGCAACCATTGACCTTGTGGTCTCGGAGTCCACCGAAACCACCGCCGGCATCGATCTCTCGGCTCTCTACATCATTGACAACAACCTGGCGCCGGTCATGAGCGAAAGCTACGGTTCGTGCGAAGCCTCCCTGGGGGTGGGGGGCAATCAATTCTACAGTACGCTGTGGGAGCAGGCCGCCGCTCAGGGCATTACCGTCCTGATGGCAGCGGGGGATTCCGGCTCCGCGGGATGCGACTATTCTCCTGAAAGCGCGGCGCAATACGGCTTGGCGGTCAGCGGGTTGGCTTCTACTCCCTTCAACGTGGCTGTGGGTGGAACCGACTTTAACGACCTCTCGACGGCTGCTACCTACTGGAACCAATCTAACTCTTCTCCCTTTCAGAACTCCGCCAAGTCCTACATTCCCGAAAGTACGTGGAACGATTCCTGCGCGTCGCCGGGGACGCTTACCAGTTGCAGCCCACCCCCCAACATCCAGAATTTCAGTGCAGGCGTTGATTTGGTGGCGGGCGCTGGCGGAGCCAGCAATTGTGCCAGCCCCATTGGCACGTTTCCGGAGGTCACTTGCAGTGGGGGAGGGTACGCCAAACCCTCCTGGCAAAGCGGACCAGGCGTTCCCTCTGACGGTCTGCGTGACGTACCTGATTTGTCCCTGTTTTCGGGCGACGGCCTTAATGACAGTTTTTACGTGATGTGTGAGATGGATGCCAACGCCAGCCAGGGGGGCAGCAGCGCCTCCTGCGATCTGAACTCTCCCTATTTGGACTTTCAAGGCACAGGGGGAACATCGGCATCGGTGCAGACGTTTGCCGGCATAATGGCGCTGGTGAACCAGGCTCACGGTCGCCAGGGCAATGCCAATTACGTCCTCTACGCGCTTGCCGCACGGGCCGGGAACACCTGTGTTTCGAACGCGGCGGCCGTAAGCAAAACGTCCTGCGTTTTCTACGACACTACGACGGGCAATAACTCCGTGATCTGCCAAGGAGGAACGCCGAACTGCAGTAATACTAGCACTGCTGCCAACCAATACGGCATTATGGCTTCAGGCAACCCTCTTTCGGCTGCGTACACCACCACCCCTGGATATGACCTGGCCACGGGCTTGGGCTCCGTTAATGCGGCCAATTTGGTCAACAACTGGACCTCCAACTTCACCCCCTCGACGACCACCCTTTCATTGTCGACCAGCCCTGCCACCAATCCCATCACCCTGACCCACGGGCATCCGATTAACTTCACGATCGATGTAACTTCCGGCAGTGGAACGCCCGCGGGCGATGTTTCAATCATCGCCCAAACCGGGAGCAGCCCGAGTAATGCCACCGGCATCGGCGCATTTACGCTGAGCGGCGGCAGCATATCCGGTTCTACCTCGATGCTCCCCGGCGGGACCTACAATGTAACAGCGCATTACGCCGGGAATGGAACTTTCGCGGCAAGCGATTCCACTCCCGGAATCCCCGTTACAGTAAACAAGGAAGGCAGCCAAACAGAAATCAGACTTGTGACATTCAACCCTGTCAGTGGCGCTCCCTCTTACGGCGCTACAACCGCCGCCTATGGATCACCCTACGTGCTGCGCATGGATGTGACCAATAGCAGCGGCCAGCCCTGTGCCAATCAGGTTACCGGATTGATCGCCTACCCATGCCCAACCGGGGCCTTGACCGTGTCTCCGGCGCCCACCGACGAAAGTCCCCCGCCGGGTACCATTCCCGGGCACTATACTTTGAACAGCCAGGGTTACGCCGAGGATCAGCCCATCCAGCAAACTCCAGGTAGGTACCCCTTCGTGGCAAGCTACGCGGGCGACAATAGCTACACGGGGAGTACGTCTCCTTCCGTTCCGATTACCATTACCCAGACACCGACCACGACCTCGATCAGTGGTGTGCCGTCGTCGGGACTGGTGGGAACCCCGATAAACGTAACGTCAACGCTCACGACCGAGAGCAACGGGATTGCGCCGACAGGAACGATGCAACTCCTGAACAATGGCTCACCAATGAGTAGCTCGGTAACGGTTTCTGGCACGGCCTCTTCCCCGACTACCGGTGCTTATGCCACAGCGCAAGCCGTCCTCACCGCATCTTTGCCCGTGGGCAACCTCAGCATCACGGCGCGATATAGCGGAGACGGTAACTATGCGACCTCCACCTCACCGGCCGCCACCGTCTCGGTTTCCGATTTCAGCTTGTCGGCGAATCCCTCCCCGGTCACTATTCCCGCGCCCGGGCAGGCAGGGAACTCGACGATCAGCGTCGCTCCGCAAAACGGATTTACTGGGACCGTCAACCTCAGCGTCGCGAGCGGCTGCCCGACAGGGGCAACTTGCACACTTTCGCCCACATCCGTCATCGTGAGCAGCGCTTCGGCAGTGACCAGCACGCTGACCATTACCACGACGGCTCCCACCAGCGCACCGCCCGCTCGGCAACGGAGAGTCCCTCCGAGTTTTCGTTTGGTGGGATTTTTCTGGTTGCTGGCCGGGTTGCTGGCTCTGGCCATCGTCTTCAGTTCGTCCGCATTGCGGCGGCGCCCCGCAAGTTTATTATTTGCGACTGCGCTCCTCGTGGTCGGAGTCTGGGTTGCCTGCGGAGGAGGTGGTGGGGGTGGGAGTCCCCCCCCTCCGACTCCTACGCTCGCGGTCAGCCTCTCGCCCGCCCGTCTCACTTTTAGCTCGCAGAATACAGGCACTACCAGCCCGGCGCAGAGCGTCACACTCTCCGACACCGGCAGTGCTTCGCTGACTATTTCGAGTATCACGGTTGGGGGTTCGAATCCCGGAGACTTTGCCCAGACCAATACGTGTGGCAGTGGTGTGGCGGCAGGAGGCAACTGTACGATCAATGTAACCTTCAAGCCGACCGCGACGGGGTCGCGCAGCGCCTCCCTTAGCATCTCCGATAACGCCAGCGGCAGCCCCCAGGCGCTCACTTTGAGTGGCACTGGAAACCAGGCCGCTACGCCGCCCGGCGCATACTCTGTTACGGTGCAGGCCACAATGGGTAATCTCTCGCACACTCTGTCCGTTCCGACGACTGTGCAATAAGTGGCCTTGATGAAACTGACCCACGAGCTCGGGTGATTGCTGGGGGCCAAGTTTAAAGTATCGCCGTGGCGGCGGTAAGATTACAATCAGTGATGGCCGGAAGCCGCCCACGAGGTGGAAAATGGTAACGCGAGATCAGGTGTTCAACGTTCTGCACGATTGCTACGACCCGGAAATCCCCGTCAATCTGGTGGACCTGGGTTTGATCTACGATGTGAAGATCGACGACGATCAAGTGCACGTGGTGATGACGCTTACCGCCCGGGGTTGCCCTGCGCACAGTTTCATCAGCGAGGACGTGCGCTCGCGCGTGGCGCGGATTCCTGGGGTCAAGTCTGCCCAGGTGCAAGTCGTGTGGGAGCCGCCCTGGGACCCCAGCCGTATGACCGACGCCGCCAAGAAACGGCTCGGCCTCGGCTGACAACATCAGAACTTTCATGACTGGAATTACGGATGAGGAAGTTGAAAAGTACGTGTACTCTCTCCTGCCGGCGCGTGACGCCGTGCTGCGCGAGATGGAGAGATTTGCTGCGAAGCACGATGTGCCGATCGTGGGCCCCGCCTGCGCGCGCGTGATCTTTCAACTGGCCAGATTGATTCGCGCCCGGCGCGTTTTTGAACTGGGCTCCGCCATCGGCTATTCCACGCTTTGGCTGGCGCGTGCCGTGGGTCCGGGCGGGACAGTTTATTACACAGATAACAACCCCGAAAACGCCCAGATTGCCGAAGCCCATTTCCGGCGCGCCGGTGTCGCGAAGCGCGTGCGCATTCTGGTGGGAGACGCGCTCGCGTCGCTCAAATCGACGAAGGGCCAATTCGACCTGATCTTCAACGATGTCAATAAGGATGCCTATCCGGAGGTTTTCCGTCAGGCCTTGCCGCGTCTGCGCAAGGGTGGACTTCTCATCACCGACAACGTTCTCCGTCACGGACAAGTGGCGCAGCCGGCAGCCCGCGGCGACGGCCACACCCGCGCCGTGCAGGAGTTCAACCGGCTGATCTACAAGTCTCCAGACTTGTTCACGACGATTCTGCCGCTTCGCGACGGCCTCGCCGTGTGTTCGAAGCTTCAATGAAAGGTGCTAATTGAGAAACCAATCCAGGAGTCGGTCGCTCGTCACTCGTCACTTGTCACTGCCTTTCTCAGTTCATCATCCCCCGGATGCGATGGATCAATGCCTTCACATCTTGGATTTGGGGGTCGTCGGGCGGCGATAGGTCGAGGTAGGCCCGAAAATCGGCCATGGCTTCGGGATAGCGCCGCAACAGATAGTAGATCATACCGCGGTCGTGAATCTCTTGGCGCGAACTGGGGGCGAGGGCCAAACCCAGGTCAATCATCAGCAGAACCCTGGCAAAATCCTTGCGGCGAAAATACGAACCTTTCAGGTTGTTCAACATGCGGGTCACGATCTGTTTGGCGGTCGAAGCGGCAAGGTACTCCACCCGGAACTCGGCGTCTTCCCCAAAGTGCGCTTTCAGCTTCTCCTCGCAGTCCTGGCGGCCCATGATGGCGCCGCGATGGTAAGGGTCGATCAGGATTTCGCCTGAACTCGTAACGTACTTGACAAGAAAGTGGCCGGGAAATCCCACCGCCACGACGGGCAGGCCGCGCCGGCGCGCCACTTCCTGGTAAACCAGCGAAAGGGTGATGGGAATGCCCTTCTGGCGATCCAGCACGTCATTCAAATAGCTGTTGCGGGGGTCGTCGTATTCTTCCTCATTTCCTGTAAAGTTTTCTTCTTCATAGAGGAGGTGGTTCAGGCTTGAGATATTCTGATGCGGCAGGTGGTGGGGATCGCACTGCAGGCGAGCGGCCAAGGCGTCCAGGCGGGCAAGTTGCCCCGCCAAGTCGAGCGCCGGGTACTCCGTCCGTGCCAGCAGCAGGGCTGCCTGGTCAAGGCGAATCTCCTCCTCGGGGAGTTTGAGGTATTGCACGAGTTCACGGGCTGCGTCAGTCAGGTCCATGTCAGGTTTGCGGGTCGCCCGCAACGGTCACGCCCTGAACAGATTGCGCATCAGGAAGAGCAGGTTGGCGGGCCGCTCGGCGAGCCGGCGCATGAAGTAAGGATACCACTCCCGCCCATAAGGAACATAGACTCGCACACGCCAGCCTTGTTTCAGGAGTTCGCGCTGGAGTTGGCGGCGAATGCCAAAAAGCAGTTGGAACTCGAAATTTTCAGCGCCGATGCCGTGCCCGCGCGCGAACTGCTCGGTGGCCGCGATCATCCGGTCGTCATGCGTGGCGATGGCATGATAGACACCGCTCCCCAGGAGCTTCTCCGTCAACTTCTGGAAATTCCGGTCCACATCCCGTTTGCGGGAAAAGGCAATTTCCGGGGGTTCCTGGTAAGCGCCTTTCACCAGGCGCAGGCGCGCGCCGCACTTCAGAAGTTCCTCCACGTCGGCCTCGGTGCGATGAAGATAAGCCTGGACGGCTATTCCCACCACGTCCGGCGGGGCATCGACGGCCCGAAACACCCGCAGCGTGGCTTCCGTGAACGCCGAACCCTCCATATCCACACGCACGAAATTCCGGTGCCCCGCCGCGCGCTCCGCGATCAGCCCCAGATGTCGCCGTGCCAACGCCTCGTCAATGGCCAGGCCCAACTGCGTGAGCTTGATGGAGACATGGGAGTCAAGACTCTCCGCCGCCAGGCGATCCAGCAATTCCACGTATACCTGGCAAGCTGCTTCCGCTTCCACCGCCTCGTGAACGCTCTCTCCCAAATGATCGAGCGTCACCATGAAACCCTCGGCATGGAGCTGGCGAATGGCGCGGACAGCATCCTCGACTTCTTCGCCGGCAATAAACCGCGAGGCCAGACGCCGCCCCACCGCAAATCGGGTCAGGAGCTGTTTAAGGCTTTCGCGCTCGGAAAGATAGAGCAGGAAGGAACGCAGCATAACCAGATTTCGGATTTAATCCTATGAGCGGGATGCCGGACACATGGACTCCGGTGCGGGCGCCATCCACGCCTTAATTTTGCATCTTGGATTCCGGATTGGCATGAAGATCCGGCCGGGCGGCGGGGCCTTAATCCAAGATCTAAAATCAGCTCAGTGTTCAGCCTCCAGAAACCGCTCGGCGTCCATCGCCGCCATGCAGCCCGATCCCGCGGCCGTGACCGCCTGCCGGTAAACACGGTCCTGGACGTCGCCGGCCGCAAAAACGCCGGGGATTTTGGTTTTCGATCCTTCGTGGGTGATGAGATAGCCGAGGCCGTCCATATCGAGTTGTCCGCAGAAGAGGCTGGTGTTAGGCTCATGGCCGATCCCGATAAAAACCCCGTGCACCGGCTTGATTGTTCCTTCCTCTGTCTTGATATTGCGGAGCATTATTCCGGAAACTTCGCGTTTGTCTGCATCCAGAATATCGTCTACCACGGAATTCCAGATGAATTTGATTTTCTCATTCCGCCGAAGCCGGTCCTGCATGATTTTGGAGGCGCGCAACTGGTCACGGCGGTGGACAATGTTGACGGTGTTGGCATAGCGCGTCAGAAAGAGCGCGTCTTCCGCCGCCGTGTCACCGCCCCCGACCACCGCCACTTCCTTCCCTCGGAAGAAATAGCCATCACAAGTGGCACACGTCGAAACCCCATGCCCCAGCAGTTTGCGCTCGGATTCAAGCCCCAAGAGCTTCGCGGTAGCCCCGGAAGCGATGATGAGCGTCCTCGCTTCCAGCCGCTCGTGGTGCACCTCAAGCACGAAGGGCCTTTGGGAAAGCTCCACCCGCGTCACGTTACCTTCCATGAATTCTGCCCCGAACTCGGTGGCCTGCTCATGCATCCGCTCGATCAGTTCCGGCCCCTGCACGCCTTTCGGGAACCCCGGGAAATTCTCAACCAGGGTGGTCAGGGTCAACTGTCCGCCGGCTTCGTGACCGCGAATGACCAGCGGGTTCAAATTGGCGCGCGCCGCGTAGATGGCCGCTGTCAAACCCGCGCACCCCGAACCAATTATCACTACATTCCGCATGGGAAGTTAAGTCTCCGCTCGCGATTTGAAATAGGAGAAGTATCTTACTCGATGCCCTCCGTTTCGTACAACCACATCTGCCCGCACGAGTGGCACGGCCCTCCTCCCGCGCCAAGGAATTGCGTGCTTCGTTCATTTGATGCTACAAATAGCGCTTCGCTTCAGGCCCGACTGGGACCCCGGATGCGGCAAAATGAGTCTGCCATGGAAGCTGTTGTCCTCGAACACGTCTCGAAGCGCTTCGATTCCGTCGTCGCGGTAGACAACCTCAGCCTGCGCGTCGACCCGGGCGCAGCCTTCGGCCTGTTGGGGCCCAATGGCGCCGGAAAAACCACCTCGCTGCGGATGATCATGCACATCCTGGTCCCGGACGAGGGATTCATCCAGGTGCTAGGGGAATCGGCGAGCGAACGGACTCAGGATCTGATCGGATACCTCCCGGAGGAACGCGGCCTGTACCCGCGCATGAAGGTACGGGAGGTTCTGGTTTTTCTGGCCGCGCTCAAGGGATTGAAGGAAGCCGAAGCGGCAAAGCGGGTTCACATCTGGCTCGAGCGCTTGGAACTCGGCGCCTGGGCGGAAAAGAAGATCAACGATCTTTCCAAAGGGATGCAGCAGAAGGTGCAATTCATCGCGGCGGTCATTAACCAACCCCAGCTCCTGATCCTCGACGAACCCTTTGCAGGCCTCGATCCCGTCAATGCGACGTTGATCAAAGACATCATGCTGGAACTGCGCCAACAGGGTTCCACGATCATTCTTTCCACCCACCGCATGGAGCAGGTGGAAATGATGTGCGATACGATTTGCCTCATCCATCGCGGGCGCAGCGTCCTGGCCGGTAACTTACGCGCCATCAAGCAGTCTTACGGCAAGAATACTTTGCGCGTCGAGTATTCCGGTGATGCCAATTTCCTTGACCTGCCGGACCTGGTGGAAAAACTCAACCACTACGGTGCCATGGTGGAAGTCACGCTGCGGCGAGGAGCTGATCCCCAGGAGATCCTGAAGGCCGCTCTCGCGCGCGGCGTGCGCATTTCGCGCTTCGAGCTGGTCGAGCCGCCGCTGCACGATATCTTCATCGCCAAGGTGTCGGAGGAGCATGCGTAAAATCTGGTTGGTCTTCAAGCGCGAATATCTGACGCGTATCCGCACCAAAGGATTCCTCATCAGCACGGTGGGACTTCCGCTCTTTAGCGTGGGGATCTTTGCTTTCACCCTAGCCCTGGCGAACCGCAAGGCCGATCACCCGATCAAGATTTCCATCCTGGATAATCTCGGAGGCCTTGCGCCGCAAATCCTCCTGTCGCTTAAAGAAAAATTGCCGGACGGGCAGCTACGCTTCCAATTGGTCCGCGCTTGGGATCGCCCGACATCCGAAACCAGGGCTCACGAGGAACTAACGCAGGAGGTTCGCGGCGGCCAACTCGATGGTTTTCTGGAGGTGCCGAAGGACATTCTGAGCGGCAAGGAAGCTACCTTGTATACCCGCACCGGCAGTGACTATCCAACCGATCGAGCCATTAACCGCGCCGTGAACAACGCGATCATCGAGCGCCGGCTCAGCGATCGCGGCGTTCACATCGACAATCTGAGCGGCGTCATGCGCGGGGTGGAGCTCACTCTGGTAAAGGTCACCAAAACCGGCGAATCCGAGGAGACCGATCAGAGCTTTATGGTGCAACTATCCATTGTCATGATCCTGTACATTACGCTCGTGGTCTATGGGGTCATGACCATGCGCTCCGTGCTGGAAGAGAAGACCACCCGCATCGTCGAGATCCTGGCTTCCTCCATCAAACCCTTCTATCTCTTAACCGGGAAAATCCTGGGTGTCGCCGGGGTGGCTTTGACGCAGTACCTCATCTGGGTGTGTACCGCCGCTCTCGTCTCCGCCTATGGCGCCGCCGTGGGCTCGGCGTTCTTCCCCGGTGCGGCCGCGCCCAGCTTCCATTTGCCCGTCTCGTATCTGGTCTATCCGCTCATCTTCTTTCTGGTGGGATATTTCCTCTATGCCTCGCTTTATGCGGCTATAGGTTCCATGGTGTCTAGCGATGAAGACTTGCAGCAGGTGCAGATGCCTGTCACCCTGGTCCTCGTTGCTTGTATTGTTCTCTTTCCTATCATTCAGCGGGCGCCCAACTCGCCGCTGGCGGTGGCCTTGAGCATGTTTCCTTTCTCCAGTCCCATCCTGATGGACTTTCGGATCATGGTGCAAACCCCGCCCTTCTGGCAAATCGCCCTTTCCCTGGCCATCTGCGTGGCGACAACCGTGGGCGTCGTGCAACTGTCCGCAAGAATCTACCGCGTGGGTATTCTGATGTACGGGAAACGGCCGTCGCTGGTGGAATTGCTGCGATGGGTGCGGTATACCTAAGGGCGTTTACTTGTGGAAATCCTGCTCAGGAAGAAACGTGTCGTAATAGAACATTCTCCATAAACCCAGGACGAGGAACCATGACAGCACCTAATCAAGGAATCGGCAGGCGGCAATTTCTAGGCGCAACCGGCGCCGCGGGACTACTCATCGTCAGACCGCAACTCGTGCGCGGCACCGCAGCCAACTCAGCAATACGGCTCGGGTTGCTCGGGTGCGGAAACCGTGGGACGTACGTCGCCACCTCTTTTGCGAATAATACCAACGTGCGCGTGGTCGCGCTTGCGGACCTCTTTCAGGATCAGTTGGAAAAAGGCAAGCAACACTTTGACGATCTGGCGGCGAAAAAGGGTTACGTGGGGATTGATCCCAAGCTCATGTTTCGCGGGCCAAAGGCTTATCAGGAGCTGGCAAACTGCCCGGAGATCGACCTGGTTCATATCTCCACCCCCGACATCTTTCACCCTCAGCACCTGGAGGCCGCCGCGAGTACCGGCAAGCATATTTACTGCGAGAAGCCCGTGGCGGTGGATGTGAGCGGTTGCAAACGCGTGATGCACATTGGGGAACAGGTTCGCGAGCGCTTCAGCCTCGACATCGGTTTCCAGCTTCGCAGTGTGCCGCCCTACATCGAACTTATACGCCGCATCCACGCCGGAGGCTTGGGCAAAATCGCCTGCGGCGCAGCGGCCTTTCACTCCACCGGCGTCTTCTACCCCCCGCACCCCAACGCCTCCCCGCTCGAATTACGCATTCGCAACTTCTTTTGGGACCGCGTCATCGGCGGTGACATCATCGTGGACCAAAACATTCACCTTCTCGACCTGTGCAATTGGATGCTGGAGGCCCATCCGCTCAAAGCCATCGGCACGGGCGGCAGAAAGGTTCGCGAGGATTTCGGAGACTGCTGGGACCACTTCGACGTCACCTACACTTACCCCCGGGATGTACACGTCAACCTCAATTCCTTCCAGGGCGGCAAGGCGCTCTTCGATGCCGGAATCCGCATGTTCGGATCGAAAGGCGTGGCCGAGCTGCATTACGAGGGCATCGTGGGACTCTACGGCGATGAACCCTGGGAGTGGGAAGGCAGCGTGGGGCCCACCTCACCGCGTCGCGGGCACGCAAATATCTACGAGCAAGGCACCGAAGCCGCCGCGGAGCGAGTCGCCGGAGTTTTCCATAGCGCTCTCGAACACGCCGATTCGGAAAAGGAAAAGGCTTTCGTTAACAGTATCACGAGCGGAAAGTTTCACAACCAAGCGGCCACGGGAGCCGAGTCCGCGCTGACTGCCATTCTGGGACGCACCGCGGCCTACACAGGCAGGGAAACCACGTGGGACGAATTACTCGCCTCCAACCAGACGTATGATCCGGAACTGGAGGGAATCGATCTTCGTGAGTTTGAGTGATCCGGCGACGGGGAGGGCGCCCAACGCTGCGATGACTCTCGGTGATTGTCGGGCTAAGCCTCGTCCGTAAGCGTGACCGTGCAGGCACGGAACGGCACGTCCTGCTCCTGGCCGCAGTCGGGGTTCTCGCAAGTCAATTCAAACTTGTTCGGCCAGCCGTCGTTTTCGTTGACGCCGTGCCGGAATGAGTGTGGGTGTCCGCAACTGACGCATTCCCACTCCACCAAATACACGTGCATGGGCCTCTCCCTAACATCTCACCTGCATCCCTGCACCGGACCGCCCATTCCAGCAGGCTGCGATATTGCTCAAAGGTTGAAATGTTCCCTATCCACTCGGTTCCAGACGAGCTGGTAATGACCACCACCTTCGGCACGTCGCAGGGCCCCACACAGCCACTGATGGTCAATTGAACTCGCTTCAGCAGCCCCCGCTTCCGCCATTCCGTCTTAAGCCATTCAACCGGAACTTCCGGCAACCCCGGTCTGTATTGCCACAACAACAGCCTCGGCAGATCGTAACTTGCCCGACCACTAGTCGCTTGGTTTTAAGCGGGTAATCGCAGTGCGCTTTCAATGTAGAGCCCCCGGGGTTTGCTTCTGCTGTAAAGACTTAATGTAATCAGCGAGGTTGGCTATACGTAAACGCACTGTCGACGCGTGTTGATGGTCCATGGCCAAGAAAATCGGACCCCACACAGGCATTTCTTGGGAGCCGTGCGCTGCCACGGCGTTGGATCCGTTCAATAAGTTGATAACGCGCGCCGAGGGGAATTCGCCGTGGTTCCTTTTCGAAAGAGTTGTCAGGTCCGCAGGAGGAACCTTCAGGGCACTGGCGGTAGGCCCATCACCCTTTCCCTCTTTCCCGTGACACGTCGCGCAATATGCCAGATACATCTCTTTACCTGAAGTCGCCGAAGTATGCGGGACCTGGACCGTCGCGACGTCAGTCTTCTGCGCGACACCCAAACCACAAAGGGCCGTGAGTGCGCAGCATAAAACTAGGACTCGGATCTTCATGTTTGCCTCCTTTGCGAGGGGACGCTGGCCAGTGCACCGGGCAGCAGCCTTGTGGAATTCAGAATAAAGGCCAACTCTGAGACCACATGAATAAGGGCCGCCAGTAGCGGATTCAGAAATCCGAAGGCGGCCATTCCAACTCCCACACTGTCCACTGCCAAGGTTCCGGCAAAATTCTGCATGATGATGCCACGACAACGGCGAGCGATCCGCAGTGTTTCGACGAACTTGGAAAGATCATTTCCTATCAAAATGATATCCGCGCTCTCCCGGGCGACATCCGTCCCCGATCCCATGGCAATTCCCACATCGGCCTCGACCAAGGCGGGAGCGTCATTGATGCCGTCCCCGACCATGGCGACTTTACGCTGTTTCGCGCGCAGTTCTCTAACCCAATGCGCCTTCTGATCCGGCAGGAGTTCTCCCACCATTTCATCCACGCCGAGATTCCGCCCCACGGCAGTGGTGACGGCTTGCGTGTCTCCACTCAGCAGAACGGTTCTCAAGCCCATGCGCCTCATCGCCCGAACCGCCTGCTTCGCTTCGGGACGCAAAATATCCGCGATGCGGATGCTTCCCAGGACTTGTCCCCCGCGAGCGACATAGACTTCTGAGACGCCGCCCAGGCCATCGCCATTGATGGACGGGACGCCTCTCACTCCCCGCTCCGTCAAAAGCACCCGGCTGCCGACAAGAATCTCCTCGCCGCGGGACGTCGCTCTGACTCCCCTACCCGGCGTATAGGAGAATTCGTCTGGCTCCACGACAGGGACGGCAAGCTCGGCAGCCCTCACCATAACCGCTTTGGCGAGAGGGTGTTCGGATTTGCGCTCGGCAATGCTGGCCGCAGCGATGATCTGAGGCGCCGTGAAACCGTCGGCCGAGACGACCTCCCGAATCTGGGGAGTTCCGAACGTCAAGGTGCCGGTCTTGTCCAAGAGCACGGTGTCCACGGCGGCCAGCGCTTCCAGGTAGAGTCCCCCCTTAATAATCGCCCCGTGATGAGCGGCGCGACCGATGGCGCCGAGAATGGCCAAGGGTGTTCCCGCCGCGATGCCACAGGCTCCGGCAACGATGACCACCGAAATCGTCGATCGGGCGTTGTGAGTAACGATGAAGGTCAGAGCCGCCGCCCCCAGCGCAAAATACACCAGGTAGCCGGCCAGGCGGTCCGCCGTTTTCTGGATCGGAGCCCGCGACTTCTCGGCTCGTTCCACGGCTTCAATGATCCTTCCGAATGTGGTATCACGACCCAGCTTTTGCGCTTCGATTTCAAGAGCGCCCGACTGGTTAATGGTTCCCGCGTAGACGAAATCTCCCGCCGCCTTTTCAACCGGCATCGCCTCACCGGTAATCGCCCCCTGTTCCACAAATGAACGTCCGCCCAGCACCAGGCCATCAACGGGTATGTGCCCGCCTGGCTTTACAATGACCGTTTCACCGGCTTGAACCTGGCCGGCAGCTATTTCAATTTCTTGACCATCACGCCGGACAAGGACGGTTCTGGGGAGGAAATCGAGCAAGTCCTGGATGGCACGCCGGCCCCGGCCAACGGTTAGGCCTTCCAGTACCTCGGCGGCCAGTACGAAGCCGGTGATCACCAGTGCCGTAAAGAACTCCCGGATGGCTAATGCCGCGAGAAGGGCAATGGTCATCGAGAGTTCCATCGTCATCTTTCGCTCGAAAATGTTCTCGATGGCCTCCTTGAAAATGGGATACCCGCCGATCAGCGCGGCCGCGATACCAATCACGCTGATGCGTGGAAAGGGCTCCCACACGCGAAACCAGACGGCAGCAGCAGCCAGCGCCACAAAGGCAATACGCGCGAGATCGACCCTATCGAATCCGTGCCCATCTTCGCCATGTTCCGGGCACTCCTTGGGTTCTTTCGCCTGAAAGGGGTTCCGGCCTAGGTTGGGCGGGGGATCCTTGGCAAGGATTTTTTCGGACATTTGAGAAGTTCCCATTTCACTCTCCTTTCAACGGGGGGGCGGGTCATTTCAAGTAAGACTTGACCATGGCGATCACCTCGTCGGCGGCGACGAGCTGTTCGGAAGTGGGTTTTTGCCTGCCATTGAGTACGTGACTCCGGATGTGGCCCTCCATGAGCTCGGACATCAAGCCATTCAGTGCTCCTCGGCAGGCCGCCACCAACTGCAGCAGGTCGGCACATTCGTGCTCCTCACCGAGAGTGCGTTCAATCGCTTCCACTTGTCCGCGAATTCGCCGGACGCGGACCAGAAGCTTCTCCCTGTCCCTTGTTGTGTGAGCCATCGAACCTCCCAGGCGGATGTACTATACCCCCCTATACTATACTCCGTCAAGCCCCATAGTCTTCAATCATAGGATTTCTGAGCGCCAGCTTGTAAAATAGAGGCATGCGTCCCGCCGTTGCCAAGTTCCGGAGTTTCCGCGAGGCCGAAGGGGCCACGCATGAGTACTACCGCAAGCTTTCGCCGGCCGCGCGGCTGGAGATTCTGTTCGAGCTTCGGGCTCTGGCGCACAAGGAGGGCGATGCAGCTTCCGAAAGATTGGCGCGCGTTTATCGAATTGCTCAACTCCAACGGGGTTGACTAACTGATTGTGGGTGCGGTGGCACTTGCCGGTGATGGGCCGTACCTCCCCTAACCGATTCCCCCCCTTATTTTGCATACCTTCGGAAGAAAGAGTCGGGATTCCATTGCGGGCGCTTATCGCCATCGGCCATCGCCTCGGCGAGCCGCAGGACGATTTTGTTGTACTGGGCGGCGGCGGGCAAGTCCACGGGTTGCTGGATATCATCCGAAGGCGCGTGATAGCGATTGGTGATCCACTGCTGGAAGGCAGCCTCCTCCGGCGAGCCTTTGGCGTACCCGAACGAAAAGAAGATGGAAGGAATGCCTTTCTTGATGAAGCTGTATTGATCGCTGCGGATGAAGGAGTTGCGCTCGGGAGCGGGGTCGGGCTGCACTTCAACCCCCTCCGCCGCTGCCACGTTTTTCAAAAGCGACCCCAGGTCGGACTCCTCCAGGCCACGCACGGTCAGCCGTCGCAAAGGGAAGATGGGAAGGAACATGTCAATGTTCAAGTCACCGATGACTTGCGGGAGGGGAACGGTGGGATGCACGGTGAAGTATCGCGAGCCGAGAAGGCCTGCCTCTTCCCCGGTCACCACTAGGAAGAGCAACGACCGGCGGGTTTTGGCGCCGGACGCATGCAGCGCGTCAGCAACGTCGAGTACCGTTGCCACGCCCGCCGCGTTATCCATGGCGCCGTTATAAATCCGGTCGCCATTGATGGGTTCCCCGACGCCCAGATGGTCGACGTGCGCGGAGATGACCACATATTCCTTTCTGAGCGCAGGGTCGGATCCCGGGAGAATCCCCATGATATTTTGGGAAGTGACTTCCTGTTGGGTGAACTTCGCACGTTCTTCGATCGAGACCGCCAGGGGGAAGCGCGGCAACTGGTCGCCACGCTGGGCGATCTCAATCAATTCCGCAAAGGTATGCCCAGAGCCTCGAAACAACTTCTCCGCCTCGGCGGGATTGAATCCAATCCCCAGTTGATCGCCCGGCAATTCATCCAAGGCCGGATCGGCCAACCGGAGAGTGGGAAGAAACCTGAGCACCATGGCGCGTGACCAGGGGATATCCATGTGGTGCGGATTGTAGATCGAGATAACGCCAATGGCGCCCGCGCGGTGCAGCGCGCGCCAGCGTTCCCCGGCGGACTGCGCGTGGGCTCGTAACGCATTGGGAATGGAGGACGGACCACCGGTGATGTACACCGCGATCTTCCCGCGGACATCTTGGCCCGCGAAATCGTCATACTTCAGCTCCGGGACACTTAAGCCAAAACCCACGAAGGTCAGAGCCGCATGGAGGGATGGCGCGGGAGGCACGGCGGCGCGGATGATGGCGTCTTCCCCGAGGCGGAGGGGTTCCGTGTTGCCTCCTCGGACCAGGGCCAGGCTTGATTCCTTCTCCACGATCGCGCAGGAGTAGAACTTGACGGGCTGGAAGTAGCCCTGAGTCCCGGCCGGCGTCAGGTCATCCTGCTTGAAATGTACGGCGACGAATTGGGCGGCGAGGCGATGGCCCTCGCTACCCGTCTGCCGTCCTTCCAGCTTGTCGCTGGCCAGATACTCGACATAGGACCACCATCGCTTGCCAGACCCATCGCCGGCAAAAGTGGAAAGAGTTGAAAACGCCACGAGCACCAGCAAATATCGTCGCAGCATGGATTAGCTCCTTGTGTGACCCTGCTCTGCAGGCAGTCCTCCCCCGCCAGCCCGGGCTTGAAGCCTGGCAGTATATTATAAACTGCGAAGGTTCTGACGGAATCGGCCGGTTTTTAGGCGGCCGCGCGGCGGGAATCGAATTTGAGTTTCTCCGCAGGTGGCGTGCGCACGTCCCAGGCCAGCCCTACGGATTTCAGCAGGCGTATAAAAGCATAGGAAAGGTCGATTTCCCAGGGTCGCAGCCCGTGGCGAGCGGAAGTGGGAAACATATGGTGGTTATTGTGCCACCCCTCGCCGTAAGTGATCAGGGCCACCCACCAGCAATTGGTGGAGAGGTCGGAAACCTCAAAATTCCGGTATCCAAAAGTGTGGCTGGCGGAGTTCACAAACCAGGTGCTGTGGTAGGTGACGACGAGCCGGACACACATTCCCCAAACGACAAACGGCCAGCCGCCGATCAGGTACAACACGACGCCCAGCACCGCGGAGAGTGCCAGGTAATAACGGCCCAGGAGGTGATAAAAGGGTTGGCGGAGCAGGTCTGGGGTGTAACGCTCGGTGAGTTCCTGCCCGTCTTTTTCATTGGGGGTCCACATCATCCACAGGACATGGCTCCAGAAGAAGCCGTCGCGAGCGCTGTGTGGGTCACCCTCTTCGTCGGAGTACTGGTGGTGCTGCCGATGGTGAGCAACCCAGTCGACGGGGCCGCCTTCCATGGTTAGCGTTCCCAGTAGAGCCAGCGCGTATTCCACGGCTTTGGGACATTTGAAGGAACGGTGCGTGAGCAGGCGGTGATAGCCGACACAGATTCCCAGCCCCCCGAACACCGCGTGCAAAAAGATGCAGACGCCAATCGCTGCCCAGGTGGTCTGCCAGAAAACCGCGATGACGCCAAGGTGCATCGCCACGAGAAAGGCGGCCTTGACGGGGACGAACTGGTCGCGAACGGGGACCGCCCGAGAGGGCGGCTCTAACACGCTGAGTTCAGACATATCACTCCCAAAAGTGTCGGCCCGGGCAAAGCCCGGGGTTGCGTTTATAGCCTGTCGATCTATGAATGCCCTGAAGATTCAGAGGCGAGCAGGGCCCGGACAGCATAATTCACCCTCTGCCCGACGCGAATCGATTCGCTTGGCCCCAGAAGATATCTGTGCTGCTGGCAGGCGGCCCTCCTCCGCCAGCGATGATTCCCGGAGGAGATCTTTCCGCCCAGAAGTCGAGCAACCCGCCCCTGCGGGGACTAAACCCGCTCGACGTTCGCCGCCTGCAATCCCTTTGGACCCTTCTTCACTTCAAAGCTTACCCGGGCGCCCTCTTCGAGTGAGCGGTATCCGTCGCCCATGATGGCCGAGAAGTGTACGAATACATCTTCGCCACTTTCACGCTGAATGAACCCGTAGCCTTTAGCCGCGTTGAACCACTTGACTGTTCCTTGTTCCTTCATTCTGGAAGCACCTTAGTGTCTGTGATTTGGCAATTTGTAGAGATGCCAACGGCGGGAATGCCTCCGACGGCCCACTGTAATACCTGGTATCGCAAAATCGTGGTACTGCTCGAAGCACTTGGTTCGCTTTGCGAGACTTGAGGGAATTACAACAACAAACTGCAGGTAGACCATACCATTTTTCGGAGGAGCGCGCTATCACAAAAATGGTTTTTGTAGTCATGATAGTTGTCAGACGTTTTGTCATGTTTACTACTTGTGAATTTAAATGCCAGGGGATATACGGCGTCGTAACGAGGATTGATGAGGCTTCCCCCCTCCTACTGATTGGATTCAAAATTCAGGGGAAGAGATTCAGGAGGGTAGGTGATGTGCCGGCCCTCTATGCGTGCCCAGGGTGTGAGCGTATGCGGGTTGCGGCGTCCGGCGCTGGAGATGTGTTCGACCTGGACGCCGCGCACCGTAAGGGCGTCGGCAATCAGCGAGCGATGGCAACGCCAGGGCACGGCCTCCGCGCACATGATCGCGAGGCGCCGTCGTCGTGCGAGATCGATGAGCTTTTCCAGATTGTCTTCGAACTCCGGTGTCTGCATGTAGTCGGCATAGCCGCGCAAGCTGACGTTCCGCCAGCCGGTGTTCGCAGAATCACGGCGCGCGCGGCGCAGGCCTCCCAGTCCTGGCATGTGCACGTACTGGATTCCCGCCGCGGCCAGGGATGCCGGCAAGGATTCCTTGTTGAATTGCGGATTGTGGCGCGAACGCGGCACGGTGCGCACGTCCACCAGGCGCTTGACCCCATGCGCTTTGAGCAGTTCTGCGAAGGTCTCGAGCGGCCGGGTCGAATGACCGATCGTCAACACCACGTCCGGTGGTGCGGGCGCTCGCTTGCGCATAGCAGATAAGGTTAGCACGAAGGAAGATTCAATCCGCGCAGGCTCGCAGGGAGTAGGTCACATTATGGTATATCGATCTTTTCCCGCGCCCATTTTTTTCTTTACGGGTGAGGGGGAAGAGTGAGAACTTGGGGTATTCTGTTAAGGTTCAAGACTACGAAGTGAGGATGACATCGGATGGAAGCTGAAAGACGCTGCCCATACTGCGGACATATGACTCCCTGGGATAGCGAAGAATGCCCTTTCTGCTCGGAGCGCCGTGGCTTTTTTTCGTCGCTGCGGCGCGACACCTTCCTGGGCGGTGTGTTCGTGCTTTTAATCCTTCTGTTCGTCGTCACCGGCTTTACCGTCGGGAGGTATCACGGGGTGGAAAGGGGCCTGGCACAGGATTGGTACAGCCAGGGTGATCAGGCTCTCAAGGCTGGGCACGCCAGGGAGGCTCTTTCGGATATCCGCAACGCGCTGGCATACTCGCGCGACAATCCCCTTTATCAACTGAGGCTGGCCCAGGCGCTCGTGGCCACGGGGCGCGTTCAGGAGGCGCGCATTTACCTGCTGAATCTCCGGGAACGTGATCCCGGGAATGGCCTCGTGAACCTGGAACTGGCGCGATTGGCGGTGCGCGAGCATGCGATCCCGGAGGCCGTGCGGTATTTCCATGACGCGGTTTACAGCGAGTGGGAAGGCGATCCGGCGGTCCAGCGCCGGGCGGTGAGGCTGGAGTTGGTGAAATTCCTGCTCGACTCGGATCAGAAGGCCGCGGCGCGCGCGGAGTTGATCGGGGTAGCCGCCAATCTGCCTCCCAATGCGGAACTGCAGACCCAGGTCGGCGCACTGCTCATGAAAGCAGGTGGGTACGATGACGCGTTGAGACTCTTTCGCCAGGCGCTGACCGCGAAACCGCACTGGGCGCCGGCGTTGGCGGGAGCGGGAGAATGTTATTTTCAAACCGGCGAATATGCGCGCGCCGAACTCTACCTGGATCAAGCTTTACGGCAGGACCCGCATTTGACGCAGGCGGCGGCGATGCGCGACACCGCGCGGGCCGTCTTGGATCTCGATCCTTTCATCCGCTGGCTGGGGGAGCAGGAGCGGGCGCGGCGGGCGAGTCAGGACTTTGACCAGGCGATGGCGCGCCTCGAAGCCTGCGCCGCCGAGCGGGGGATCGATTTGAAGGCTGCGGACAGTGGCTCACTCCCAACGCTTTACGCGGAGGCCACCACGTTCCGGCCCCGTGTGCTGCAACGCAGTCTCAGTCGTGATTCGGAATTACTCTCCACCACCATGGATTTGGTCTTCGAAATTGAAAAAGCGGCCTCCCAAGCGTGTGGCGAGCCGCAGGGCTTGGACCGGGCGCTGCTGCTGATTGCGCGCGAGCAGGAAGGAGCACGGCCGTGAGTGGAGGTCCGGCCACACCACCTTGGCCCGTCGGCGGTAGTCCTTCCGGGACGCGCGCGGCCTGGGCCAAAATGCGCAAGCGGATCGTTTCGGAGCCCGTGGGCGAGCGGCTGCGCGAACCACAGCTTTTCCTTTTGCTGGCCGTGGTCATCGGCCTTTTTTCCGGCCTGTCCGTCGTCCTGTTCCGGGTCGCCATCGACTGGACGCGCCTGAGCTTTTTCGGTTCTGCTCTCACCCCACCCCCGGCCCGTACCCTGCTGGTGCCCACTTTGGGGGGCTTGGTCGTTGCATACCTCGTGATCAAATTCTTCCCGCGCGTGCGCGGCAGCGGCGTCAACCAGACCAAGGCGGCCGTGTACATTTACGATGGCTATATTCCTTTCAACACGGTGATTGGCAAGTTCGTGTGCAGCGCGTTGGCCATTGGGACCGGGCAGTCACTGGGGCCGGAGGACCCCTCACTGCAAATGGGCGCCGGGATCGCCTCAGCGCTGGGACGGCGGCTGCGGTTGTCGCGCGAGAAAGTGCGGCTGATCGCGCCCGTGGGTGCGGCTGCGGGCTTGGCGGCGGCCTTTAATGCGCCCATTTCCGCGGTCTTGTTCGTAATCGAAGAGGTGATCGGGAAATGGACGGCGGGGGTGCTGGGGGCGGTAGTGCTTGCGGCGGTCTCGAGCGTGGTGGTGTTGCGCTTGTTTATGGGTGACCAACCGCTGTTTCGGGTTCCTGAATACCACCTGGTTCATCCTGCCGAATTGCTGGCGTATGCAGCCCTGGGGGTTATCGGGGGTATCTCCTCGCTGGTCTTTGTGAAGCTCATCGGTTCCGTGCGGCCACGGCTAAAAGCTCTCCCGCGCTGGAGCCAATACTTTCAGCCTGCGTTGGCAGGGCTACTGATTGGAGTGATCGGCCTGGGGCTTCCGCAAGTGATGGGCGCAGGCTATGACTTCATCGACCAGGCGATGCATGACCAGTTCACACGTCAAATGCTGGCGCTGTTGGCGGCGTTCAAAATCCTTGCCACCAGCCTATCCTTCGTCAGCGGTACGCCGGGCGGTATGTTCGCGCCCACCCTGTTCATCGGTGCCATGATCGGTGGCGCCGTGGGCAGCATCGAACATCATTTCTTTCCCTGGCTCACGGGAGGGGTGGGCGCTTATGCGCTGGTGGGCATGGGGACCTTGTTCGCGGGATTCCTGCGCGTGCCCTTGACCTCGGTGTTCATGGTGCTGGAGGTCAGTGGCAACTATTCCATCATCCTTCCCGTGATGATTTCCAATACCATTGCCTACCTCATCTCTCGCCACTATCAACCTACGCCGCTCTTCGATCTCCTCTCCCGGCAGGATGGTATGGATCTGCCCTCGATGGAGGAGCGTCGGGAGGAGATCGCTGTGCGCGTGGAAGATGCCATGCGAGCTTATCAGGGCGCGGTCCTGAAGACAGATACTCCCCTCAAAGTGGCGCTCGCGCTCGCCGTCGCTTCCTCGGAAATCTTCATCCTGGTTGAGGATGGCACGGGAAGGTGGCGTGGGATTACCAAGCAAGAGTTGCGCCGCCGGGCAGCGGAGCTGGACGCCGCCCCATCCCTGGGCGGGCTGCTTCCGGAAGTCACGCTACCGCATCTCCACCCCGATCAGGGACTGGACGAGGCCTTACGCCGCATGGGGGATTGGCCCCTGCTGCCGGTGGTGAATCGCGCCGACTTTCGCAAACTGGAAGGCGTGGTGACCCTTGGGGATATCCTGGAAGCGTACCGCGAAGCCGGCCCGCGGGGAGTCGCCGCGACAAGGGTGGAAAACCCTTAGCAAAGTCTTTCCAAACCCCTTGGACCCCTTGATTTTTCCATACTCACCCGCCGGGACCGTCGTTCGAGAGGTACTGGTCGAGGGAGTGGAGTTCACGTGCCAGTTCGTCCACGCGATACTCGAGCAGGTTGCGAATGGAGAGCATCCCACTGACCTGGCCGTTCCGGCTGACAATGGGCAAGTGCCGCACATGGCGCTCCACCATATGCACGAGCGCGTCTTCCTCGGCGGTCTCATCGGTAATGGTTTCGGCGGGAGAGGTCATCACCTCACCCACGCGTGTATCCTGCGGACTGCGATGGCGCAGGACGACCCGCATCATGACGTCGCGCTCCGTGAAGATGCCGCGCAACTGGCCATTCTCGACCACGGCGACCGCCCCCACGCCGTGCTCAGCCATCACTTCCACGGCCTCGAGCACCGTCGCGTCGGGCGCTACCGCGGCGGGAGGTACACTGGCAATCTTGAGGAGACTCATGACGGCCTCTGGGCAGTAAGGATTTAATGGCTAAGCGAAAAGGTTTCGAGTGCCCTTGAAAGAACCAGAATAGGTGGACGGAGCGAGGATGTCAAGACGTCTGGGGAAGCCAGGCTGCACACCTCCGCTCCCCGCCTGGAAAGATTGCGTGTAACAAGATCGACCTTCCCGGCTAAAACCGGGCAAGACATCCCCTCCTCTCAGCGCCTTCCTTCCCCACAGAAAAGGGCGGCGCCGGAAAAGAAAACGGCATGGCCCAGGGTTCCGGGATTATCGCCGGCCGGTGGGCCACTCTTAGACTTTTTCCGGCACGACGTAAGGCTTGCGGTAACCGCGATCGCCATCGCGCAGGATGTTGCTGGCTTCCTCGTCGCCGATCACTTCCTGCTTTTCCGGATCAAACTGCAGTGTGCGGCCCACGCGATAAGAGGCGTTGCCCAGGTGCAACAGCGTGCAGGAGATGTAGCCCTCCAGGATGGGCGCGTTCAAGTGTTCCTTCTTGCGGCTCACCACGCAGTCAATGAAATTGGCCCAATTGTTGCCTCGGGCGGTGGAACACGGTCCGGGTTCCTGGCTTTCGCCGATCCACGACTTGTAACTGTCGTAGCCGTTAAAGGCTAAATAGCCGTTCGAGCCATAGAAAATATTTCCAACTGTGTTCTGGGGTCCCTTGGGCTTCTTTTTCTCCTGGGCGTTTCCGAGCGCGGCTGGGACATCGCCGCCGCCGAAGGCGGGCAAGCCAATGTCGGCTTCGTGGTTGGTAATCCAGTGGCGTACTTCAAATTCCAAGAGCCGCCTTTTTCCACGCGGCAAATCGAACTCGTAGGCAACGTTCAGGACGTTGGGCGTCTGCTGATCGTCGTCAAACATGACGTGCGCCCCGATGGCCGAGATGCGGTTGGGAAACTTGACATCCAATCCCCAGCGCGCGACATCGAGTTCATGAATGCCCTGGTTGCCGAAGTCACCGTTCCCGGTATCCCAGATCCAATGCCAGTTGTAGTGAAACCGGTTCTTGGTGAAAGGCTTGAGCGGGGCGGGGCCGGTCCAGAGGTCGTAGTTGACGCCCGCGGGCACGGGTTCCACCGGCGCATGGCCGATGGTGTCGCGCCATTTGAAGCAGAGGCCGCGCGAGAGATAGACGTCGCCGATCAGACCTTCGCGCATCTTTTGCATGCCCTCGATGATGGCGGTTCCGGAGCGGCTGTTGGTGCCGTGCTGGGCGATGCGATCGTATTTCTCCACGGCGCGCAGCAACTGGCGGCCTTCCCACCAGTTGTGGCACATGGGCTTCTCAACGTAAACATCCTTGCCGGCCTGACAGCCCCAAATGGCCATGAGCGAGTGCCAATGGTTGGGCGTGGCAATGGAAATCGCGTCGATGGACTTGTCTTCCAGCAGCTTGCGCAGGTCGACGAAGGTGGCGGGCTTCTTCAGCCCCATCTTTTCCATCTCCGCAAGGCGCTGGCGCGTCACGTTCTCATCGACATCGCAGACCGCAGCAATTTCGACGTTGGGCATCTTGGCATACTCACGCACATGCACCCAGCCTTGCCCGTGCAGGCCGATCACCGCCACGCGCACCCGGTCGTTCGCTCCGAAGATCCGCTGGGGATTGGGAAAAAAGCTGAGGCCGCCGAGCGCGGCAAGCCCGACGCCGCTACGCGCGGTAGACTTCAGGAATTCGCGGCGATTCAGTTCCGAATCATTAGGCATGAGGGCAGACTCCTTTCAAAGATGGCGACATTATACCCTGGGTTGGGCGGATATGGTGAGAGGAGTGAGGGGGAATTTTAGCCACGGAGTGGCGGCATCACAAGGTAAAGGCTCATGGTGACAGAGGAAGGCGATGCTTGCAAGTGAGCGCCCGCGCCGATCACCAGGACGCCTATCGCATCGAGCGGCTCCCATCACCCAAAGACCTCGAACGCATCCGGCTGAAGAACCTCCAGCCACCCCGGCCACTGATGACTGAGGTTGTCACGCCTAACTATGTGAAGCCCTTCAAGCCTGACATCAAGCTTTGGGGATTCCAAATCCGCGCGATGGACGAGGTTTCCAAGCAATTTGACCGCGAAGGCCGCCGCAAGTTCCTTCTGGAGATGGCTACGGGGACCGGCAAAACATTATTGTGTGCAGCTCTCATTCGACGTTTTCTCGCCACCCGCAATCCCGAGCGCGTACTCTTCATTGTTGACCGCATTGAGCTGGCCAAGCAGACCATGGAAGATTTTGGCGTCATTCTTCGCGAATATAGTCCGGTCGTTTTCAAGACGGCCCGGCACCGGCCGTCTTCAGCCTGGCACCTGTCGTCGAGAACGTAGCGCCGGGCTTTAGCCCGGCACTGCTATTATCAGGAGAGGTGCCGGGCTAAAGCCCGGCGCTACGAAACCCTGTGGCCCGAACGGGCGGTCCGGTGGAAAGGACACCGATGGAATTCCGACGCAAGAACATTCGGCTTCCCCGATCCCACTATTTCGGGCAACAATGGTACTTCCTCACCACATGCGTGGAGGGACGCATTCCGCGGCTTCGGGACGCGGCGTTGGTTGGCGACCACATGGCATTGCTAAATGAAGGTGCTGACAGCAAGCACTTCGCAATCCAGGCGTACTGCTTCATGCCAGACCACTTTCATTTATTGGTCAGTGGAACACATGAGTCATCCGACTGTCTGGCATTCATCAATGGATTCAAACAGAAATCCGGGTTCGCCTTTAAGCAGAGATGCGGCGCGCGTCTTTGGCAGCACAAGCCCTACGATCATATTCTGAGATCGGACGAAAGATGGGAAGCCGTCGCTTACTATATCTGGATGAACCCAGTGCGCAAAGGATTGTGCCAGAGACCGGAAGAATGGCCTTTTTCGGGGTCGAACACGATGGACTGGCGCCGGATGTTGACGCCTCCCGAGGAACTATGGATTCCCCCGTGGAAGCTGGGCTAGCACTTCGTAGCGCCGGGCTTTAGCCCGGCGGTACATCTCGAATTAGGACAGTACCCATTCTTGGGCAGTGGGTCAATTTGCTGTAGCGGCGGTCTCCGACCGCCGCTCTCCGACCGCCGCAATCTACTGAATCAAAAAGCCGGCGGTCGGAGACCGCCGCTACAGCAAATCAAATTGACCCACTACCCATTCTTGACCTCTTGCGCCCCCGTGCCCTAGTATGATTTATAGTGGTGTTGCGCGCCCATGCGGCCGAAAACACCGAGGCGGGGTAGCTCAGTGGTAGAGCGAGGGTCTCATAATCCCTAGGTCGGGAGTTCGATCCTCCCCCCCGCTACCAATCTTTTCAGTCACTTGCACGGGTGTTCAGGCTCGGGCGATGGTTCCCGCCGGGCTTCGGCATGGCTGTGGACTTGCGCAGGAAATCATACTCCATGGACGTTCTCAAAGAACTTTTTGAGCAACATTTTCACTCACCCGTCGGGCGGGTACAGCCCTTGCAGGTCCAGCTCGGCGGTTCGGGGCGTAAAATTATCCGGCTAGCCAGCGAAGAATCCACCGCCATTGGTATTTTGTATGACGTTCGCGAAGAGAATGTTGCCTTCCTCGAATTCTCCAGGCATTTTCGCCGGCACGGTCTCCCGGTGCCCGAAATTTATGCGGAGGATTTGAGCCGCGGCGCTTACCTCGAAGAAGACCTGGGGGACACCACCCTGTTTGAGTTCCTCTCGAATCATCGTGACGGCGCGAATATTGCTCCCGCGGCGGTGGAAGCCTATCGCCAAGTCGTGGCCGTGCTACCGCGCTTTCAGATCGAGGCCGGCAGCGATTTGAATTACAAAGTCTGCTACCCGCGCGCGAGCTTTGATCGCCAGTCCATCGCTTGGGATTTGAATTATTTCAAGTACTACTTTCTCCGGCTCGCCGGCATCCCTTTCAACGAACAGGCGCTGGAACATGATTTCGGCCGCTTGACGAAGGTCTTGTTGAGCGCCGACCGCCATTACTTTCTCTATAGGGACTTCCAATCACGGAACGTCATGTGGCGCGCCGGCCAGCCCTATTTTGTGGATTACCAGGGCGGACGCCGGGGCGCCCTACAATACGACATCGCTTCTCTTTTGTACGATGGCAAGGCGGATTTGCCGCCGGAGCTGCGCCAGCAATTGCTCGACCATTATCTCGACACGCTTGGCGGATTCATCAAGCTGGAGCGCCAGGTTTTCATGCAGCACTACTATGCCTACGTTTATGTCCGCATCATGCAGGCCTTGGGCGCTTATGGCTTTCGCGGCTTCTATGAGCGCAAAGCGCACTTCCTGCAAAGCGTGCCGTATGCGCTCAAGAACTTGCGCTGGCTGCTTCACCACGTCGAGCTGCCGATCCCGCTGCCGGCGCTGATGGACACGTATAAAAGCATGCTGGGCTCCGAGAAATTATGGGGCGTGGGCGCAGAAGCACAAAACATCACGGTGCGAATTTTCAGTTTTTCATTTCACCGGGGCGGGCCGCAGGACGAGACCGGGCATGGTGGCGGATTCGTTTTCGATGCCCGCAGCCTCCCCAATCCCGGCAGGGAAGAGCGCTTTAAAACTCTCACTGGCAAAGACGCGCCGGTGATCGATTATCTCGATCAGCAAGAGAGCGTGCGTCAGTTTTTGGCCAGTGTCACGTCGCTGGTGGATTCGAGCGTGAGTAATTATCAAGGTCGCGGCTTCAAGAATTTGATGGTGTCGTTCGGCTGCACGGGCGGCCAGCATCGCTCGGTCTATCTGGCGGAGCAATTAGCGAAGCATCTCGGCGGAAGGGCCGGGGTGGAGGTCGTGGTGCGGCATCTCGAGTTGGAGAAGGGCGGGCCATGAAAGCCATGATTTTGGCCGCCGGTCTCGGTATGCGCATGCGGCCGCTCACTGACGATCGCCCCAAGGCGCTGGTGGAAATCTCGGGCCACACGCTGCTGGAGATCACCCTTACCCGCTTGCGCGCCTATGGGATTCGCGAGGTGATCATCAATGTGCATCACTTCGCCGACATGATTCTCGAGTATCTCAAGGCGCACGATAATTTCGCCATGCGCATTGAAGTGTCGCGCGAGGAGACTTTGCTCGACACCGGCGGGGGCCTGAAAAAGGCCGCCTATTTCTTCCTCGAAGATGCCGGCCGCGGCGGCGCGCCTTTTATTTTGCACAATGTCGATGTCATCAGCACGATTGACCTCCGGCGCATGGTGCAATTTCACACGGAAAACCAGGCGCTCGCCACCCTGGCCGTGCAAAGCCGGGAGACTTCGCGCTACCTGTATTTCGACGAGCAGCTCCAGCTTTGCGGCCGGCAAGCCGGGCGCGATCAAGACCCCGAATGGGTGCGATCTTCAAAACCGGCGCAGGCGCTGGCCTTTTCCGGCATCCAGGTTATTTCTCCCCGCCTGTTGACGATGATGAGAGAAGAGGGCGTATTCTCGATCATCACCGCCTATTTGCACCTTGCCGCCCAGGGAGGAAAAATTCTCGCCTTTCGGGCCGATGAATACTATTGGCGTGATCTCGGCAGGCCGGAAAGTCTGGCGCAGGCCGCTCAGGATTTAAAGCGAAACCGTCTTCTAGAATTTGGTGTTTCCCTAATTTGAAAAACTGATTAAGATTAGTAGGGCGTACTTCAACAGCTTTTGCGCTTTAGGGCTGCGCCCGCCCCCAGCGGGCAGTGGCTTTTTTCAGGGCACGTCTTTGGGGGAGAAGTCGGGAGGGTAACGATGAAATCGTCCAACGCCGCAACCAATACGGCCAATGTCGCCGAGCTATTGTGTGGGACAGGCCAACCCGCGGCAGGGACTCTGGAGGAGCGGGCGCGGCGCGAAGATCCCTCCCTCCTCAAGACCATGTTGGAGCAGATGATCCTGATCCGGCGCTTTGAGGAAAAAGCCGCCGAACTCTACACGCTGGGAAAAATCGGAGGCTTCTGTCATCTCTATATCGGGCAGGAAGCGGTGGGCGTGGGAGCGATCTCCACCACCCAACCGGATGATTACATCTTCACTTCCTACCGGGACCACGGTCATGCGCTGGCGCGGGGAATGGATCCGGGCGAAGTGATGGCGGAGCTCTGCGGCAAGCAGAGTGGCGTCTCCAAGGGCAAGGGCGGGTCGATGCACCTGTTCGACAAGCGGCGCAGCTTTATGGGCGGGCATGCCATCGTGGGCGGGCAGATTCCGCTGGCGGCCGGCACGGCCTTTGCCTCCAAGTATCTCAAGCAATCGCGCGTCACCCTCTGCTTTTTCGGAGAAGCGGCGGTCAACATTGGTTCCTTCCACGAGTCCTTGAACCTCGCCGCCCTGTGGAAACTCCCCGTGATCTTCATATGTGAAAACAACCGCTTCGGCATGGGGACCCCCATTGAGCGCGCCTCTTCGCTCTACGAGCTCTCGCAGAAGGCTTGCGCCTACAACATGGCCCGCACCTGGGTGGACGGCATGGACGTCCTCGCCGTGCGCGAAACGCTGAAGGAAGCTGTCGACCGCGCGCGCCAGGCGAGTGCTCCCACGCTCATTGAAGCGCGCACCTACCGTTTCATGGGGCATTCCATGTCTGATCCTTCGCACGGCCACTACCGGACCAAGTCGGAAGTCGAAGAGCAGCGGCGGCACGACCCCATCAAACAATTCACCGCGGCTTTAGAGGCGATTGAAGTCGTCAACCAGGGTTTCCTCGACGAACTCGAGATAAAAGTTCGCGACATCGTCGAAGAGGCTGTGGCGTTCGCGGAGCGCAGTCCCGAACCCGACTCGAGCGAGCTCACCTCGGACGTCTATGCAGAATAGGCCCGGGACGGCGCGCCGGAGCCGGCGGCCTCATCATTGAGCGATTTTGTGATCTGGCGATGGCGTGAGGGCACGAGTCCGAGCCCCTTCATCGCGCCATTGCTGCATCACCAAATCGCTAAATCACTAAATACCAAGATCGGCACGGAGCTATTCATGGCCATGATGACTTATCGCGAAGCCCTTAACCAGGCGATGCGCGAAGAAATGCGTCGCGACGAAACCGTTGTGCTGATGGGCGAGGAAGTGGGCTTCTACCAAGGCGCTTACAAGGTGAGCAAAGGCATGCTCGAAGAGTTCGGGCCCATGCGCGTGCTCGACACTCCGATCACGGAGTTGGGCTTTACGGGGCTCGGCGTGGGCGCGGCGATGGTGGGCGTGCGGCCCATCGTCGAGATGATGACCTTCAACTTCTCGATGTTGGCTCTCGATCAGATCGTGAACAGCGCGGCGAAAATGCTTTACATGTCGGGCGGGCAATTCCCCATTCCCATGGTGATCCGGGGGCCGGGAGGCGCCGCGCACCAGCTCGCCTCGCAGCACTCGCAATCGCTGGAGTCCTGGTTTTGTCACGTTCCCGGCTTGAAAGTGGTCATGCCGGCGACGCCTGCCGATGCCAAGGGTTTGCTCAAGACCTCCATTCGCGACAATAACCCGGTGATTTTCATCGAGTCGGAGGTGCTGTACGGCACGCGCGGCGACGTCCCCGAGGGGGATTACCTCATTCCCCTGGGGGTGGCCGACATCAAGCGCCCCGGCCGCGACGTAACCGTGATCGCGCACTCCAAGATGGTGCCGTTGGCGCTCGACGCCGCCGGGGACCTGGCGAAGGAAGGTGTGGAAGTGGAAGTGGTGGACCCGCGCACGCTGCGTCCGCTCGATACCGAAACCATCTTGAACTCCGTAAAGAAGACCAATCGCGTGGTGATTGTCGAGGAAGGCTGGCCCTACTGCGGCGTGGGCACGCAGTTCGTCGATGTGATCCAGCAAGAGGCGTTCGATTACCTCGATGCCCCCATCCTGCGGGTGACCGGTGTCGACGTCCCCATGCCCTACGCGAAGAACCTGGAACACCTGGCCCAGCCGGATAAACACCGGGTCAAGGATGCCATCAATCGGGTGCTTTACCGGCAAGGGGCCGCCAACTGATCGGGTGATCTGGTGATCGGGCGATCGGGTGAACGGGAAAACAGCAATTGATCGGGTGATCTGGCGATCGGGCGATCGGGTGAACAGGAAAACGGCAATTGATCGGGTGATCTGATGAAAGGTTTTTTTGTTCATCCGATCACCGGATCACCCGATCACCCGATCTCCCGATCTCCCGATCTCCCGATCTCCCGATCCCCCGATGAAATGAGGGTTCCCAATGGCCGTTAAGGTAATGATGCCCAAGGGCAGCGATACGATGACGGAGGGCAAAGTCCTGAAGTGGCTCAAGAAGGAAGGGGACACAATCTCCACCGGAGACACCGTCGTCGAAATCGAAACCGATAAGGTGGATATGGAAGTGGAGGCCATGGGCAGCGGTGTGCTCCGCAAGATCCTGGTGCAGACGGGCAAGGTCGTGCCCGTGGGTGAATTGCTCGCGGTGATCGCCAAGCCCGACGAGGATATTGCCGCTCTGGTGAAGGGTGACGGCAAAGCCCCCTCCGCTCCGCCGCCTGCTGCGGCTAGCGCCACCGCCGCTGCTTCCCGAGGAACCGCGGCTACACAGGCCATTAGTGCTCCACCCGGGCCGGCCGTGGGGGGAACCCTCTCCGCAGCGCCCGCCCCTGAAACCAGCGGCCGCGTGCTTGCCTCGCCCTTGGCGAGAAAGATGGCGAAGGAAATGGGTCTCCAACTCGCCAGCATTGCCGGATCCGGTCCGGGAGGAAGAATCATTCGCCAGGACGTGGAGCGCAGCGCCGCACTGCCTTCGCATGCGCGCGCCGCCGGCACGGGTGGCGGCCACGATGTTCCCTCTCCTTTGCAGGGGCCGGGTGCAACACCTGTGCCCGTCGCGCCCCGGCGGCCTCCCCTCACGCCTACGGGTCCCGAGTTCTATGACGAGCCGCTCAGCTCGATGCGCAAGGTGATTGCCACGCGCCTGGTCGAGAGCAAGGCTCCGGTGCCCCATTTCTATCTCACCATCGAAGTGGATATGAAGCGCTCGAAAGAGCTGCGCGAGTCCGCCAACCTCCTTAACCCCGACCTGAAGCTCAGTTACAACGACGTGATCTTAAAAGCCTGCGCCGCGGCGCTCCGTCAGCATCCGGAAGTGAACGCGTCGTTCCAGGGTGAGTCGATCCGCTATTACAACCGCGTGCATATGGGGATGGCGGTGTCGACGGACGGTGGCGGGCTGATTACGCCCGTGATCCGCAATTGCGATGCGAAAACCTTGCAGGAAATTTCCCAAGAGGCGAAGGAGTTGGCGGCGCGCGCGCGCACGCGCAAACTGCTTCCCGACGAGTACGTGGGTTCCACATTCTCCGTGTCGAATCTCGGCATGTTGGGAATCGAGGAGTTTTCCGCGGTCATTAATCCGCCGGAAGCCGCCATCCTGGCCGTGGGGGCGGTGACGGAAAAGCCCGTGGTGGCGGAAGGCCGGGTGGAAGCCGGCCTGCGCTGCCGCCTGACCCTATCCTGCGATCACCGTGTCGTGGACGGGGCCACCGCCGCCAAATTCCTGCAAACCCTCAAACAGATTCTTGAGAACCCCGTCTATCTGGCGTTCTGAAGAACAGTGGTTAGTGGCTAGTGGTTAGTGGTTAGTGTCCCGAGTTGGAAGTTCGCTGATAAAATCAGCCCGCAAAGCGGAACATATAATGTGGCCCACGGATCAAGCCGTGGGTCAGAGCTAGCTGGTAGCCGCTAGCCACTAATCACTAACCACTAGCCACTAATCACTAGCCACTGCATTTATGTCATTTGAAAAAGAACTGGAAATTGCCCGCAGCATCGCCCAGCAGGCGGGGCGGCTGGCGCTCGAAAACCGGGCGCGTGGATTCGAGTGGGAAGCGAAGCCGGATGATTCCCCCGTGACCACCGCGGACCGCGCCGGCGAGCGGCTGATCTCGGAACTGCTGGCGGAAGCCTTTCCCGACGACGGCATGCTGGGCGAGGAAGGCGCGGCGCGTGAATCGCGCAGCGGCCGCCGCTGGATCATCGATCCCATCGACGGCACGCGCGACTTTGTGCGGGGCATTCCCACTTGGAGCGTCTTGCTGGCGTTGGAGGCGGAAGGTCAGGTGGTGGTGGGAGTATGTAACCTGGCGGCGCTCGGGGAACTCTATTCCGCCGCGGCCGGCGCCGGGGCCTATTGCAACGGGAAGCGCATCCACGTGGCGCCCGCCAAGCCCGTTGAGCAAGCGGTGGTCTGCGTCACCTCCCTGCGGAATCTGGCGGGGCGCAACTTCGCCGCCCGGCTGCTTCCCTGGATGTCCCGCTTCTGGGGGGTTCGAAGCATGGGCGGCTGTATGGACGCGATGTGTGTGGCCGCAGGGCGCGCCGACGCTGTCATCGTAGTCGAGGCCAAAGCGTGGGATTTGGCGCCGCTCAAGATCATTGCTGAGGAGGCGGGCGCACGCTTCCTGAACTTCGACGGCAAATCGAGTATCTACGGCGGCAACTGCGTGATCACCATCCCTTCGCTCGAAGCCGAACTCCGGCATTTTCTGGGCATTCCCGGGTAAGTAGACGTGTAGCGCGGACCTGTTTTGTATGTCCGCGGTTCTTCCACCCATCACTACGAAAAGCCACAAAAACAGACGCGCTACCTTGCTTGACTATGCGAGTCCTAGCGCGCAGAATACACAAACTGTCGGGATGGGGGGTAGTGCCTCAGTTTGACGTAGAGGCGGCTTTACGCCGCCATTTGGCGAGGTAAACTCGCCGCCATTTGGCGAGGTAAACTCGCCGCTACGAATTCAAACTGAGTCACTACCGGATGGGGCTTCAAGGTCTGAGCGCTCTCCGCGCGACCCACGGCAATGGATGTTTTCGAGAAGCACGCGGTTCTTCGGCATGAGCGCCGCCGGTGGCCGATACGTCTTGGGGAGAGCGGGCCCCCACGTCGGAGGATAAAAGGAGGGTAGCTATGAATAGAAGGGACTTTATCAGTATGGCGGGCGCGGGAATCGCGCTGGCGGGAAGCAGTCTGGGAGCCGAGAAGCGTGTGCGGATCGGGGTGATCGGGACGGGGCACCGCGGCACCAGCCTGACGCGCCTCATGACGGTGTTTGGTTTCGTCGATATCCCCGCCCTGTGCGATATCAACCCGGATCATCTGGCCTTGGCCCAGCAGGTGGTAACCGACTCTGGGCGGCCCAAGCCGGAGGGTTATTCGCGGAGCGAAGTGGACTACAGACGGTTGTTGGAGCGCGACGACCTGGATGGTGTGCTCATCGCCGCGCCCTGGGAGTGGCACGTGCGCATGGCCACAGACTCGATGAAGGCGAAGAAATATACCGGCTGCGAGGTCCCCATCGCCAATAACACCGACGAGTGCTGGGAAATCATCAACACGCAAGAGGATACTAAGACCCCCTGCATGATGCTGGAGAACTGGAGCTTCCGCCGGGATAATCTCGCCGTCCTGAACATGGTCCGCAAGGGAATGTTCGGCGACATCACCTATGTGCAAGGCGCTTACGCCCATGATTGCAACGACGAGTGGTTTTTCAATCCCGATGGCACCAACACCTGGGTGGGCGACCATTTAATGAATCGTAATGCCGACCAGTACCCGTCGCACGGGCTGGGGCCGATCCTGAGCTGGTTGGATATCAACTGCGGCGATTACCCGGAATATCAGACCTCGACCTCGACGCGCGCCATCGCCGTCAACCGGTGGTTCCAAAGGAAGTTCCCCGACAATCCGATGACCCATACACCCGTCATGCAGGGCGATATTGTTACCAGCGTGATCAGAACGTTTAAGGGTAGAAACATTGTGATCTGGAACGACATGGTTTCGCCCCGGCCGTACGACAACCAGTGGCAGTTGTCCGGAACGAACGGTATCTACAGCCACCAACACAATGCCCTTTACATTGAAGGCGTCACTCCCCCGCCTCCTGAAAGGCACCGAGAAACCTCCAGCGCTACACCATCAGCCCACCCCTTACCTCCGCGCAATGCCAGCCACGTCAATGAGTGGTGGGAACCCTTTGACTCTTATCAGGAGAAATACGACCACGTCTGGCACCGCGAGGCCGCACAGATCGCCAGTACGCTGAGGACGGACGTGGTGTCGCACGGCGCTCCCGACTACCTGGAAATCAAGTTCTTCGTCGAAGCGGCCCGGGACAAGGGACCCTTGCCCCTGGATATCTATGACTCGGTGTTGATGTGTGCGCCCGTGGGGTTGTCGGATACATCCATTGCCAATGGCAGTGCACCCGTGCCGTTCCCGGATTTCACCCGCGGCAGGTGGCGGACCCGGAAACCGTACTTCGCGCTTGAACAATCGTAGCCGGGTGGGTAGCTGGTAGCCACGGACAGTGCTTTCCTGTCCGTGGGCTTTTCCCTCGATGCGAAACTCCCGGTCGATTGGAGCGGCAATCGTGGGTGCTTGAAAGCCTTTGAGCGCCTGGAGTAAATACATCTGAATCCAGTGAAAAAAGGACTGGTGAAGCAGCCCGAGGATTGGCGGTGGTCGAGTTATAACAATTTTGCCTTGGACAAGGCAACGGTGGCGGAATGCCCCATCCAGATTGATTACATAAGATTGCCCTTGGGATATCGCGCCTGAGAAAAGCCCACGGACAGGAAAGCACTGTCCGTGGCTACCAGCTTCCCCAATACGTGTGGTATTTAGATATTTGTTAACGTGAACGCGAGACGAAAAGCCGCACAGGAACGCAAAATACGCGTACCTGTGCGCTACCCGCTGGACCGCCTCCCGGCGTCAGCGGTCGCCGCCGAGATTCGCGCCATTCGGTCAGGACGGAAGTCGGAATGAGGGTCGTGATCGACACCAATCATTTCTATCGGTCAATCGCGATCCTTAGGTGGAAGCAACTCGCTTGCCCTGGTCTGGGAAAGGGCGTAATCTTACCGCATGAACACTCTGGATGCCAAAGAGGCAGGGGAAAAGCTTGACCGAATTCTGGACGAGGCGGCCGAAGCGCATCAACCGGTCTTGATTACCAGTCTGCGCGCCAATGCCGTGCTGGTGCCCGAGGAAGATTGGAATGCCATTCAGGAGACCCTTTACCTCCTATCGGTGCCGGGCATGCGTGAATCCATTCGGGTGGGACTGGAAACCCCTATTGAGGAATGTGAGA